>ERZ795056.604-NODE-604-length-44695-cov-18.651613_pt1 | contig 44695 bp, 33 predicted proteins | sample MGYA00375140_ERZ795056 | MGnify/ENA primary metagenome ERZ795056 (study PRJEB30185, sample SAMN05720227) | activated sludge metagenome | isolation source: Anaerobic digester | place: USA | collected 2015-03-09 ...
TGAGGATTTGAGTATTCGAGTGGATGAGCTCACCTCCTCGAATACTCAAATCCTCACCTCCTCAAATCCTCGAATAAATCATCTGCCGCCTAAAATATCAATAAACGCACCTGAAGTGTACGACGATTTGTCCGACAACAGCCATAGAATAGCCTCCGCTACTTCCGCTGCCGTTCCAGCACGGCCCATCGGCACCAGATTTACCATGCGGTCGAGACGGCCGGGTGCGTGAATTTCCGTGTCGATAAATCCCGGCCGCACCGCATTCACACGAATACCTTCTGCGGCCACTTCTTTGGCAAGTCCCATCGTAAAAGTATCGATGGCGCCTTTGGAAGCGGCATAATCGATGTATTCAAATGGTGCGCCCGACTTGGCTGCCCCCGAAGAAACATTGACGATTACACCACCTGTGCCGCCCGAACGGGTCGACATACGTCGCACGGCTTCCCGTGCGCACAGCATACTGCCCAGTACGTTTACGTCGAACATGTGGCGAATGCGATCGGCGGTCATTGCCGCAAGCGGCATCAGTTCGCCGACGATGCCCGCGTTGTTCACCAGTGCCGTCAACGGTCCGAATTCGCGGTCCAGTTGTTCGAACATGGACTTTACTTCGTTTTCGCTGGAAACGTCGGCTCGTATCGCCATGGCTTCTCCGCCGCGCTGCCGGATCGTGTCCGTTATGGTTTCGGCAGCAGCGCGGTTTTCGCGGTAATTAATACCGACTGCATAGCCTTCGGCGGCGGCAAGCAGGGCAGTGGCGGCGCCGATACCACGGCTTGCGCCGGTGATCAGAACGATTTTTTTCATAGGCTGACAGGAGGGATGTATGTCGGCAAAAGTAGCAATAATCACCCGTCGGCCGGTTTATCACCGGCAACGATTTAAACAGCGCATGGGAGGGCTGTGGATTATGTTTCCTGCTATAGTTTTGCCGGCAGACCGAATCCTGAAGTAGTTATCAGTTATTGGTTATTAGTGGTGGTAAGGCCTGGCTTGAATTATTTGTAAGGCCGAAGGTTGCCACCACTAATAACCAATAACCGATAACCAAACCGACACGATTCAACCGGAATTTTTACATTTGCTATCGATACATAACCTTGCATAACCATTTTCCCCATTTTCAATACGCGTTTACATGCCATTCACGGAGAGTGACCACAATGCCCAGTTTTTGTCTGGAGGAGGTGAGATGGGTGAACTTACCCGAAAGAAGGATTGGAGCAAAACGTCGCTCGGTCCTCCGGGTACCTGGCCGCAAAGTCTGCGGACGACTCTTGGCATTATCCTGCATTCACGGTTTCCCATGTTTTTGTGGTGGGGGCCGGAACTGATCTGTTTCTACAACGATGCTTACAGGCCAAGCCTGGGGAACGAGGGCAAACACCCGGCCATTCTGGGCCAGCCCGCAGAAGAGGCCTGGCAGGAAATCTGGCACATCATCAAACCCCTGATCGATCAGGTACTCGGCGGCGGCGGTTCTGTTTGGAGCGAAGATCAACTAATCCCCATTTTCAGAAATGGCCGCATCGAAGACGTTTACTGGACCTTCAGTTACAGCCCCGTGTTTGATGAAACAGGCAAGGCCGCCGGCGTTCTGGTGACTTGTACGGAAACCACCGAAAAGGTAAACACTTTCCGTGCCCTGAAAAAAAGCGAACAACGTTTTCGGAGCATCATCAACCAGGCGCCCATGGGCATTACGATCATGCGCGGACCGGAGTTTATGGTGGAAATGGCCAACGATACCTACCTGCAAATCGTCGACCGGAAAGAAGAAGATTTTGTCGGCCGTTCACTGTTCGATTCGCTGCCGGAAGTGAAGGATGCGGTGGCGCCCTTGCTGACGAGCGTGCTGAAAACCGGTGTGCCTTACTACGGCAATGAATTTCCCGTCATGCTGCACCGCTATGGAAGGGAAGACTCTACTTATTTCAATTTCGTATACGATGCACTGCGGGAAGACGACGGAACCATCTACGGCATTATCGCTGTAGCCATGGAAGTAACGGAGCTCACGCGCGGCAAACAGTTCCTGGCAGAAAGTGAAAAGAACTTTCGGAATATGGTCATTCAATCCCCCATTGCAATGACCATTTTTAAAGGCCCGGATCTGGTTATCGAAATGGCCAATGACGTGCTGCTCAGAGACATCTGGCAAAAAAAGGAGGAAGAAGTGATCAACAAAAAGTTGCTGGAGGTATTCCCGGAACTGAATGATCAAAAATATCCGCAGTTGATGTACCGCGTGATAGAAACCGGAGAAACGTACCGGGAAAATGAATCCATTGCCTTTATTCACGGGAATAGCGGCCTCCGGAAATTTTACCTCGACTACGAATATGCGCCACTGCGCGAAAAAGACGGCACGGTGTCCGGAATTCTGGTCACCGTGAGCGACGTGACCGAAAAAGTGGAAGCCCGCCTGAAAATTGAAGCCAGCGAAGAAAAACTCAACATCGTTATAGCGGCCAGCGAACTGGGCACCTGGGAACTCAATCTGAAAGACGGAACCGTTCAATATTCCGACCGCTATCTTGAAATTTTCGGATACCCCACCCGGGTAGATCTGACCCACGAACAGTTGGTGCAACACCTGCATCCCGACGACCTGCCGATACGGAAAGAAGCCTTCAAAAAAGCATTTGAAACAGGCATGCTGCACTACGAATCCAGGCTGGTCTGGAAAGACCAGAGCATCCACTGGATGGAAGGCAAAGGCAAAGTCTTTTACAACGATCAAAATCAGCCGGCCCAGATGATCGGTACGATCCGCGACATCACCGAAGAAAAAAACCACCGGCAACGCCTGAAAGAACGCGAACAGAAATTCCGCCTCCTGGCCGATTCCATGCCCCAGTTTGTATGGACCAGCGACGCGGAAGGCAACATGAATTACTTCAACCAGTCGGTTTTCGACTATGCAGGGCTCTCCGTACATCAACTTCGCCAGGACGGCTGGCTTCAGATCGTACACCCCGACGACCGCGAAGAAAACATCCGGTTGTGGATGGAAGCCGTCACGACCGGGCAGGATTTCCTCTGCGAACACCGTTTCCGGAGGCACGACGGCACCTATCGCTGGCAATTGAGCCGCGCCATTCCGCAAAAAGATGCGACAGGAAACATCCGGATGTGGGTAGGTACGAGTACTGATATTCAGGAACAGAAAACGTTCACGCAGGAACTGGAAAAACTGGTGCAGGAACGCACCCGTATGCTACAGGAAACCAATGAAAAACTGGAGATTTCCATCAGCGATCTGCAAAAAATGAACACGGAACTGCAATCCTTTGCCTACGTTTCCAGCCATGACCTACAGGAACCGCTCCGGAAAATCCAGGCTTTTGCCGGCCGTATTCAGGAGCGGGAAGCGCAAAACCTCTCCGATACGGGCAAGGACTACCTGAACCGTATGCAGGATGCTGCCAGGCGTATGCAAACGCTGATCGAGGATTTGCTCATGTATTCGCGCACCAATACCACCGAGCGTGTTTTTAAAAAGGTAAACATCCGCGATCTGCTGCTCGACGTAAAAAACGATTTCAAGGAATTGCTACAGGAAAAACACGGCATCATCGAGATCGGGGAAATGGGCGAACTCAACCTCATCCCGTTCCAGTTCAGTCAGTTGATGCACAACCTGATCGGCAACGCGCTTAAATTTTCCAAACCCGGCATTCCGCCGTTTGTGCGCATCACCAGCGAACTGGTGGGTGGCGGCGAAGCAGGTGTCGCCGGACTTTCCCCACAAAAAAGATACTTCCGTCTGTCGGTTTCCGACAACGGTATCGGTTTTTCACCGCAATACAAAGAGCGTATTTTTGAAGTATTCCAGCGCCTGCACGGCAGATCGGAATATCCGGGTACCGGCATCGGACTGGCCATCGTGAAAAAAATAGTGGACAACCACAACGGGGCGATCGAGGCGATTGGCGAAGAAGGCGAAGGGGCGCGGTTTGATGTGTATATTCCGGTGTGAAAAACCCCACAACTACCACAGGCACAGTGTTTTTGTAAAGAAATTCCACACCCGTTTCTTCCATAAAAACAACTTCCCATGAGAGCAATCTGGTCGGGGTCCATCGGTTTCGGACTTGTCAATATTCCCGTCAAACTTTATTCCGCCGTGCAGGACAGCAGCCTGGACCTCGATATGCTGGATAGCAAAACGGGCAAACACATCAAATTCAAACGGGTCAATGAAAGCACCGGCAAGGAAGTGCCCTGGGACCAAATCGTAAAAGCCTACAATTACAACGACCACTATGTGGTGCTCGAAGACGAGGATTTTGAAGCCGCCAGCCCGAAAAAATCCAAAATGATCGAGATCGAATCTTTTATAGAATCGAAGGATATCGATGAGGCCTATTTTGAAACGCCTTATTTCATCGAGCCCGGCGAAGGCGGCGAAAAAGCCTATGCGCTCCTCCTCAATGCCCTGAAAAAATCGGGTAAAGCGGGCCTCAGCCGTTTCGTACTCCGCACCGCCGAACACCTGGCCGTTATTCGTCCAAAAGACAATTACCTGATGCTCCAGCAACTTCGTTTTGAAGAGGAATTGCGGTCGCCCGAAGACCTGCGCCTGCCCGGCGACATCAAGGTGTCGTTCAAGGAAATCGAAGTGGCCATGGAACTGATCGAACAGTATTCCGAGCCCTTCGAAATGGATCAGTACAAGGACGAATACAAAAAGGAATTACTGAAGATCATCAAGGCAAAAGCGGGCGGTAAAAAAGTGACCGTGAAAAAGGTCGACTTCGAGCCCACCCGGAAAGACGACCTGTTCGAACAACTGCGGGCCAGCCTGTCGCGCCCCGCTAAAAAACGCGCCTCATGAGCCTTTCCCTGTATAAAAAGAAACGGGATTTTAAACAAACTCCCGAACCGACCGGCGGCAAAACACAAATCGGGCACCTCGTTTTTGTCATTCAGAAACACGCCGCTTCGAGCCTGCACTACGATTTCCGGCTGGAAATGGAAGGTGTTCTGAAAAGTTGGGCCGTGCCGAAAGGCCCGTCCATCAATCCCGCCGACAAACGCCTGGCCATGCTGGTGGAAGACCATCCGTACGATTACAAGGATTTTGAAGGCACCATCGCGGAAGGGAATTACGGCGCCGGCAGGGTGATCGTGTGGGACAATGGCACCTACGAACCACTGGAAGACCTGGAAGGTAAAAAAGCGCAGGAAAAACACCTGCTGAAACAACTCGAAGAAGGTTCCCTCAAATTTCGCCTGCACGGCAAAAAACTACAGGGCGAATTCGCACTCGTGCGCACCCATATGGGCAAAAACACCTGGCTGCTCATCAAACACCGCGACGAATACGCCGGTACGACCGACATCACCCGACAAAACGAATCGGTTATTTCCGGCGCAGTCCTGGAAGACGTCAACAAGAACAACCGCACACGCACCAAATCGCCCCCTGCCGAAAAAAAAGCCGGCGACGTAAAAAAAAAGCCCGCCAAAACGCCCCGGGAAAAGACGAAAGCCTGAAAAAACCCACCGGCCCGGCCCACTTTACCGCGCCCATGCTGGCTACGCTGGCCGAGCCCTTCGATGCCGACGGCTGGCTGTACGAGGTCAAGTGGGACGGCTACCGGGCACTGGCGATCATGCACGGCGACGAACCGGAACTCTGGTCGCGCAACCACCAGTCTTTCAACCGAAAATATTATCCCGTTTACGAGGCCCTGAAGTCCTGGGGGATTTCCGCAGTCGTGGATGGAGAAATCGTGGTCCGCAAACATGATGGTCGCTCCGATTTCAATTCCCTGCAAAACTGGACCCGACCGACCGACGGGCAACTGCTCTTCTACGTTTTCGATCTGCTTTGGCTCGACGGCCACGACATCACCGGCCTGCCCCTCGAACAACGGCGTATCCTGCTCCGGGAGCGCCTGCCGGACAACGGAAACGGCATCATCCGTTTCAGTGAAAACCTGAATGCAACCGCTACCGAACTGCTCGAAGCGGTAAGCGAGGCGGGGATGGAAGGTATTATGGCCAAAAAAGCCGGCAGCCTGTATTACCCCGGCCTGCGCACGGCCGACTGGCTGAAAATGAAAACCAGAAAACGGCAGGAAGTGGTCATCGGCGGCTACATGAAACTCAACGGCAGCCCCAAACCTTTCAGTTCGCTGCTGGTCGGCGTTTTTGAAGACGGCCTGTTCCGGTATGTCGGAAAGGTGGGCACCGGATTTTCGCAGGTGCAACAAAAGGAAATGCTGCGGACGTTTAAGCCGTTTATTCGCGACACCAGTCCGTTCGACATTCTGCCGGTCGACACCACGCCCCCACAGTTCCGACGGCGGACGACCGGCATGCAGGTAACTTTTCTCGAACCCAGGCTTATTTGTGAAGTATATTTCACAGAAATAACAAAGGAGGGCTTGCTGCGCCACCCCGCTTTTGCCGGTATTCGGACTGACAAGCCGGCAGAAGAAGTGGTGCAGGAAACCCCGATCCCGAAATCAGGTCTTTTAAAAAACAAAACCATGGCCTCTCCTACGCTCCACAACGAGATACTGTTTTCCGAAAAAGAGGAAAACGCGGTACTTACCGTGAATAAAAAGCAATTGAAATTCACCCACCTCGACAAATTGTACTGGCCGGAAGACAAGATCAGCAAACGCGACCTGCTGAATTATTACCACCAGGTTGCGCCCTACATGCTGCCTTATCTTAAAAACCGGCCGATGTCGCTGCACCGCCATCCCAACGGCTACAAAGCCCCCGGTTTCTACCAGAAAGACGTGACCGACACGGCGCCCGACTGGGTGGAAACGCTTGCTTACCGCAGCGAAGAGGAGCCGGACGTGCAAAAAGAATTTATGGTGTGTACCGACGAAGCCGGACTGCTTTATATGGCCAACCTGGGCTGTATCGAGATGAATCCCTGGAACAGCACGACCCGCCATCCGGATAATCCAGACTGGTGCGTGCTCGATCTGGATCCGGATAAAAACAACACCTTCGAACAGGTCATCGACGTAGCGAATATGATACATGACGTGCTGAAGGCTGCCGATATTCCCTGTTTTTGTAAAACTTCGGGCTCCACGGGTCTACACATTTACATCCCCCTGAAAACGGAATACAGCTACGACCAAACAGTCGAATTTGCCCGGCTCATCGCCACACTCGTGCAGCAGCAGATGCCGAAACTGACCAGCCTGGAACGCGCTGTTACCAAACGAAAAGGTAAAATATACCTGGATTTCCTGCAAAACCGCACACAGGCTACGCTGGCTGCCCCTTATTCCGTGCGCCCCAAACCGAAAGCGCCGGTTTCCATGCCCCTCCACTGGGATGAGGTGAAAAAAGGATTGCAGATCACCGACTTCACCATTCGCAACAGCATCGATATTTTAAAACAACGCGGCGACCTCTTTTCCGGCGTTTTGAAAAACGGGATCGATATGCGGGCGGCGCTCGATAGGTTAATGATGAATGATGAATGATGAATTTTAAGATCCTACATGATTTAGGAAGTCTACTGATTGAATACTGGTGAGTTGCAAAAATTCATCATTCATCATTCATCATTCATCATTCATCATTCATCATTCATCATTCATTCATGGCATGACTTTTTTACACCCTATCCCATCTTAAACCAATCTTGCACTACAATGAAAAATAAAGATCTTTTTAAAAATATGCCCTACATGTCTCCGCTGACCAACCGGATGGACGCATCGAAAGAAAAAGGCTTTACCGAGAATTTCGAAGTGATTTCTGCTACCAATATGATCAATTACGAAACCAAGCAGGAATTCGCAGCAAAAGATCTTACTATCGTCAATCATTATCGATTTGAAGGGATGTCTGACCCCGGCGACAACACTATTCTGTATGAGATTGTTACGACCGATGGTACGAAGGGAATCCTGGTGACGCCTTACGGTCCCGATTGTCCGGCACATGTGGCCGATTTTGTGGCAAATATTCCCCAGATCGAAAAACAGCATGGAGGAAGTGCTCCCGATACCAAACATGCACAGACACCGACCGAGGGTTCCCACTCACAGACGCTCATGGAAAACCAGAAGACTGAAACGCCTATTTAGCGTTTCGTTTTGGTGTTTTTTGTTTCGGGGTGCGTTGCACTTGGCTTTAAGCGGGAGCAACGCACCCCAAACACCAATATCACCGCACTTCAAAAACCACACCGGCCGGAAGCAAAGCCCCCCCAAACACCAAACACGAAACCCCAAACACTACTCCGGTTCCTCGCCCCTGAAAGCATCCAATTTCGTGATCCGCTCCAGTTTCACCAACTTGCCGGTGCGTGCCGATTCATAAATCGCTTCCATAATTTTCTGGTCCTGCAAACCCTCTTCACCCGGTGTGTACGGCGTTTTGTCGTGCAGCACGCAGTCCGACATATAGTCGATTTCCAGGGCAAACTGGTTTTTCTCCGGCCCCAGCGACGGTCGGGCGCTCCATTCCAGGTTATTTTTCACATGCGATACCTCCAGTTGCAGGTCGCCGTAGGTAAATCCGTTGTCGACCCCGAAAAAGCCGCCGTCATCGGCATGGCAGCGGTAATAGCGGTTGGCATGAATGCTGTAACTACAGGTATTGTTGGCAATGGCGCCGCCCGGAAAAAACAACTGGAACATCACCGATTCTTCCACTTCCCTGAAACGTTTGTCGCCCGGCGTACTGAACGTAGACGCCAGCACCCCAACTGGTTCTTCACCCAGGAGGAAACGTGCCGTATTGAGGTTATAAATGCCGATATCGGGAAGAGAGCCGCCTCCGGCCAGGTCCTTTTTGAGGCGCCACTGATCCGGATCACCCATATTTTGTCCGTGAAACGAAGTAATAATGCGCACCTTCCCGTACGTTTTTTCCCTTGTCCATTTTTTGCACAGCCTGCTATTGGGTTCGTACTGAATGCGGTACGCAATCATCAGTTTCCGTTTTCCTTCCTTGCAAACATCGATCATGCGCTGTGCTGCCGCCACGGTAGTCGCCATCGGTTTTTCACATAAAACGTGTTTACCCGCCCGGGCGGCACGAATGGTGAATTCCTCGTGCATACTATTTGGCAGCACGATGAACACCACCTCTATTTCCGGATTGTTTTTGATGTCGTCGAAGTTGTAGTAATTGTAAATGCCCGTTTCAGGAATACCGTATTGCAGGGCTACTTTCCGGGCCTTTTTTTCGTCGCCGCTCACAAGCGCCACAGGTTTGGAATATTTACAACCCGCCATAGCGGGCAATATCTGACCGAGGGAAAGTTTTCCAAGCCCTACGATCGCATATCCTACCCGGCGTTCGGGGGGGAGTGGACTGGGCAGCGGACCGGATTCGATCTCGCTGGAAACACTGTGCGGCGGCAATTTTACAGGGGTGGTTTCTTTGATTTTTTCACTCATAACTGTACTGAAAAATTGAAAGTTGGGCAAATAGAGGTGGTCTTGCACTATAGAGGTTGAATCAGGCAAAAAAAGTATGCCGCCGCACTTTCCACCCTACAGCAAATCTTCCAGCATCGTTTGCAGCAATCCATTCAATTTTCCGGAATCTTCCACGGCCTGTGCATGCATCGTGTTGTTGAAAAACATCCACACGTCTTTGCCCTGTTCCAGCCAGTCTTTGATCAAAAAGGAATATTTTTCCAGGCTTTCCTGCGAATAATGTGAATCGTAGAGTTTTTCTTCGCCGTGCAGCCGCAAATAGACCGTATCGGTCGTCACAGTTGCCAAGTCCGGAAATCGCCCGCCCGAACTCGCAATCACCCAGGAAATGTGATAGGTACGCAGTAGTTCCTGTGCCTCGTCGGTAAACCACGACCGGTGCCGGGCCTCGAATGCGAATGCAGGTTCGGGATATTTCTGCCGCAACAGTTCGAAAAACGGCCCTGCCACCCATGGCTCGAACGGAAAACTGGCCGCAATCTGGATCAGCACCGGTCCCAGGCGGTCGCCCATGAGCAAAAAGCGCGACATGAATTTTTCCAGGGCTTCTTCCACATCCATGAATTTGCGCTCGTGTGTAATTTCCCGGATCATCTTGGGCGCAAAACGGAAATAATCAGGCGTTTCAGCCAGCCATTTTTCCACCGTTTTGGCCATGGTGTAATGGTAAAAACTGCTGTTGATCTCCGTGCAGTCGAACCGGGTAGCATAGTATTCCAGGTACTCCGGCGACCGCAAGCCGTCGGGGTAAAAAACGCCCTGCCAGGGATAACTCCAGCCGGAGGTGCCGAGATGAAAACGCGGGTGTAGCAGCATGCGAACAAGCAGGAAAAATGCTTGCCGGACCAGGATGGGTGTGCTTTGGGGTAAAGATGCTACAATCTAAACTCACCTCACCAGCCGCCCCGGCAAATCCACCACCCGATCACAACAAACCTGCTCCATCACCTGTCGCAGTTGGGTTTTCAAAATGGAAATCGTGTGTTGGCCGCCCGCCGCCCCCAGCGCCGCTACGCCATACATAAACGATCGACCCAGAAATGCGAATTCCGCTCCGCTGGCCAGCGCCCGCGCCACATCCGGCCCCGAACGAAGCCCGCTGTCGAGCATAATTTTAATACGATTTTTGTAATCCCGGACGATGGGCGCCAGCGCGTGCACCGACGATTCGCCCGCGTCGAGTTGCCGCCCGCCGTGGTTCGACACGATGATGCCGTCGAGCCCCAGCCGGATCGCCATTTCCGTATCCTCCACACTGGCCACCCCCTTGAGTACGACTTTGCCTTTCCAGCGGTCGCGGATGGGCGCGATTTTTTCTTCATTCAGGCGGCCCGAAAAAGTCTGGTTCATATACAAGCCCAACTGACTCATATTCAGGCCTTTGGGCATGTATTTTTTCATGGTGGCGAAGTTGGGCTGCCCGTGTAGCAGCGTCCGGATGGCCCAGTTCGGCTTGCCCATGATTTGCAAAATGTTGCGCAGGGTCATTTTCGGCGGCATTGCCAGGCCGTTGCGGATATCGCGCGGGCGGTAGCCGAAAGTGGGCACGTCGCACAGGATCACCAGTACCTGGCAGCCGGCCGCTTCGGCACGGTCCAGGATATCGTCGCGCAGGGCGTTGTCGGCAGGGTGATATAATTGGAACCAGAAACGGCCTTCCGTGATTTCACCGATCCGCTCGATACTGCTGGTCGAAACCGTGCTGAGCACGAACGGAATATTGTGTTCCCTGGCCGCCTGTGCCAGAATTTCAGGCGCGTTGGGCCACATCAATCCCTGCAAACCCACCGGCGCGATGCCGAACGGTGCATCGTAGGTATGTCCGAAAAGTTCAGTTGTCATATCCGCACCGGCATAAGGCTTCAGGTATTGCGGCTTCAATTCCACTTCGCGGAGTTGGGCGGTATTTTTATGCAGATTTACGTCCTCGTTGCATCCGCCGTCCAGGTATTCGAATGCGAAACGCGGAATCCTTCGGCGGGCGCCTTCCCGCAAGTCGTCGATGGAGGGGTAGTTCGGGTTGTAATGCAGGTTCATGGATTTCCGTATTGTTTCAGTGAAATCAGGTGTTGTGGCACGGGCTGCTCATTCCAGCAGTCATGCAGCGCCAGCGCGGCGCCCAGCGCAGTAGCCTGCGCCACCTCCGCTGCAAAAACTTCCATTTCGGGAAATTCCGCAGCTAGCAGGCGCATAAAAATTTCATTTTTGGAAAAACCGCCGTCTACAAAAATCTGTCGGACGGCTGTATTCCCGATGGCCAGGCGTGTTGAAACGGCCTGTTTTTTAACAAGTTGCCGCATGAACTGAAGGTAATCCGTTTCAGCGGGCGACGCCGGTTCCAGGCGGGCATTTTTATGAAAATCGGGGGATACATCGTGCTGTTTCGCCAATTGCTGAACGGCATTTTCATGTTCATTGCCACCGAAATACCGCGCCGCTTTCACCGGTTTCCCTTCAAAAGTCAGGTAGCAGAGGCAATCCTGCTGCAATTCGGAAACCGTCAGGGGCTCCCGGTTGAACGGATTCATGGAAATACACCAGGTTCCTGTAGAAAGCAGCACAAACGGCTCCCGAAAACCCGCCAGATAGGGAATGAGTGCCGCCGAACTATCGTGCAACCCGATGCCGGAATGATGAACGATGAATGATGAATGATGAATGCCCCGGGGTGTCATCTGCGAGGTACGAGCAGGTGACATCTCGGGTACCGGCAGATCACTGGGCTGTAGAAGCGCCGGAAACTTCTCCTCCAGCCCCTCCGCCTTCACCCATTCGTGGTAGCCGTTTTTCTGAAAATCCCACAACATGGTATGGCAGCCGATACTGGTGATTTCGCTGGCCGGGGTGGCCCCTGGTTCCAGCGTAGTGTCGGTGTGACTTGAATTCAACCCGACACCACATTTGAGAGCCGATTCAAGCAAAAAAGCAAGGTATTGCGGCAGGTGCAGCGACCACTTTATTTTTCGGAACACCTCCGGACGCTCGTATTTCAGCCGGTACAGTTGCAGGCCGGAATTCAAACTGCCCAGAACGGGTGAAGCCGTTTCGAGGGCCATCTTTTCTTCCGGGCCATATTTTTCAAAAAACTGCCCGTGCAGGTTTTCCGGAAAAGGTTTGAGGTAATTATAAAGCGGTGTGAGCGGCCGGCTCTCGGCGTCGAGGTGCACGAAACTGGCGCCGTAAGCGGTGCAGTTCACGGCCTGAATTTCGAAACGTTCGTCCTGTAACACTTTCGAACAGGTTTCCAGCAGCCAGCCCGACAACAGCGCCAGGTCCTCGCAGGGGTCGCCGTCTTCATCCGCAATTTCGGGCAAATGTGTCGTTTCTTCGAACACCACGCGGTAGTGCGCGTCGAAAACGAGGCACTTTTTGTTGGTTTTGCCAATGTCGAAAACCAGGATCATAATCCGGTAGCGACGCTTTTTTTACCGCGTTTTTCAATGCGGTTTTCGCGAATTTTCAGGTCGCGGAATGCGCCGATGGGATCGATGGCGCCGCCATTCTGCCGGGCAGCCTCGGCCACCAGCGCACGGGTATCGATGGCGAATGCGTCGCGCAGCAGTTCTTCTGCGGTTACCACGTCGTTGTTTTGCTGGGCCGCTTCGAGTTGATTGCGATCGAGCAGCAGGGCTTTGGCGTAGGTCGTCAGGATATTTTGCACACTTTGCAGCAAGTCTTCCAACGGATCTTTGGTGTTGTGGCTGGCGTCGATCATCCAGGCCAGCGGCGGATTTTTCACAGCCGGATCCGACATGGCATCCACGAGTTCATTAAAAATCAGGAAAAACTGGTAAGGTTTGATGCTGCCTGTCGTCAGGTCGTCGTCGCCGTACATGGAGCCGTTGAAATGGAACCCGCCGAGCCGGCCGAAGTGCATGAGCCGCGCTACAATCTGCTCGATGTTGGTGTTGGGCAGGTGGTGGCCGAGGTCGACGAGCACATGCGCTTTTTTACCCAGATACTGGCATAAACTGAGCGAAGTGCCCCAGTCGGGAATCACCATTGAATAAAAATGAGGTTCGTACGGTTTGTACTCGATCAGCAGCGTCCAGTCGTCGGGCAGCGCCTGGTAAATATCCGTCAGCGTGTCAGCCGTGCGTTGCCAGGCGCGGCGAAAATGCTGCTGGCCCGGGAAGTTGGAGCCGTCGGCCAGCCACACCGTGAGCACTTTGGAATCCAGTGCCACGCCGTGTTCGATGCAGGTAATATTGTGTTCGATAGCCTGCCGGCGCACAGCGGCGTCGGTATGGCTGAGCGAACCGAATTTATACGACAGAGGCTGGCCGGACTGGTCCTGAAAAGTATTCGAATTAACCGAATCGATGGTCAGTCCGTGGCTTTTCAGCAACGCCTGCAAGGCCGCAGCGTCGCCCGGGATGTCCCAGGGAATATGCAGGGAAATGGAATCGGAAGAGCGGTTGAGCGCGTGCAGCAGTCCGACGTCTTCGATTTTTTCTTCCAGACTGCGGGGTTCGCCGCCGCCCGGGTAACGGCCGAAACGGGTGCCGCCGGTGCCCAGCGCCCAGGAAGGAATGGCCACCTGAAAGGCTTTTATTTTCTCTATAACACTTTGAATATCAACCCCTTTTCGGGTCAATATTTCGGCGAGGTATTGAAGGTGGAATTCGTGCCCGGCGCGTTTTTTTTCGTTCAGGTCGAGGAGTTGTTCCTGGATAAGCATAGTGTAAGCCTGGTTTGATTAACGATAAAAACCCATTGCCACGCCGCCGTCTACGTTCAGGGCGTTGCCGGTTGATTTATTCAGCAGTCCACCGACAAATGCGAAACAGGCGTTGGCAATATCTTCGGGCAGGATGATTTCATTCAGCAAGGTGCGTTTGGCATAATATGCAGGCAACTCCTCCACGGTGATGCCGTAAGCTTTGGCGCGGCCTTCGGCCCAGCCGCCCGACCAGATATTGGAACCGGCGATGACGGCGTCGGGGTTCACGGTATTGACGCGGATGAGGTCGGGGCCGAGTTCGGCTGCCAGCAGACGCGTCAGGTGGGCCTGCGCGGCTTTGGCGGAGCCGTAACCGGCGTTGTTGGGCCCCGCAACGACTGCATTTTTCGAAACGATGTTCACAATATCGCCCCCGAAACCCTGTTTCCGCATCACTTTTACCCCTGCCTGGCTCACCAGAAACTGGCCTTTTACCAGAATGTCGTACAGTTTGTCCCAGTTCTCTTCCGTGTGTTCGGCCAGCGGCTGTGAAATGCTGATGCCCGCGTTGTTCACTACAATGTCTACGCCGCCGAAAGCCAGCACAGTGGCTTGCATGGCCACGTCGATAGAAGCCGCATCCGTTACGTTGAGCAGCGTGGTTGCCACAGCGTCTTTCCCGAAGGCTTTCAGAAATTCCGTTTTCGCTTCTTCGAGGCGTTCTGCATTCAGGTCGTTGAGCACCACGCAGGCGCCTTCTTCCGCAAATTTCCGGGCGATGGCTTTGCCGATCCCGCCCGCCGAGCCGGTCACGAGCGCCACGCGGCCGTTCAGTGCTTTGGGCTTCGGCATACGTTGCAGTTTCGCTTCTTCCAGCAGCCAGTATTCGATGTCGAACGCCTCTTGGCGTGGCAGTGCCGTGTATTCCGACACAGCTTCTGCGCCGCGCATCACGTTGATGGCATTGGCGTAATATTCGGCTGCAAGCCGGGCCGTCGTTTTGTCTTTGGCAAAAGTGAACATACCGACGCCGGGCACCAGGATCACCACCGGATTGGGGTCGCGCATGGCCGGCGAATTCGGCCGCCGGCAACTTTCATAATATTCCTGATAGCCGGTGCGGTAGGCGGAAAATGCGGTTTCCAGATAATCCCGGTTTTCGGTTTTTGCCGGATCCAGCACTAGCGGCGCAATTTTGGTGCGCAAAAAATGGTCGGGACAACTCGTGCCCAGCGGCGCAAGTTTGTCCAGATCGTTGGAATTGATGAACTGCAACACGCGCTCGTCATCGCTGAAATGACCGATCATTTTCTGCCGGGAAGAGCACAAGCCGCGCAGCACGGGCGCCAGTGCGGCGGCTTTCCCATGACGTTCCTGCGCCGAAAGTTCAGGCGTTTTCGCGCCGCCGAAAACGGGCCGGGATTTGCCTTCATTTTCAGCCAGGTACTCCGCGCAGGTTTCGATGATTTCCAGCGTGTTCACATAACTTTCGTAAGCGGTATCGCCCCAGGAAAAAAGTCCGTGGGACCCCAGCATGATGCCGCGCAAGATTATACCCTTGCGGGCATTTTCTTCCAGGCATTCGAGCATTTGCAGACCGAGATCGAAACCCGGTCGTTGCCAGCCCACCCAGCCAACGGCGCCTCCAAATAACTCACGCGTAATACGTTCGCCGTCTTTTGCGGCAGCGATAGCGATGGCCGCGTCGGGGTGGAGGTGGTCGATGTGCCGGAAAGGCAAAAAACCGTGCAGCGGCGTATCGATCGACGGCGCTTTCGACGCCAGGTCGTAAATGCAGTGGTTGAACAGTTCGACCATTTCATCTTCGTGTTCGAGGCCGCGGTACACGTTGCGCAGGTTGTGCAAGCGCTCGACGTACAGGGCCGCCAGACCGTTGCGCTGCATGGTACCGAGGTCGCCGCCCGAGCCTTTTACCCACATGACTTCGACGGTTTGGCCGGTGAGCGGGTCGTTTGCCGGCGCCTTGCAGGAGGTGTTCCCGCCGCCGTAGTTTGTAAGTCGCAGGTCGGCGCCGAGCAGGTTGGAGCGGTACACCAGCAGGCCGACTTCATCACCGGCCAGTTCGGCGGCTTTGGCCTCGTCCCAGTTGTATGAAACGTATTTGAATGTTTTGGCTGACATGATCGTTTTTATTGAAAAACAATGGTTTATTTCATCGAATTACCCCAGCCCACCAGCAATACCGACAGCAAAATCACGCCCACGCCCGTCAGGATCGTAGCGAAGGTGCGGCGGCTCACACCTTTCCATTCTTTCAAAAACAACCCCCAGGCACTGGAAATCAGGATAATAAACGCCATATGTAGGATCCACGACGAGGCGCCGTTGCCCATTTTGGATTCGCCCATGCCGTAAAAAAAGAACTGCAGGAACCAGGTAGTGCCGGCTAGGGCTGCCCAGCCGTAATTCTGGCGAAGGGGCGCTTTGCTGTTGCTGTAGTCGCCGAAAGATTTGTTGCGGTAATTCAGCAGCATACACCACAAAAAATTGGTGGTCAGTCCGCCCCACAGCAGCACGACGAAGATCACGTTATTCTGAAACAGCGGGTTGGCGCCGTGTTCGATAGCCACTGCCGCCATGCCTTTTCCTGCTTCGATACCGAAATTGAAACAGGCCGACAGAATGCCCGAAACGGTGGCCACGGCCAGGCCTTTCATCAGGTTAAATTCAGCCACACCTTCTTTTTTGGTGGCATCATCGAGTTCTTTTTCTTTCAACATGCCCGCCCGCCCGCAAATGGTTATACCTGCCAGGCACACCAGCACCCCGAACAGGATCAGTTGTCCGCCCGAACTGGCGAACATCTCTCCAATGCCCGTTTTGCCTTCCACCTTCTGTAGGCCGAAATAGATGGGCGGCACCAGCGCGCCGAATGCCGAGCAATACCCCAGCGCAACGCTCATGCCCAGGCTCATGCCCAGGTAACGCATCGACAAGCCGAACGTGAGCCCGCCGATGCCCCAAAGCAACCCGAAAAAATAGGTCCAGAACAGGGTGCCGCCGTCGGTACTGCTGATAATATCCATAAATCCCGGCACGGTCAGGGTAGCCGCCACGAATGGAACGATGAGCCAGGAAAACACGCCACCCACGATCCAGGCGCTTTCCCAGGACCAGGATTTTACCCGCCGGAACGGAACGTAAAAACTACCCGACGCGAAACCGCCGATGAAATGGAAGAGGATGCCGAGGAGGATTTGCATAGTGAGTGGTGAGTTGTGAATTGTGAGTGGGGCGTATGCTTAATGTTTTTTCATCTTTAAAAGCCAGGATAGACACGCATCGAACCATTCCACTTCGCTGGTCGGGTTGTCCATCCCGTAGCCGTGACCGCCATGGGTATAAAAAAAGGATTCGACGGGCACGCTGTTCTTTTGCAGGGCGGCGATGAACACCAGGGTATTTTGAACGGGTACCACCGTATCGTCGATGGCATGGGTGATAAATGTGGGCGGCGTTTGGGGAGTGACCACTAGTTCGCTGGAATAGGCCCAGATTTTCTCAACGGCCAGGAACTGGTTTTTTATTTGCTGTTCGGAACCGCCCATTGCGGTATTCGGCGCACTGCCGATCAGGTTGCTTCGGGAGCCCGCGTGCGTCAGGCTGTCGGCAAAACTGATGACCGGGTAATTCAGGATCATAAAATCGGGGCGCAGGCTGGTCTTTTTGGGGTTATCGACCTGCGACTGCAAGAAATGGGTGCCCACCGTGGATGCCAGGTGGCCGCCTGCCGAACTGCCCAGGATGCCGATTTTATCGGGATGAATGCCCCATTCCGCTGCATTTTCCCGCACCAGTTGAATCGCGCGCTGGGCATCCTGCAAGGGTACAATTTCCTTGTGCTGCATGTATGCTGCATTGGGCAGCCGGTAGCGCAGCACAAAAGCCGCTATGCCGTTTGTCTGAAACCTTTTAGCCATCGCAAAACCTTCATGGTCGACCGCCAGACCCGCATAGCCGCCGCCCGGACAAATCACCACCGCAATACCCGTTGATTTGCTTTTTTCCGGCAAAAACATCGTCAGATCGGGCTGCACGACCCGGATCACGAAATGCCCCGTATCCTTGCCCATTTGAAACAGTAAAACGGAATCCTTCAGTCCCGTTGCCATCGTGGAATTGGGGATCTGACCGGCGTACAGCGGGATGTTTTTTTGTGCGGAAAGCCGATGAAGCAACAAGAGTAAAGTAAGTGTAAGAAACGTTTTCGTGATATTCATATGCTGTGCCGTTTCAGAACTGGATTTCATTTTCTCTGTATTTGCGAAATCATGTTTCAATATTTCTGGAGCAAATAGAAGAAATATCCGGAATTGGGTACTTATCCGAATTGGGCAAATTCATGAACTTTTTGGTAAATGACACTCCCAAAAGCAACATCAACCACTACCTTTACCCGACAAGCCAATTTTTTGAGCGTGTTTAGTTTGTCGTGTTTAGTTTTTAGAAAGGCCCAATCATCAACCTTTTGCTAAACATTATACACAAGAAACCATACACCTTTAATTTTTTTGGACGCCTGATGGAGCTTTTTCGCAAATATTTCAGCGAATCCCAATTGAAAGATATGGAGGATTCAGGCCCCAACTGGGGCGTGAACTTGCACACGGTGGGACACTACGTGCACCCGCCGAACAGGGTCTATCCCGACCCGGAACACCCGTCCACACACGTATTTCAATGGGAAAAAGGACGCCGCCTGCAGGAATTCCAGATCGTGTACATCGCAGGGGGCAGAGGTATTTATCAGGGAGAAGGTATAGAACCGGCTGTTGTGGAAGCCGGCACCATTATGCTGCACTTTCCAAATACCTGGCACCGGTACAAACCCGCGCTCGAAACGGGCTGGGAAGAATTCTGGGTGGGTTTCGACGGCGTCTTCGCTGAATACCTCATGCGGCAGGAATGCTTCGACCCACGCAAACCACTCATTAAAATCGGGTTCAACACCGAGTTCCTGAATGTGTTCCTGCGCCTGATCGACACCGTCAAATACGAAGGCGTGGCATTCCGGCAGATCGCTTCCTGCCTCGTGGTGCAGTTGCTGGGGCTGGTCTATTCATCGGCCCTGATGGGCGGAAAAACATCGCGCCGGCAGGAGCAGGTAGCCCATGCGGTACGGTTCAAAATACACGAATTATGGGACCGAAACCTCGATTTCGAGGCCATGGCGCAGGAGCAAAACGTGGGTTACGAATGGTTCCGGAAAGTTTTTAAAGAGGTGATCGGCACCTCGCCGGGTCAGTACCTGTTGAATTTGAAAATTGAAAAATCGGGGCAACTGCTGCTGGAAACCTCGCTGACCGTGGGGGAAATAGCGGCTCGTGCCGGATTTGAGTCGGAGTTTTATTTTTCCAGGATTTTTAAGAAAAAAACGGGATTTTCGCCGGGAGAGTACCGCAAGAGGCGGTAAGTAGGGTATACTCGCCCAAAATGCACAGGGGCCGGATTCAAACTTCCGCTTCCGCTTCCATCCAAAATCCGACCCCCGCACACTTTCTAGTTTGAAGATTATTAGCCGTACTAATTCTATCTTTCTAAATGTCTACGATACTAAATTAACTTTTTATATAATGTTTTTCATTTCTCATATCACCATCTTTCAAAACATGCACAAGAGTACATGCTTGCATTTTTATACTTTCACCATGTTTTAGAGGAATATCTGCATGACTCTGCTACCAATAACAATAAATTTCATTTGTAATAAAAACACAATCAAATTTTTAAACCCGTAAAAACGCTGTTAAACCCTGTACTGAATCTGGCCGGAACACACAGGCATCTTCAAAAAAATTAATCTATGAAACTGCTTTCGCTGCTCAAATCTCTCCACCCCGAAGAACATCGCGGCTTTGAGAAATTTCTGCAATCACCCTATTTCAAGGATAGCGGCCAGTACCTGCAATTTTTCAGATACCTGAGCAAACGGTACCCGGCCTTCGATGTGGACAATGCAGGCATGCGGGAAGCCTACCGGCGATGCTTTCAAATGAAAACGCTGCCTACGGACGTCCAACTGCACAATCTGACTTCGGGTATGAGCAAACAGGCAGAACAATTCCTGGTAGCCCAAATCGTACTCGATCCGGAACAGGCGACCGGTAGCCTGTTCGATCAATTGCTCGTCAAGGCACTGGGAATGCGCAATCAGGGCGCCTATTTCCGAAAGGAAGCAGATAATCTGATTGGTAAAATTTCCAGTCAGCCTGCATTGCATGCCGACGATTTTTTCACCATTCAGCAACTATACCGGCTCGTTTATTTTAACCCCGATACGCCCAAAACGGGCAATTATTCATCCTGCCTCGAGCAGTCCGCAGTATACCTCGATCTGTATTATTGTACTGCAAAACTGCGTGATGCTGCGGAAATGAAGGCCCGCGAACACATATTAAAAGCGCGTTACGACATTCCTTTGCTGGATGCCGTGCTGCAACAAAGTGCCGTGCTAAATGCAACCGGTGCCTTCCCGCTGCTGGAGATGTACAGCAAGGTGATCGACTTGTACAACAGCGGTGTCGACGAACCCGGTTTTCGGCATCTCCTGGCTATGTACGACACGCAATTTGTGACTTTGTCCAAAGAAGATCGCGTTTTAATTATCCGCCATCTTATCAATTGCGGCATCACGCTCAACGCGCGGGAGGACACTGTGGAAACCGAACTGTTTTCATTGTACAAGCGCTCGATCGAAGCGGGCAGCCTGCTCGACGGCAAGCGGATTACGAACTCCAGTTTTGTCAATATTGCCAACCTGGCCAGCCGTTGTGGCGACTTCGACTGGGCGCTCCACTTTATCAGGGAGTTCTCTGTGTATCTGGAAAAATCCAAACAGGAACCTGTGGTCCAACTCGCCAAAGCCGGCGTTTTTTACAACCAGGGGCTGCTGGATACCGCACATGAATGCCTCCTGTTGAAAGAGATATTCCTGGTTCCGGCGTTCGATCTGCTGGCCAGAAGCCTGTTGATCAAAATAGCCTTCGACCGCTTTATTCTCTACAATAAAGATTACGAATTCCTTTGCAACCAGATGAATGCTTTCGAAAAAGCAGTCCCCAACAAAGACCTGACCCCAGAGAAAAAAGTTGCCCAACTCAACTGGGTCAAATTCCTCCGTAAAATGAGCCGGGCCAGGTTCGAACTGGTATCGGTGCCGGATGGCCCGAAAGAAGCGCTCCTGAAAAAACTGAAAGCGCTACAGCCAGTGGTGTACAAACAATGGCTCGAAAAGAGAATCGGCATGCTGTGACCTGAAATTATTTTCCAAAACAGGCCCGCCCGGGCCGGGCGGGCCTTTCTGTTCTGTTATGCTCCGATCACATCCTCGATCCCGATATAACTGCTCGACTCCCCGCCGCATATCGTTTGAAAGTAAAAAGTGTAGTGGCCGCTGCTGAGCGAGGTAAACACATACGAATTATTGTAGGTGTAGAAATACCCGCTGTTGTAACCGTCTTCCTGACGTACGTACCACACCCTGTATTGTGCGCCTTCATAAACCTTATTCCACTCATAAACGCGGGAGTTGTAATTCTGGTAGACTTTTTCCACCTGCGTGATACCGGGACAACTGGCTGTTGTTATTTCGGTGGCCGGTACGGGGTGCAAATTCGTCCAGGAAAGCAGGCCCAGCAAAACAAATATTTTGATCATGACAATGCAAATTGAAAAGTGACTGAATGTCCCTGCGCTCACCGGAAGGCATGAGATGGCCAGGCCGATGCAGTGCCGGCAGAGCGCTTGGGGAGGGTGAAATGATCAGGATTCTCGCGCGAACAGAAGAAGTTCAGGTCTTCTGCCTGAGTGGACGGGAGTACTTTGTAATCGTTCGTACCCACATCCAACGGTACAAACATGCGGGTCTGCAGCGCGCTGTGCAAACCAAACTGAGGAAACCCCGTGTTTCACAAACGAGGGCCCGGATATTTCCAACGAAACGTAACTTAACTGTTGGCAATGGAGAGCCGACGCAGGAATTCGTCAAGTTTTTCAGCGGCGATGGGCACTTTCTCTCCATTCGCCATTACCGCCTGCCGCATGGGGCGCTGGTATTCTATCACTTTGGTGAGATTCAGAATATGCGAGCGGTGTACTTGCATCAGAATAGCCGGATAGTCTTCTTCCAGTTTAATGTATACACCAATGTTTTTCGTCACCAGCATTTTCGATTGCGGCGGTTCGAAGTAAAAAATACTGGATGCGCCTTCCGCTTTGATATGAAGGATTGTATCGAGGTAGGGAAACAAAATGCGCTGCTGATCAGCCAGCGCGATCCGCGGTCGCCTGGATTGGACGATCGTATCGCGCCAGAACCGGTATTGCGTGTCGTTTTCCCGAAGGGTCCTTTCCGAAAGCGCTCTGTCGACGGCATGACGCAATTCCGTTTCCAGAATCGGCTTTTGTAAAAAATCCACTGTGTTATCCGACCGGAAAGCACGCACCGCAAAGTGGCCGTAAGCGCTGACGAAAACAACCTGCATTTCCGGAAGCGCGCACTGTTCGAGAACGGCAAATCCGTCGCCTCCATCAGCCAGTTCGATATCCAGAAACACCAGATCGGGTTTAACCTCGCGGATCAGCCGGACCGCATCGGGCTGGCTGGCTGCGCTGCCCGCTACTTCTATTTCCGGACAAAAATCCTCCAGTAAGCCCAGCAGGTCTTGCAGGGCATGATAATGATCTTCGACAATAATCGCTTTCATATTTTTCGAATAGCGAAGCGCGCCCTAATGCCGCGATCTGAGCGTTTTCGGGAATTTGATGCAGGCAAATATAGAGGGGTGTTTGGTTTTTAGTGTTTTGTGTTTCCTAAACACTACACACAAAAACCGAAACACCCACCGCTACGGATAGGCTCTATGCATGGTGGCCGATACCCAGCCGCAATGTAACGCGGGTGCCCGAAGGCGTTCCGTCGGTATTATTCAAATCCTCTGTTTCCAGTTCGGATACAGTATTGTTTTGTAAATCATACAATTGCAGGCGCTGTCGGGTAATATCCAGACCATGGGATTTTCGCTCCGGCGACGTGATCGGTCCGCCTGCCCGTTCGTTGCGCCCAACCCCGTCGTCTTCTATCACAAACACGAGTATATCCTGGTGTTTCGATACGTACATCCGGATTTTGCCCGCCCCGTTACGCGGTCCCAGACCATGTACGATCGCATTTTCAAGAAATGGCTGGAGCAGCATTCCCGGCAGGAAATAACGTGCCGTATCCAGTCCGTTTTGCACTTCGATCGAAAAATCAATCGGCCGGGGAAAGCGGCCGGATTCCACTTCCACAAAATTCTGTAGCATATTCAATTCTTCCGACAACGGCATCAGCGGGTTGCGTGCGCTTTCCAGCACGTTGCGCATCAGGCGGGCAAATGTTGCGACATACGCACGCACCTTTTCGACGCCATTGTTCCGGATAAAATTATTGATGGAAATCAGGTTGTTGGATATGAAATGCGGGTTCAACTGCGCACGTAAAGCATTTAATTCCAACTCGATCATCCGGCGTTTCTGCTCTTCTTTTTTACGCATGGCAATCAACCTCGAACGATAGACCGCGTACGACAACAGCAACAATGCCAGCCCTGCCAGCACCCGGAACCACCAGGTCTGGTAAAACGGCGGGGTGATCTCGATAGAAATTTCTTTGGGCGATGCATTCCAGATTCCGTCAGAATTGGCGCCCAGAATCCGCAAAATATACCTGCCCGGCGGAAGGTTGGCGTAGCGTGCAAACCCGCGCGCATCAGGACAATCCACCCAATCCTGATCATAAGGTGTGCCATCGGAAAAATCAAGCCGGTATTTAAGCCGGTTGCCGGCAGGATCCGAAAATTCGAGCGCCACAAAATGAAAAGTAAGTGTGGCCGAATCATAGGGTAACCTTAAAGATTTTACCAGCACAGGATTATCCCGGTAAGGGTACGCGCCGTCATTTACCTGGATATCGATTACTTGTACGCGTGGCTGAATATCAAGCAGTTGCAAAGCGGCAGGCTCAAAACGATTGTAACCGCCCACACCTCCAAACCACACCGATCCGTCTGATGCATGCAGGCAGGAACGCCGGTTATATTCAAATGCCTGTAATCCGTCGGCAAGGCCGAATTTTTGGAAATGCAATGTTATCGGATCGAATCGCACCAGCCCTTTGCCTGTGCTGAGCCACCATTCCCGCGGATTCAGACGCAGGATAGCGTAAATCATATTGTCCGTAAGCCCTTCTTTTGCAGTAATGTACTGGAAAGCGTGGTTGACGCGTGAAATACGGCATAGTCCGAAAGATCCACCCAGCCAGATATTTTGCTCGTCTTCCAGCGAGCAGTTGATATAGCCCGGCAAAGCAGTTACCTGCTCCAGGGGTTTGTCGTGTGCTTCATTGAAATAATAGACGGTGTAGTTGTCGTCGGCCATCAGGAATTCGTGTGCCGACTGGCAAATCACGTAGTACCAGTCTTTCGAAATCACCTGTTCGGAGCCTATGGATTCAAATTTGTATTGGAGGCCTGACACCGTGAGTTTCAGCAGGCCGGGCGCCCCGACGCCGCTTGCCAATACGAATTCGTGGGGGCTCACCCTGCAAATATGAAACCGCGCTACCGGCTCCCCGTTCCGGAGCAGGTTGTGCGCCTGCCTGATTTCCGGATTCAGGATGCTTAAGCCGGATCCGAAATTATTGACCAGCAAGCGTCCGTCACCCAGGTCGAACAACTGATCGGGCGCCGGCGCCAGCGCACTGAAATCCTCGTACTGTATTCCATCGTTCTGCAAAGCCAGCAAACCCTGCATCTGACTGCCGCACCAGATGCGTTTACGGCTGTCTTGCAACATGGGACCTGGAACGAATAAATGGCTTTCACCACTTACATCTGTGGTGTAAAAACGGCGGGTTTGAAATTTCAATTTGCGCAGGTTGGTATAATCGACTCCTTTTGTCCAGGCAGACACCCACAGATTATCCTCCTCATCGATGTGCAGGGCAGCCAGGATATTGGCCGACAGGCCGGCAGGATTTTGATTGTCATAGGTCCATTGGCGCACGGTACGCCCGGAGGCTTTATCTACCAGAAAAAGGCCCTGATCGGTGGCTGCAAACAAATATGTCGTGCCCCATGGTTTTATCTGACGGATACCTGTTGAGCGACTGTCGACCGGACTGCGTATCCGGCCGTTCGGGTGCACCTGGAAAAGCCCTTCATCGCTACCGGCCCATACCACTCCGCTGCGCTCCTGGTAAATACAATTGACGTGTACGCCGGTAAACAAGGTATCTGTTAATCTAACAGTGTTCAAATCACACTGGTAGCGCACAACGCCGGTTTCGCCGATTGCAAATAAAGCGCCGGTTGCTGCAAGAGAATCCGTTTCAAAATAACAAAAGGAGTTGGCGTCGATTGCCAGAACAGGATGAAACCGCTCCGAAACAGCAGGTCGCACGTCGAACCGGTAAACCTGCCCGTTACAATGCACCCATAGCCGTTCCTGCCGGTCGAGGCCGAAAACCTGATATCCTTTCAATGCGGTACCGGCAGCATCATATAATACAAAGCGTTCAAAATCATCGTATTGCCGGCGGTAACGGTGCACGGCCGTATGCGTACAGAACCAAAGATCTTCACGCCGGTCTTCAAAAACGGGGCTGGTCACGGTAGGGTCGGCCAATGCGCAGGCATCGCCCGGATCTGCCTTGTACACCTTCACCCGCACCCCGTCGAATCGATTGAGCCCTTCCGAGGAACCGATCCAGACAAACCCGCTGCGGTCGCGATAGATGCAGGGATTGGTGCTTTGAGAGAGGCCCTGCGCGGGGGTGAGGTGGTGAAAAAACAGATCGTTGGGTTGGCCGAAGACGCCCTGAAAAGAGGCAAAAAGGTATATCCATACGGCGACGAAGGGTCGCTGCAACAGGCAGGGCAGCAAAGCACGGAGGCTGTGCGGGCGTTGGATCGTCATGTTTTGAGCTGGCAACCGATGGAGTTTATTTTTTGGGTTGCCAGTGCAAAGTAGGATTTATTCGGGGGAGAAGCAATGTAAATTCGCCGAAACGAGCCCATCATACACTTATAAACCCATACTTATCAACCCAACTCAGTAACAGAAAGGCGGGCATGGTGGCGCATAAACGAATTGCTGCGTAGAAACACCAATCGAAGTGGTTAGCGCAAAATATGGTACGGAGGCTTCTCTGTTAACAATTGCAGGGACAAAATATACATCCCTGTTTTGAACAGGAGGTGTTGAAAAACCAAGTGCACGTGTTAGCACATCACTCTTAATAGGATCAACGGTAAAGGTTACATTTGATTTTAAGGCATCATACAGTTTTCCGGCTTTAGGAAATTTTGGAGTTGGGTTGGCAAGTTTATCCAACGCGACTGGTTTCAATTCGAGTTTGTTATTTGTGCCAATGACCCACACGAGTACCAAGGCAACGATTTCACCCTGTTGGGTGAAATTACTTCCCCCACCCAATATTTCTTTTAACATCTTTCCATATAAAACTGCCCAAACCTGATCCTCAACATACAATGAGTTGGTCAAAACCAGTTGCCTGTTTGCCTGCACCGTAAATCGTTGTACCACCGCATCTCTTTGGGTTTCGGTCAACCTTTCAAGGGGATCAAAATCTTTGTTCCAGTCTAAAATGACTTGAGTCAGGTTTGATGGGTGAAATTTAGTTTCGGAAGTCTTTTTATATGCCATAATCAGTAGTTATGAATGTAAAAAATTAAGGTGATCATTAGACAGTTGTATTACATCTGCAATTGAAAAACAATTAAAATGTACTGTAGAATATCCTTTAGGGAGTTCCGATAACGGGTTCCAGGCAAGATTCACAGAACGGTAACTTTCTTTATCTTTTAATAGAATAAGCATCAAATTTTCTGCTATAATCTGGGCTCCTAATGGACCTAAAGTCTGGTGTACATCTACCAAATCCAGATTATCCGCGCCTAAAATTCGGGCTTCCGCCAATAAAAAAACCCATAAGGGCCACTCATTCATATCCATTAAAATATTTTTGTAATCGTACCACTTTTCGAATTCCAATTGATCCTTGTATAGTGTATTTAAACGTTCTTTAAAATTTTCAATGGTTGGAATACCATACACCTTGCGCAAGAGTTCCATGTCTTTTTCCTGAATCAACAGCCCCGCTTCAAAGGAACGACGGATATTTACACCTCCAATATTCTGCTCTGTACCCGGCGGAAACGGTATCCTCTGCATCGGAAATGCCAAAAACAAATCTATTGGCTTGCTCTTCTGCAATTTTTCACCCCCATTGAAATCAAAAAAATACGACCAGTCAACTGCACCTCTTCTTTCATCCCGTTTAAAGCCTTGTAAATCAATTTTTCCACGGCTAAAAAGTTCAATGTTCGGATTATGTTCGTTTAAATTGTATGCAGCTCTTACCTGGCTGTGCCCAACTCGCAATGCTGCCGTAATAAATTCAGGGTAAAGTACTGCGGATCGACTTCCCAATTTCCCGAATAATATCTTGAAATTGTCTTTTTCCAAAAGTTCCGCAATCACTTCTCCAGTCATTCGCGGAAGGTATTGGTTAACAATAATCCATTGGTAAGTCCAGATAACGTATCTTCTGGTATGCTGAAACAAATCCTTTTTGATGCCTGATTTGTAAAAATATGCAGCCATTACGTTATGAAAACGTGCAAGCGTACAATGCAACTGATTCAGCAAAAAATTATCATCATTACGTGTATCTGCCATAACCGGTACACATTTTTTAGGTCCTATACGGTAAACATCCGGAACACGAAGTTTTTCTGAATTTTCCGCCTCCATCTTCATCGTGTAGCGATCAAGCGCAAACCATACCCCTTTAAAATTGCTGTTTTTAGTAATACCCGTCTCATATAAATGAGCATTCGAAACAGGGCCCAAACCATAAATACAATCAAGGTTAAGTTTTGGGGATGTATTTTCAAACGGGCGCCGGAAAGTAAGGTCATGTGATAATAACTGGCCAAAATATGTCCAACCAGCATCGATATTCAGGTTATCCTGTCTGACAATTTGCCCCATTTCATCTTCCTTAACAATAGGAGGAGCCAAACGCATGAAATCCTCTATGGTATAGCCCATATCTTTGCGTTCTCCTAACAGATCAAAAAGTGGAGATTTTGGGTGGGGTTTCCGTGCTTTTAATAGCAGTTTGTCATTAAATATTTGCGGCTGCGTCGACTCGCCGTGTACTGAAAAAAAAGGATCTTGCTTAGACATAAAATTATACTATTAACAACCACATAATCATTTAAATATCAAACTAATATGAATTATGTAATATAGACTCGTATTTAAATATCGATGTAAACCGATACCCACTGACAGGTGTTTTCCGACATGACAGAATAGCCGTAATATTAAAAATTATTTTACTTATGGAATTTGTATCGTGAAATAAAAATTACCTCACCAGCGTCAAATCCCCCTCCATCCTTACCACCTCCCCATCCAGAAACTCCACTTCCGCATACCACGCAAAGACCGCCGTATCCATTTCCTTGCCCCGAAACGTGCCGTTCCAGCCATAAGCGGCTTCATTCGGCGGGAAATCGCTGCCTTCGAACACCAGTTCTCCCCAGCGCGAAAACACCCGCAGGTATTTCACCTGCCGCACCGCCTTGCCGGCAAAAACCGTGAAATGGTCGCCTTTGCCATCGTCGTTCGGGGAAAAAGCGTTGGGCACAAATACGTCCCTCACTTTCAGCACGCGCACGGTCAGGCTGTCGGTTGCCGGACAGCCGTCCAGCGAAGTGACTGTCAATGTGTAAACCGTTGTTAAATAAGGGCTTGCAACAGGTTCCAGGCAATCGGTACACGACAGTCCCGTGGCAGGTGTCCATTGAATGCTTTGCGCAACGGTATTCAGCGTCACGTCCATTGGCTGCGCCTCACCCAGCGGCAGGTCGAAGTCCTCGCCCACGTTCAGGGTGGGAATGATGGCGGCAACGAGCGTAGCCGAAGTATCTGCCGTGCAGCCGTTGGCATCCATGACGGTCAGCGTATACGTGCCCGCCGTCAGTCCGCCGAACGTGGACGCCGTGCCGAAATCCTGGCCCGAAAGCGCAAACAGGTAAGGCGGCACGCCGCCGGTTACCGATACGGCCTGCGCAGATCCGGTGTTGTTGCCTGCGCAACCGGGGTCATTGAACAACGCTGATAACAGGAGCGCCGGCGGCTCCGTCAGGACCGTCGATCCCGAAAAGGTACAACCTGCGGCATCCGTCACAGTAACGGTATAGGTTCCGGCGACCAAAGCGCTATTGGTGGCCTGCGTACTGCCGTTGCTCCACGAATAAGCATAAGGCGGCGTACCACCCTGAGGCATGGCAGTAACAACCCCGTTTTGGCCGCCCAGGCAGCCGATATTGTAGCCATGAAAATCGGACAGGTTAAAACTAGAGGTCAGCAGCGGCGGGTCGGCCACCAGCGCCGTCAGTACGACGTTGTTGCCGAAAGTATCCTGAATATCGATCAGGTAGGATCCCGGCGGCAGGTTTGCGATCGTTGCCTGCATTTGTACGCCGCTCAGGGTGCCTGTACCCAAAGGACTGCCCCCGAGCCTGTTCCAGGTATACGTAAACGGCGGCGTACCGTCCAGCACCGAAAACGTCAGCGCGCCGGTGTGGTCGCCGTGGCACAAAATGGGCTGTACGGCCACATTGCCGCTCATTTCACAAATAACGGCATTCAGGGTCAGGTGTATGATGCTGTCGCAGCCGTTATAGGAGGTCTGCATTTCCGTAAACTGCCCCGGCGGGTGGTACCAGTGCTCGCCTACCCGCAAACTGTCGGTCGAACAGATCGACGCATTCAGATCGACCATGATCACCGGCAAGTTGAACAGGGTAAGATTCACGGTGCTGTCGCAACCGTGCACCGACTGCAATAGAAAAGAATAATTTCCCGGTCCACAGATCAGCGTATCGGCAATTTCCACGCAGTCGCCGGTACAGATTTCCTGTTGCAAATTGGTTGTTTGAGGGCCGTACACGGTCACGGTTTTGCAGGAAGGCGCTACGGTATCGCACACATTGAAGGCTATCACGCAGACTTGCTGATTTCCCGCCACCGGAAATTGAATGTCGGCTTCGGGTCCCGATGCCACTACTGAGCCATTCAGGGTCCATTTGTAAAAATTTGCCCCGACGATTTCCGGGATCGAGTAGGTAGCCGTTTCGGTGATACACAGTTCCGACAAGCCTTCCACTGCCCCTGCCGGCGGAAGCGGCGGCACCAGGGTACTCCCCTGGGTCACGTGGATGGTATAATTGCATACGTCGTTCTGGTTGCCGTCCATCACGAAATAGTAATACTGCCCGATCACCAGCGGCTGTGTATTGTTAAAAACGCCCACTTCGCCCTGTTGAATGTCGCCGTCGCAGTTGGACACCAGGTTGAAATTCGTGCAATTCAGGCTTTCATAAATGCCCACCTCCAAGCCCTGTCCCGTATTGCAGTTGGATGGCGTTACAGTGATCGTCAGGTTGGTACTGCCCGCGATAAAGGCGATCCACTGCATGTGGTGGATATTGTTGGTGCAAAAACCGGGCGGCGCCTGACCGGTTTGCGGGTCGTCGTTGATGCCGGTATATCCGTCGATATCACAAATAACGCAGGCTTCGAGGCAGGTAGAAGTCATATCAGGAACGGGGCCGCAAGGCGTCGGCTGGGCGAAAGCAAAACGGTGGGTAAGCAGAACCAGTAACAGGATGAGCGCAACTGTAAGGTTTTTCGGGCGAAGGGTATATGCAGGCATGGGTCAGAAAATAAAAAAAACAGCCCTGCTTGTGAAGCCGGGCTCCGAAAGTTGTTTTGCTAATCCATACAACACGGAAAAACAGGCACAAGGGATGCTTATCTCCTGGATAAATAATTTGTGTCTGGGTTGCTGCCCACTGCGCCCGTCAATTCGAGCAGGCGGATGTATTCCTCAGATATATCTTTCAGCAATCCGGCCTGGGTAATACTCAATTTTTGCAGGGAAATTTCCAGTTCCACGATTTCAAGCGGCGTGATCTGCGCCCGCAAATCTGTATTTTCAAGCATTTTCCGGATCAGGCTGCTGTCGAGGCGTTCCTGTATCAGGTCGTATTCGCGGAACAGGTTATCGAGCCGGACAAACTGATTGCCGAGGTCTTTTTGCGTTTCTTCCACTTCCAGGGCTGCATCATTTTCGGCTTCGCGCAAATCGAGTAAAGCATCCGCTTTTTTAAAACGGTTGTTGGAAGGCAGCGGCGCAGTCAGGCCGAGCCGGAAAGAAATATTGTTGAGGGTATTGAAGTTTTTCGGGCGTTCGAGGTAAAGCGGACGCTGGTAGCCGATGGTGAAGTTGTTCAATACTTGTTTGTTCTGGGAAGAAACGTATTTCAACTCGGCCATTTTAAGCCGCACCTCGGCATTTTTTAAATCGAAATCAACATTCGGGGCCGTATTCGGTGCAGCCCTGAGCGCATAAACAACCGACCGCAAATCGGCCGGCGTTGCAAGGTCGCTGTCGTCGAGATCGGCAAAATCGCCCACGAACTGCCGGATGCGGTTGTGATAAAGCAGGCGTTCGTTTTCAATTTCCTGTATGTCAATCCGGTTGCGGTTGAGGTCTTCCTCCGCATCGAGCACTTTCGAAACTTTTATGTCCAGCACGCCCGTGTTGAGCATGTCGCGCAGGATGTGGTGTTCCTTTTGCAGCAGGGTGTCCAGCCGACGGCAGGCGTCCAGTTCGGGTTTGGCGTACAGGTAACCCGACAGCGCTTCATACCGTTCCTGGAGAACTTCCCGGCGCAGCACCCGGTCTTCGGCGGCGAGCATTTCCAGGCGGGCCGTTTTGATCTGGCGCTGGCGCAGGCGTTCGGGGAGGCTGTTGAATCCGATTTGCAACTGATAGGTGTCTTCGTTGCGCAGGTAGCCGTAAATGGTGTCGCCGAGTGCGCTACCGTTGATACCGACCCGTACGCCCACCTGCCGGATGACCGGATCGTGCATTTTCAAGCCCTGGGCCAGGTTTTGAAGCCCGGCGCTTCGGCTCAAACGCACGTCTTCGGAGGCGGAAGCGAGCACGTCGGCAATTTTAATGGTTTGGGCAGCGAGGTTTTGAAAAAGAAAAAACGCTGCGAATGCCATTGATATGAACCGTATCGTCGTCATCAGTTAGAGCGGTTGGGCAGGGCAATGGCGATTTTTTCAGAAATGAAAAATTCGTTCTGTTCCGGCAACTGGATAAAAACCTCCCGGCCCCAGGTGCGCAGTTCGATGAATTTGCGCAACCGCAGGGGCAATTCGGTCAATTTTGGATTACTTCCTATGATGATGCCCGTTCCTTTCACCTGCGGACGTGCTGTTGAACTGAGTTCGACCGTTTGCCCGATAGAAAACGGTACATCGGCGGCCTCATGAATGAACCCAACAATGCGGTTCGGCATCAGCGGATTGATTTTCATCAAATCCCGGTGTGCCGGCAACAGCGCGTTTTTACCGAAAAATATCTCTTCCACATAGCCGTCTATGGGCGCCAGCAGCAGCAAACGCCCGCGTTCGGTTTGCACGAAGCCGATTTCCGTTTGTGATTGTCCGGATTTGGCCAGCGCAATACTGCGGTTGGCAGTTTGCCGGGCTTCCAGCAGGCGAATTTCTTCGGCGGCCTGCGTTTGCTGGTCGTCGATCTCCTTTTGCAGGGCGGCGGTTTTTTCAGCGACGAGTTTGTTTTCGGATGCCGCCCCCAGGTCGGCATAAATATTTTTCCGGTACGCCGTTTTGAGCGAATCTTCCGTCCGGAGCAGTCCGATCTGGGCTTTGAGTTCGCGAATTTTGGCGTACAGCCTCGCTTGTACGAGTTCTTTTTCTTTTTGTAAAATGGTATTTTCTGCAGCCTGTTCAGTAGCGGTGCGCGCCATGTCGCCGCGGCGCTCCGCCTCCGTTTTATCCAGATCGGCGCGGGTAAATACGGCCAGCGTATCCCCTTTTTTGACAAAGTCGCCCGCTTTTACCCGTACTTCCTGCACGGCAATATCGCGGTCGAAATTCAGCGTTTGCGACTCCGTTTCGGCAATTCCGAAAAAGGTATTCACGCTTTGGCTCTGAAAATCATAGGCAATCCAGATACATGCGCCGATAGCGGCCGGCAGGAGCAGAAAGAGGATATTGAACTTCATGTCTTTTCGGATTGGATCAGTCGACGAGGTCGTTTTCAGTAACGGATTGTTTGTTCAACCGGCGGGGGCTGATACCTTCCACCGACTCCAGCGTTTGCAGGAATTCCAGGTTGCGCTCGTCGTCGTGAAACAGCAGCAGGTAATCGCGCTCCTGGGCTGCCGGAACCGCGTTTTTGGCCGGTTCATTTCGAATACCCGACACGGTACATCGCCGGCAGTATTCTTCGAAAATCTGCTCCATGGCGGGAATTTTTTCGCGGTCCTCGATGCGAACCCGCAATTCCCAGATGACGTGGTTGCCCAGGTGAAACGGCGTGAATTTCAGGCAAACAGCCACGAAACAAAATATACCCGTACCCAGTATGGCAATCATAAACACGTACGAACCGCAGGCAATACCCGTTCCGAGCGCTGCGAACATAAAAATGATGTCGCGCGGATCGCGGAACGAAGTACGGAAATTGATGATCGTGAGTGCGCCCAGAATACCGAGGCCGGATGCCACCGAATCGCCGATACTCTGCAAAATCATGGTGGCGATCAGCGAACTCAGGATGAGCGACTGGATGTAATTGCCTGTTTTTAGCGTGGCCGGGCTGGTCATCCAGTACACGAGGGCGATCGATGACGCACAGACAAAAGCCAACAGAAAGGTAAAAAGCACCATTTCAAAAGTTGGATTCTGAATGTTCGCATACTGGGAAAAGAACTCTTGCATGAAAAATTCGGATACAGATTTGAGTAGCGTGTTTGGTTTTTAGTGTTTGGTGTTTGGTTACCGCGTACACCAAACACTAAAAACCAGACACACTCAATTTAATTACTTCAACAGACAGTTTAGCGCTCACTCCACCACCACTTTGCCGGTGCTCACAACCTCTCCGGCGGAAATGACGGATATGAAATAAAGCCCCGACGGCCAATCGGAAACAGGAATTTCAGCGCTGCTAAAATCATATAACTGCTTTGTCAACACGGTTGCTCCACGCCCGTCGGTAATGCGCAACTGCGCCTCCGGCAAATATTTGCCCAGCGCAACCGTCACCCATTCGCCGGCAGGATTGGGGGCGACCCGCATATGCAGTCCCGCGTTTGTCAAACTGGTTACCCCCGAAGTTAACTGATTTTCGGCAGCAAATGTAGGCGGCATTTCTGTAAAAAAACCGACACCATTAGCAAAACGCCCGAAACTGCGATCGGGATCCTGCTCTCCGAACGAGATACTGTCGAGGATAACGCCTGCGCTGGAAGCCAGCGACACAAATTCTCCGGATGCCTTTAGTTTGAAACTGGCATGCAGCCCGGTTTGCGACCCGTCTTCATCGGCCCACACCACCAGGTACCCGTGCGCCGGAATGACCGTGCCGCTCGGAAATGCCCATTTGGTAGCGTTGTCGGGGTTGTCGGAAAGGTACAGTCCGGTCAGGTTCACGTCGACTGCGGTGTTGTTGTACAATTCGATCCAGTCTTCCAGTTCATCGTTCTGATCGGCCGTGCCGTTGGTATTGTCGGCCAGCACTTCATTGATCACCACGTCGCCGGCATCGGGCGCCGACAGGCTGGTTTCGACGCTGAAAAACTCGTGCTCGGCCCGGGCGGGCAGGAAAGCGCCGGCACTGCTGTTTTCGGAATAAATGTAGTATTCCGTTTTGGGTGTATTGACCGGAAAAGAAGCGCCGAAAACGCCGTCGCCCGCTGCTCCGTCCTGGTGCTGGCCGTCGTCGTACATCACCACGCGGGTAAACACGTCGGTGGTTGCACCGCGCCAGCCGAGCCAGGTCGTCGTGGCTGTTCCGGTAATTTTGGCGGTCACCCAGGCATCCGCGTCCAGTTCGGGCGACGGCGTAGCGGTTACATCCGAAATGACGGGCGGCACGGCGCTGATTTCCGCATTGGATAAAAGATAGTTTTTCCGGCCGTTTACCAGCGACACGATACCCGGCGAACCGCCGCTGCCCGGACCCGGGCCGCCGCCGCTCGTGGCGCCCCAGTACAAATTGCTGATAAACTGCGCATAGGTGTAAAACTTGTTCACGTCGGTCTGCACCGCTCCGTCTATGAGCGCCTGTAGTTCGAGCGCCTTGTCGAGGTAGTCGCCGGTAACGAACATTTCATTCAAAATGGTGCGCAGGTGCGCCAGGTACATGCGCTTGTACGTGGGGTTTTCGAGCAGTTTTTTGATCAGCGGCCGGTCAGCGACGGTAGAAACGGCCAGCGGCGACAGGTTGCGCATCGCTGTCGAGTCGAGGCTTCCGCCCATGCCGCCACCGCTGCCGGCCAGCATGGAAAATCCGCCGAACGACATATTCAAATCCCAGACGATGCTGTTGAAACGCCGGTTGTCGCCCTTGTACAGGTAATAATTCTGGGAAAAAACGCCGATGTAGGAATCCAGATTGACCAGCAGGTTGTCGAAAGCCAGCATCCACAGCGCACGATCCACGTCCAGCACCTGATCGACGGCTGCCGTCGTATTGTTCAACGTATCGATCAGGGCGAGCAAATCTGCCCAGCCTGCATCGCTTTTGATCTCGTACGCCGTGCTGTACAAGGAGGAATCCGCACCGAGCCATTTCAGCGTGGGATATGCGCTGCCGGCGCCCGGGCCTGCGCCGCCAACCGGTGTGCATTTGAACAGGGCGCCGCCGGAACTGGAAAAATGGTCGCTCAAAAACGACTTGCCGATGTGCTCCACGTTGGTCATCAGGCCGTAATACACGCCGTTGACGTATACTTTGGCGAAATTGGCCCTCGGGCAGTGCATGTAATGGCTGAGTATCCAGTAACTCAGGGCCTCGCGCACGAACGTGGGGTCGGCGGCGCCGTTGCTCAGTTTGAGGTCAGTAACGCCTTCGTACGCCTGCCCACCCACCACGTGGTTGAGTTCGAGGTGCATCGGATTTTTTTTGTTAGTCGAATTGTAACTGCTGTTGCCCTTATATTTCACGCCGACGGAATCGAACACCGTCCCGTTGATTTCCACGCTTTGTGCAATGGTGTACGAATCGGCGCCTACAATCGCCGTATCCAGGCGGGTATCCCAGTTGGAAAAACCGAAAGTGATCCTGATTTCCTGGATCGTGGACGGGTCGTAGAGGTTTTGGGCGGTGGACATTACACCATACAAGGCGAAAAGCGCCGACAGGAAGGCTTTGACAAGCGGTCTGAACATGATAAAATTTACTGTTTATGCGAATCCTGGGTTAAAAAGACTGCGAAGCAGTTAAACTATGTGCCCTAACGGCAAAACACACATAAAGTGATTTTCACCACATAGGCACATAGGACACATAGACTCTAGAGTATGCTACACTATGTGATCTATGTGACTATGTGGTCAAAAATGGCGCTCGTCAAGGAGAGCACATAGTTTTGACTGCTTCGCAGTCTTTAACCCAGGATTCGCATTGTTAGGAATGATGGATACAGCGTTTGCTCTTCCGAGCAAAAATGAAGTCGGTAAAATGACGACATCGGTTGCGTATTCCTGCGCAAATCCTGGCAAACAGGCAAAATTTATCGGTGAACAGACGGCGGGGCGGGGAAAACGAAATAAATACCTGTACACTTCATACTGCTCCCGATAGCGTAAAATAATCCGATCATTCAAAAACGCCTCCAAGACAAACAAAATACTTACGTCCGTGTTGAACGTGGGCTTTATTCATTTACGATAGAGTGTCAACTGAATTTTGGAGGATGCGAAGATGTGAGGATGCGACCAAATAAATTCACAAACACTTGATTATCAACACTGATAACTAATAACCGATAACTGATAACTACTTATAACCCTGTCTGATGCATTATTCGACCCTTTTTCTTCTCCTTTTTTGCAGCGCCCTGCAAGGTCAAAACACCGGCGCCCTGACCGGCTCCGTCAGGGACAAACTTACACAGGAAGCGCTGATCGGCGCTACGGTCCAGGTCGACGGCCTGACGCTGGGCGCCGTCACCGATGCCAATGGAAATTTCAAAATTGGCAATATTCCACCCAAATCGTACAATATCGTGGCCTCCTATCTGGGTTACACGCCCCAAACGCGGTTCAACGTCGTCGTCACTACCGGCAACGCCAACCAGTTAAATTTCGAACTGGAGCCCGACAACAAATCGCTGGGCGAAGTGGTCGTTACGGAAAACCGCTCGGTGCGCATCGCCTCTATCGAAACGCCGCTTTCGATTCAGAACCTGTCGGCGGAAGAAATAAAAAGTAACCCCGGCGGCAACTTCGACATCAGCCGCGTGGTACAGGCGCTGCCCGGCGTGAGCGGCGTGGCAGGCACGGGCGGCGGCTTCCGCAACGACCTGATCATCCGTGGCGGCGGCCCCAGCGAAAACGTTTTTTACCTCGACGGAGTGGAAATTCCGGTCATCAACCACTTCACCACGCAGGGCGCTGCCGGCGGCCCCACAGGCCTCCTCAACGTGGCGTTTATTGAAGATGCCACCCTGGCGAGCAGCGCTTTCAATGCCCGGTACGACAATGCGTTGTCGTCGGTGCTGCAATTCCGCCAGCGCGACGGCAACCCCGAGCGCCTGCAGGCCAACCTGCGCGTCGGCGCTTCCGAAACGGCCATCACCGCCGAAGGCCCGCTGGGCAAAAAGAATGGAAAAACCACCTTCCTCGCCTCGGCAAGACGCTCGTACCTGCAATTGCTGTTCAAGGCGATCGGGCTGCCGATTCGCCCCGATTACTGGGATTTTCAGTACAAAGTGACCCATAAAATAAATGCCAAAACCACTTTTACCGCCTTGGGCGTAGGCGCTATCGACGATTTTTACTTTGAAGCGCCCAAAGAATCGACACCCGAAAACCTGTATATCCTCAGTTCCGTACCGGGCGTCAACCAGTGGAACTATACCCAGGGATTTGCCCTCAAACGCCTCATCGACAACGGTTTCTGGAACCTGACATTCAGCCGGAACATGCTCGACAACCAACTCGATCAGTTTACCGACAATGCCGACGCGAAACAGACGGACGAGGCCAAACGCATCCTCGGTATCAAAAGCCAGGAAATTGAAAACAAGTTGCGTTTCGACATCAACCGGTACGCCGGTAACTGGAAATTCAGCGCCGGCGCTATGGCTCAGTACGTCAAATACAACAACAACGCTTACACCCGCCTGCGTGCCGCTGTGCTCGACTCAACCGGAACGGTGGTGCAACCCGCCCTCGAAAGCCGCTTTTCCACCGCTATCGACTTTGTAAAATTCGGCGTATTCGGACAGGTAAACCGCACTTTTATCAACGACCGGCTGGGGGTTTCGGCCGGCATTCGCGCCGATGGTAACAGTTTTACCGACGATGGCGCCAACCCGCTGCAAACCCTGAGCCCGCGCATCGGATTGAGTTATGCTTTCGCGCCGAAATGGAAAGCGAACGCTTCCATCGGCCGCTACTACAAAATGCCGCTTTACACGGTGCTGGGTTACCGCGACGATTCGGGCAGCCTGGTCAACCAGGATCAGCCGTACCTGCGCTCCGATCACTACGTAGCCGGACTTGAATTTGTACCCAGCCGCATTCTGCGACTCACCCTCGAAGGATTTTACAAACAGTACGCCGATTATCCTGTGAGCGTTTTCAACGGCGTTTCACTCGCCAACCAGGGCGGCGGATTCGGCATCCTCGGCAACGAGCCGGTGCTGGCCACTGGCCGCGGCGAAGCTTACGGGATGGAATTGTTCGCGCAGCAAAAACTGAATAAAAGCCTCTATTTCACCGGATCTTTCACCTATTTCTGGTCGAAATTCAGCAACCTCGACGGCCAACTCTCTCCCTCGGCATGGGACAACCGCCTGCTGTTATCGCTCCTGACGGGATACAAACTGCGCCGCAACTGGGAACTGGGCCTGAAATACCGGCTGCAAGGGGGCGTTCCGTATACTCCGCTCGACCTGGAAGCCAGCCGCCTCAACTATGCTTCCATCGGTACGGGTGTACTCGATTACACGAAGCTCAACGCCCTGCGTCTGGGCAATTTCAGCCAACTGGATATCCGCATCGATAAAAAATGGAACTTCCGCAGGGCAACCCTCGACGTGTTCATCGATATACAAAACGTATTGAGCACTGTGAATCCGGCGCCGCCTTCCTACACCTTCCAGCGCACGGCCGACGGCTCCGCCTTCGTCACTACCGACAACAAACCGCTACAGGCCGACGGCAGCAATGCCATACCCTTCCTGATCGAAAATACGGAGGGTTCGTTGCTGCCCAGTGTGGGGATTGTGGTGGAATTCTAGGTTGAGGTTTTATTTAACCACAAGGGTCACAAAGGGATTGCACAAGGGACACAAAGGAAGAGGACATCACGCGTAGTGTCCTTTGTGCCTTAGTGGTTTTAAAAAATATAAACCACAAAGACACGAAGACACAAAGTTAAGAGTACTCCGCACTTAGTGCCCTTTGTGCAATCCCTTTGTGCCCCTTGTGGTTAAAAATTAGCCATCCGCCGAAGGCGGCCAAATCCATAAGAAATCAAATACAAGTGGCCGTCAGGCCACTTAATTAATCCATTTAATCCGCAAAATCCGCGTCCCCATCTCCTCTACGCACAAAGTCAAAAACACCCTATCTTCACTCCCCAAATTCAACACCTCACATGAAAGTCATTCAAAACATCCTCCTGCTCCTGTTTCTGCCCCTGTTGCTGTCCGCCCAGGGCTTCCCCGAAAGCCAGACCGACGGCAAATACTACACCGTCAATGGCGCCAAACTCTGGACCGTCAGTTTTGGAAAAGGTGATCCGCTCTTTTTTATCGCCGGCGGACCGGGCGGTTCTCACTACGGGTTGAGAAGTTTTGATTCTCTGTCGACGACCAACACCCTTGTCTATTATGACGGTCTCGGACGCGGAAAATCCGATACCGCAGCAGACGTGCGGCAATACACCCTCGAACGCGATATCGAAGATCTGGAGGGCCTGCGCAAGGCCATGGGCTTTTCCAGCATCAACGTGCTGGGGCATTCCTACGGCGGCCTCGTCGCGCAGGGATATGCCATCAAATATCCGGAGCGCGTGAAGCACCTGATTCTCGCCAACACCTTCCACAGTTTTGTGATGTGGCAGGCCAACGACGACAATTCGAACCACGAAATCATGACCAATTACCCGGAAGTGTGGGACACGCTGATGAAAGTAAGGGAAGCCGGGGCGATTTCGAGCGACCCGATTCACCAGGAGATTTACGGCCGGGTACCCTACGGTTTTTTGTACGCCTACAACCCGGCTAATTTCAGAGGGAAAAGACGCAAACCCTATCCCAACTCTTTTAATTCGGCGTTGTATTACCAGATGGTGGGCAAGGACGGAGATTTTATCGTGGGCAGCGATATCGGCAATTTCGACTTCCGCCAGCAGCTAAAATCCCTGAAAATGCCCATTCTGATCGTAGCCGGCCGATACGACCGGGTAGCGGTGCCCTGGATGATGGTCAAATACAAAACCTACTGCCCGCAGGCACAGTTTGAAATGTTCGAATTCAGCGGCCACAATCCGCAGGTGGAAGAACCGGAAAAGGAATTTGCCATTATCCGGGCGTTTTTGGGCAAGTAAGCACCGGGTGACTGCAATACACCCATTCAAACACGACAACCCTCCTTTTTCCGGATGATTCCAGACTGGCTGCTTCCGATCCTCTTTGCCGCAATTGCATTCGTCTACGCTTCCGTCGGCTTCGGCGGCGGTTCGAGTTACCTGGCCCTGCTGGCGCTGGCAGCCATTCCGTTTCAGGAAATGCGGCTGGCTGCACTGATCTGCAACATCATTGTGGTGGGTGGCGGTACGCTGATTTTTTTCCAAAACAGGCAAGTCGATTTTCGGAAAATCCTGCCCCTGGTGGCCGTGAGCGTGCCGGCGGCTTATCTGGGCGCTAAAATGCGCATCAGCCAGGAAACGTTTTTTCATTTGCTGGGCGCCAGTCTGCTGCTGGCGGCCGCGCTGTTGTGGTTTCAGCCCCAGCGCAGGGAGGAAAACCTGGAATCGAAACCGCAGCCCGTTCGCGACGGGTTCCTGGGCGGCGCTATCGGCTGGCTGTCCGGTATGGTCGGTATCGGCGGCGGTATTTTTCTTTCGCCGGTGCTGCATTTTTTTCGGTGGGATACGGCCCGCAAAATTGCCGCTACTGCCAGTGTTTTTATTCTGGTCAACTCCATTTCAGGTATTGCAGGTCAACTTTCCCACTTGCCCCCGGGAATAAACTGGAGCCGTATCACGCTGCTCGGCGCTGCCGTTCTGGTGGGCGGGCAACTGGGATCGCGCGTCAGCGCCGGTCGTTTCAATCCTGTTTTGATTCGCCGCTGGACGGCCGTGCTGGTGTTTGTGGCAGGCTTGGAAGCGGTGTTGAAATAAAATGAGAGATCCCCAGCATTACCACCGGCTTCGGAGAAGCCATTTCCCCAAAAATCAAAACCCCTCCCAAGAGCGAAGCCTCTCTCACTTCTCACTTCTCACCCTCTCACTTCTCTCACGGGTGCGCCGCCACCCAAACCTCCCCGTCCTCGAACACCTCTTTTTTCCAGATCGGCACAGTCTGTTTCAACGTATCGATGGCAAACCGGCACGCATCGAACGCGGCATCCCGGTGTGCGGCCGATACGGCGATAATGACCGCAATGTCGCCGGGGTGTAGCACGCCCGTCCGGTGGTGGATAGCCAGCGCCTGTACCGGCCATTTTTCAAAAGCCGTTTCGGCAATGCGACGCATTTCGCGGATTGCCATGGCTTCGTAGGCTTCGAATTCAAGCCGGAGCACATGTTTGCCTTTGGTAGCATCCCGTACCGTTCCGATAAAAACGTCGATGCCGCCGCAGGCCGGTTGGGTAACCAGGCCGATGCAGAAAAGCACGTCCAGCGGTTCGTCCGATATTTTCAGAAATATGTCCATGGTAGGTTCCGGAATTTTAGCCGCCGCTGACGGGTGGAATAATCGCGACCTCGTCGCCTGCCTGAATGCGCGTATCTGTGTCGGCAAATTCTTCATTGACAGCCACCAGAAACGAGGCCAGTGCTGCCAGGCGCGGAAATTGTTCCGTCAGATGTTGTTTCAGTTCGCCGGCAGTGGCATGCTCCGGCATTTCCACCTGAATGGATGCGCCGCCGCAAATTTCCCGGGCAATGCCAAACGTGCGGATTTGGATCTTCATAAGTTGCAATGCGGATTTCGAGGATTTAAAGCGGATTTCCGCGGATTGGATGATTGGTAAGGCTTTATTCTACTTTATTCACGGGTCAAATGTTTCATATAAAAAGTTGCAATTCTCAACTCCCCCGCAATCAAATCCGCGGAAATCCGCTATCCATCTGCGTAATCCGCGTTGCATCTTCAGGCGTATTCACATTCGTCAGTTTGTCGGGCTCCGGCGCGCTTACAATCCGGGCATCCGAGTTCATCAGCACCTTGCGCGGACAGGAATAACCCTGAGCCAGGAAGGAAAGCATCGTATTATAACTTTTGGGCTCCCAAATAGTTATGAGCGGCTCCGGCATTTGATCGAACGGGCTTTCAAAAGCCGTGGCCGCATGTTTCGGTTGCCTGTTTTTTATTAAAAAATCCAGTGTGTTAGCATCCAGCAGCGGCAAGTCGGAGGCCACTACCAGCCAGGCGCGGTCGGGTGCGTGCCTGAACGCCGAGAGGATGGCGCCGAACGGACCGAGGTCGGTGAAGGTATCGGGTAGGGTAGCATAGTTCGTTTGCAGTTCCGCTTCCTGTCCGGCGCGGCAGGAAATGAACACCTCGGCGCAGCGTTCCGACAGCAAATCCGCCAGGTATTCGCGTTGCGGTTTGCCGTGCCATTCCATCGCACTTTTGTCGCGACCCATGCGCAGGCTTTTGCCGCCGGCCAGCACCAGTCCGTTGACGAGCGGAATGGATTGCTGCATTTCCCGTTCGAAAAATTGCAGGATTCCGGCGTGGTCGCTCAGGTGCAATTGCGGAATTTCATCAAACTCCGGCAACGCATCTTGCAGAAAATCAAAGGCCTGGTTTGCGTTATCCAACAGTAAAATCAATCGCACGTCCGTCAGTTGATCCAGGCGTTTGTGCAGAGAATGTTCCTTGGCCGGGTCTATGACAATGATCTGCCGTGCCACTTCGTGGTGGTTGCCATTGACGAGCAGCAGATCAGTGTCGTTGAACACCTGCCGGAACTGGTGCGTGTTCCAGTCGGCATGCACGTTCAGCCGGTGGCTTCCAATCGCATCCGTGTATTCCACCCGGGCGCCCGCAGCGAGCATACCCGGCAGTACGGGGTGATCGGCATCCGTATGGTCGGCATCCACGTAACCGCAATGGTAGCGGTCGCTCAACGCATCTACGAGGTGCTGCGCCAATAAGCGGATAGCGCCGCAGTTGGTGCCGAGGATAGCCCATTCATTGCGACCGAAACGGCCGAGCGCGGGGCGGGAGAGGCGGGTATGTTTGGTGTGGAGCATGGTGGAGGTGGTTGATGAAGGTTAATAAGGGTTGATAAGGGTTGATAAGGGTTGATGAGGGTTGATATTCAACTACTCGGGAAAAGAGGGAATTTGTTCATTTATCGAGCGGTTGAATATCAACCCTCATCAACCTTTATCAACCCTTATCAACCCTAAAAAAATCTTTTTTCCCGCCCGTTTTCGCCATCAGGCGGGTTTCCTGAATTACAATATCGTGCGACAACGCTTTACACATATCGTACACGGTGAGGGCGGCCATACTGGCGCCGACGAGCGCTTCCATTTCGACGCCGGTTTTGGCGGTAACGGTAGCCGTGCAGTCGATCACAACGTGTTGATTTTCATTCAAATGTATGTCGATATGGCAATGATCCAGTCCGATGGGGTGGCAGAGGGGAATCAGATCGCCGGTTTTTTTGGCAGCCATAATTCCGGCCAGTATGGCGGTCTGAAACACACTGCCCTTGGCGGAATGCAATTGCGTGCCGTCGCTGAGAGCAGCCAGCACTGCCGCAGGCAACACGACGATGCTGCGCGCGGTGGCGCTGCGCCGGGTGGGCTGCTTTTCGCTGGTGTCGACCATGGCGGCCTTGCCTTGTTCGTCGAGGTGGGTGAGTGCCATTGTGGAGTGGTGAGTAAGTATGCTTTGAAGAAGACAAAAATAGGTGAGTTGGGTTCAAAAGGAGGCTTTGCCACCACTGATTTTGACCGCTGATTTGAATGATTATTGACCGCTGATTGTTGACCGCTGATTTGAATGATTATGATGAAAACATGATTGTTGACCGCTAATTTGAATGATTTATATGAAATACATGATTTTAATCTGCTGGAGAGAAGTACTGATAATCCCTTCCAGCAGCACGCCAATCATGTTTTCCTAAAAATCATTTGAATCAGCGGTCAAAATCAGTGGTAAAAAAAACGCAATTACCTGAC
>ERZ795056.609-NODE-609-length-44547-cov-22.876540_pt1 | contig 44547 bp, 24 predicted proteins | sample MGYA00375140_ERZ795056 | MGnify/ENA primary metagenome ERZ795056 (study PRJEB30185, sample SAMN05720227) | activated sludge metagenome | isolation source: Anaerobic digester | place: USA | collected 2015-03-09 ...
GAATGAACAGGCAGGCTTGTAGTTGTCGGGATGGCAAGATTCGAACTTGCGACCTTCCCGCCCTAAAGCGGGACGCTTTCACCGGTAACAATATCATTGTCGTTTAAAAAACGTTTTATACCTCTTTTCTTGATTTTGCGTTCCAACGACATAGCTACTGATTTATTTACACATTCGATAACATGTATCAGGGCCCAAGGTGCTCCCGCCTTCGTACTTAAACTCTCTCCTTTATTATGCCGCTGTAACCGGTCTGATAAATCGTTCGTGATCCCAACATAGTATTTACTCACTTTGCTACTATAAAGAAAATAGACATAACATGCCATGAGAAAAAATTAAGTAATTGAAGTGGTCAAAACAAAAAAGCCTGTCCATTTTGAATGAACAGGCAGGCTTGTAGTTGTCGGGATGGCAAGATTCGAACTTGCGACCTCCTGGTCCCAAACCAGGCGCGATAACCGGGCTACGCTACATCCCGAACTGTGGTTATCGATCTTTATGAATTTCTCTTTTTCAAGAAAATTCGTTATCAGTTTTTCAATCTCATTTACATGAGCTTTTCAAGAACTTAGCGGAGAGGGTGGGATTCGAACCCACGGTACAGTGTTACCCGTACGACGATTTAGCAAACCGTTCCTTTCGGCCACTCAGGCACCTCTCCTACCTGCCCTTAACCTTTTTAAGGGGCTGCAAAAATAAGCTTCCCGAACTGAACTCCCAAATCAAAATAAAAAAAACCGGAATTTATTTTCCGGCTTTCTTATTTATATACAAAAATATTTTTTACATCGCTGCTAATTGCACTTTTTGCTGCAGTTCCAAAACACTTTCTTTGAACAAAGAATCAGTATCCATTAAATCTTTTACTGTTTGACAACTATGTATCACCGTAGTGTGATCCCTGCCTCCAAAATGTTCACCAATTGTTTTAAGTGAATTCTTTGTAAATGATTTGGAAAGGAACATAGTAATCTGCCTGGCCTGTACAATCTCTCTCTTACGTGTTTTCTGAAGGAGTTTATCGTACGGCACATCAAAGTATTCACACACCATTTTCTGAATTGCCTCGATGGTGATCTCTTTGCTCGATGATTTGACAAAATTGCGTAACACTTTTTTAGCTAATTCGAGGTCTATTTCCCTCTTGTTTAGCGAAGATTGTGCCAACAATGATATCAATGCACCTTCCAGTTCCCTCACATTACTGTTAATATTATAGGCAATATATTTAACAACTTCCTTAGGCATGTCCAGCCCGTCATTCTTCATTTTCTTTTCCAGTATCTCGATCTTGGTCTCATAATCAGGCGCCTGCAGGTCGGCACTCAATCCCCAACGGAAGCGGCTTAACAATCTTTCCTGTACCCCTTCCAGGTCTTTGGGTGGCTTATCGCTGGTTAGAATTAACTGCTTACCGCTTTGATGCAGGTGATTGAAGATAGAGAAGAAAGCATCCTGAGATTTTTCTGCCCTGTTGAAAAATTGCACATCATCAATGATGAGTACATCTATTAGTTGGTAAAAATGAATGAAATCGTTGATGGCGTTATTACGGCCATGGTCAATAAACTGGTTAATGAATTTTTCTGAGCTTACATACAATACCACTTTATTGTTGTGCAGTCTTTTTACCTCATTGCCGATGGCTTGTGCCAAATGTGTTTTTCCTAAACCAACACCGCCGTATATTACCAATGGATTGAAAGAAGTGGACCCGGGTTTTTCTGCCACTGTTTTACCAGCTCTTCTTGCCACACGGTTACAATCACCTTCAATAAAACTTTCAAAAGTATACGCCTGGTTCAATTGCGGATCTATCTGCATCTTTTTGAGACCAGGGATCACAAATGGATTTTTAACCGGGTTGTTTATTACTAATGGGAAGTCCATTTCGTTATTTGAAAATGTTTTGTATCCGTTACCAGGAACGTCCATGGTAAGTGGTTTGCTCTTGCTGTTGCCACTGTCTACCATTATCCTGTATTCCAATCTTGCCTCTTTTCCTAATTCTCTTTTTAATGTTTTTGCGAGCAGGCTCACATAATGTTCTTCAAGGTACTCGAAAAAAAATTGACTTGGTACCTGGATCGTTAAAACTTTTTCTTTTAATGCTACAGGCCTAATTGGTTCAAACCATGTTTTAAAATGTTGCCATTCTACAATGTCTTTGATTATTTCCAGGCAGCTGGTCCATACCTTTTCAAAATCTTTCACCATTACTCCTTAAGCAATTTATATAATGAGTTAATACTATTAAAGTCTTATGCAAAAATGTTCTTCACGTACGAATAAAAATCTTGTGCAGGAAGGCGAATATCAATAGAAATTGTGAAAAAAAAAATTTTTATTCAATTGTTTTTTTGCCTACGGTTACAGTGTGCGATTTAGTCAAATTTTTCTTCTGCATTTTGGAAAATTCAAAGTCTAATCTGCCGAGCATAATGCCCGCCCAGCCTACCTGGTTGATGATCACATCGCTTCCTGTCTTGTTCTTTTGCACATCTGGTTCGTCCATAAAAGTATGAGTGTGTCCACCGATGATCAAATCCACATAATCCGATTCTTTCGCTAATACAATATCACACATTTTATTGGGATTCTCCTTGTATTTATACCCAAGGTGACTGAGACAAATCACCATATCACAACCCTCTTCACGCTTTAATTTGTTTGCCATGCGGTTAAGATTGGCCACTGGATCAAGGTATTTAGTATTGCCGGCAAGATTATCCGGCACCAGTCCTTTGGGATCGATACCCACACCAGTAACTCCAATTTTTAATTTGCCCTTCCTGAATATCTTGTATGGGAGGGTTTTGTTTTCCATTGGCGTATTGCTTAAATCGTAATTACATACCAGCAATGGAAAACTGGCATTCTGTAATTGTATTGCTAAATTCTCCAGCCCTGCATCAAAGTCATGGTTGCCGATAGTGGCGGCATCATATTTCATTGCGCTCATGGCTTTTATTTCTGGTTCACCCTTATATATATTGAAGAATGGTGTACCCTGGAAAATATCTCCTGCGTCGAGTAGCAATACTCCACTACTGCTGTTGTCTCCATTCTCGTTATTGTATGCAGCAATCACTCTATCTTCTTCACTCCTGATGGTCTTGATCAGTTCTGCCCTTGCTGCAACGCCTCCCAAACCCTGGTTTCTTCCTCCATCCATGGGGAAAGGTTCCAGCCGGCTATGCACATCGTTGGTATGCAGTATGGTCAGTTTAGTTACATCATTTGTTTCACCCCATCCTGCAAATACGGAGTTGGAGGCCAGCAATGAACCTGCTGCCAGCGCTGTCTGTTGTAAAAATTTTCTTCTACTCTGCATAGCTTACCCTGTTTTCAATTTTTGAAACCAATGCCTTACCTTGTTTTTGTGCATCCGCAAAATACTCTATGATGGCATCCCTGAACAGATAACCCCTGCTTTGTTGTGGTATTGGCTTTAGCATATCGCAATTATCACCCCCATTGGCCACATAGTCCACCATGCCAATTGTATACTCTGCATTTTCATTTAATGGTTGTCCGCCAATGGTAATATTTACTGCTTTTTTATTCTTTAGCTGGTAAGTGCAGCCTGCAGTTGGCCATCCGCCCCTGATAGCCGTGGTGTCTAAGAATTGCTGCAGTATTTTGCCATTTAGTTTTAGTAAAACGATCTGGTTGTCGAAAGGAGACAGTTCAAATATTTTACCCCTGGTAATATTTCCCTGCGGAATGGAAGGCAGCCTGATACCGCCGCTGTTCATAAAGACGGCATCTACCGGGGTGTTGAATTTTTCTTTCGCCTTAGCCATCATTGCATCAGCTAATAAATTTCCCAGGGTTCCTTCGGGTTGCTTTTTCTCTAATGTGATACCAGCCACCGCCACCACATCATTCATACTTTTATTTACACTGTCGGCATATGGTTTCAGCATACTGCTGAGTTCGTTGCTGGCAGGCTGTTTACTGCTAATGCGGTAGTCTTTGTATTGAACCGTGGATGTTTGGTAAGCGGTATCGCAGGATACTGCAAAAAACAGGCATAAAAAAAGCGGATATTTCACAAGCGATCTCATCATGCAGGCTATGAATTTTAAAGGCGGACAAGGTAGCCTTTTTTCAATTGACAAACCAAAACGAATGGATAAAAATTTTATTACGAATTAGGATTACTTTTACAGCGAAAATATTTTTTTATGAGTTATGAATTATCGGGCAAGTTAGTTGCCAAATATGATGAAGTGCAAAGGACAGCCACCTTTAAAACAAGAGAATTTGCCGTGGAAAAAACAGATGATATTGGCGGCAGAACGGTGACCAATTATGTAAAGTTTCAGTGTGTGCAGGATAAGACAGCGATCGTGGACCGTGTAAATATTGGCGATGAGATCAAAGTGTTCTTTAATATCAAGGGCAGCAAGTGGGAAAAAAATGGAGTTACCAATTATATTACCAATTTGGATGCCTGGAGAATTGAGCAGGTATTGAAAACGGGTGCAGATAAACAGCCTTCAGCTGACAGTGAATACATGGAACCGCTGGATACCTTTACTGCTTCATCGCCGGATGCGATTGATGATCTGCCGTTTTAAAACACCCCTCCGCCCCTAAAGGGGGACTTAGGTGTAAGGGTTTGGTGAATGCAGTTTGAGTTCTGTTAAATAAAAAAAGAATTTTCAATGTAGCCATTGAGCAAATACTTTTATGTGAAATACCCGTAGACCCGGGCTTATTGGGAAACTGAAGGGGTTATTAAAATATCAACTTTAAAACTGGCAGGTTTCAATAAAATAAAGCAGCCGTTTTTTGATACATTGTTCTACAGATAATTTTCCGGGATAAAAACCTGGCAACAACATGCAACAAAAAATCACGCTCAAAATGCTTCCGCAGGAGGCAGCAGACGACGCAGCAATAAAAAATTTGATTGCTAAAACAACCGGTAAAAATTTAGCAGCTGTTACCGGTTTTCACATCCACAAAAAATCAATCGACGCCAGGAGCCGAACCATTTGGGTAAATCTTACCCTCAATGCTTTTATTGATGAACCTTTTCATGAACGGTCAAAACAGCATTTCAATTTTAATGATGTAAGCAAAGCGGATAAAAAAGTCATTATTGTGGGAGCCGGCCCGGCTGGTTTGTTTGCAGCATTGCAACTAATAGAAGATGGCATACAACCCATCCTTTTAGAAAGAGGTAAAGATGTAAGGGCCAGGAGACGTGACCTTGCAACACTGAATAAAGACGGCATCATCAATCCTGAAAGTAATTACTGTTTTGGTGAAGGTGGTGCAGGCACTTACAGCGATGGCAAATTGTATACAAGAAGCAATAAGCGGGGCAATATAGACAGGATATTAAATCTCTTTGTTCATTTTGGTGCCGAAGAAAAAATTCTATACGAAGCACACCCGCATATTGGCACCAATAAACTGCCGCATATCATCACTGCAATGAGGGAACTCATTACCAATTGTGGCGGGCAGTTTTTATTCAATCAAAAATTAACGGATCTTATTATTGAAAACGATGCTGTAAAATCTGTAAGAACATTCAGTGGCGATATTTTTACAGCCGATGCGGTGATACTGGCAACGGGTCATTCTGCCAGGGATATTTTTGAATTATTGCTTCATAAAAATATATTGATAGAAGCCAAGCCCTTTGCGTTGGGTGTAAGGGTGGAGCATCCGCAAAACCTGATTGACAATGTACAATACCACTGTGATACAAGAGGAGAATATCTGCCACCTGCTTCTTACTCATTGGTGGAGCAAGTAAACGGCCGGGGTGTCTTTTCGTTTTGTATGTGTCCGGGTGGTATTATAGCGCCAGCTGCCACCGCTCCTGGAGAAGTGGTGGTGAACGGATGGAGCCCCAGCAAAAGAAACAACCCGTATGCCAACAGCGGCATGGTGGTATCGGTGGATGAAAAAGATGCCTGGAGGGAGTTTAAAAAATTGAAAGGATTTAAAGGATTTGAGAATGCAGGTGACTTTGAACACAGTCCCCTGCTTTTAATGGCATTTCAAAGAATGGTAGAGCAGGAATGTTATAAAGCTGGTGGGGGAAATTTTGCAGCACCTGCACAGCGGATGGTGGATTTCAGTTTAAGAAATCATTCGTCTTCCTTACCAGCCTGCAGCTACCAGCCTGGTTTACAATCCACACAACTAAATGAAGTACTGCCATCCTTTATATATGACTGTCTTGCTAAAGGTTTCCAGGCTTTTGGAAAAAAAATGCGTGGGTACTTTACCAACGATGCCATTGTAGTGGCTACCGAAAGCCGCACTTCATCTCCTGTGCGGATACCAAGGGATGCTGAAACATTAACACATCCACAAATAAAAAATCTCTACCCTTGTGGCGAGGGTGCCGGCTATGCCGGTGGCATTGTGAGCGCCGCTATGGACGGTGAAAGAGTGGCGAATCAAATAGCAATTATTTTGGGTAAGGGTTGACAATTATTATATGTGTTGTGAATGCAGCAGCTTATTATACTAAAACATTTTTAACCAACCCGTAATTAACAAAGCCATTAGCTACTGACGTGCTGACACTGTGAGGGCAAAATTATTTTTTTTCGAATTGTAATATCCGGCAGACCAATGTTACTAATATGCAGCAATCCGGAAAGCTGCCGTTTATAAAATCTTTTTAAAGTATAGCCATGAACATTGAAAATTGTAGTATTCTTACAGTTAATTTCTTACCATGAACATTTTAGAATTACAAAACCTCCGTAAATATTTTGCTAATCAAAAAGCGGTTGATGATATCAGCTTTCAAATAAAAGAGGGCAGTATTTTTGGTTTACTGGGACCCAATGGTGCCGGCAAAACAACTTTGCTCCGGATGATCACCGGCATTTTTTATCCTGATGAGGGCAATATCATTTTCAACGGCAGAAAATTTGACCCGATCAATGACATCCGCTATATCGGATACATGCCGGAAGAAAAAGGCCTGTATAAAAAAATGAAGATCGGCGAACAGGCTTTGTACTTAGGCCGCTTAAAAGGTTTGAGCAAGACAGAAGCGATGCAGAAAGTAAAAGAGTGGTTTGAAAAATTTGAAATGCAGAGCTGGTGGAATAAAAAAGTGGAGGACCTGAGTAAGGGTATGCAACAAAAATTACAGTTTGTTACCACCGTGTTGCATGAACCCAAACTGATCATCCTCGATGAACCCTTTAGTGGTCTTGACCCGGTGAATGCCAATTTGATCAAAGAAGAAATTTATGCATTGGCAAAAAAAGGCTGCACTATCATTTTTAGTACGCACCGCATGGGGGAAGTGGAAGAGATCTGCGACCAGATCGTATTGATTAATAAAGGAAAAAAAATACTGGATGGCACTGTAAAGGAAATCAAAAACCAGTACAAGGAAAATATTTTTCAATTGGGTGCAGAAACAAATGCGCTTCATTTGGCTACTTTTATTTTTGAAGTGATCAGGCACCAGCCAGAAAAACTATTGCTTAAACTGCAGCATGATGCAACACCCAATGATGTATTGAAACATTTTATCAATCAAAACATACAGGTTCATTCCTTTAATGAGGTATTGCCTTCGTTAAATGAGATATTTATAAAACTGGTGGAAGGAACACCGGAGGCCAGGCAATTTGAAAAATCATAATTGTCAATAGTGACCAGGCAATAGTCAATATTGCTGATTCACATAAAAACTATCCCCATTGACCATTCACCATTCACCATTCACAATTGACCATTCACTATATGAATAAGATCAGCTTAATTATACAAAGAGAATACATCACCCGGGTAAGAAACAAAACCTTTTTGTTATCTACCTTTTTATTACCGATCGTGATGATCCTGTTTATTTTCGGAAGTGCTTTTTTGGCTGCTACTTCAAAAGACAAATTGAAAAAAATTGCGGTGATCAACGATCCGGGTTTTTTCAGCAGGAATTTAAAAACAGACAGCACCCGTGTTAGTTTTTCTTTTGTAAATGATGTAGACAGCGTTAACTATGGAGCTAAAGGGTATGACGCTGTACTTGACTTAAGAAATGACCCTTCTGTAAAGCAGTTTGTAATACATTCTGCCAAACAAATCAGCGGCGATACAAAAGATGTTATTGAAAAAAGACTTGACAATGCCTACCAGGACTATAGCCTGCAAAGCCGCGGTATACGAAAAGATATATTAGACAGCATCAGCAAAATTTCCTCCGGTGCCTACAGTATTGACAACAGGGTGAAAACAGAAAAAGGTGTTTCTAAAAAAGTAAATGCAGAGGTCAATTCTCTTATTGGATTTTTAAGTGGCATACTTATATATATCACCATGTTTGTTTTTGGTGCCATGGTAATGAGGGGTGTGATGGAAGAAAAAACAAACCGCATTGCTGAAGTAATGGTGAGCAGTGTAAAACCATTTGAACTGATGATGGGAAAGATATTGGGTATTGCAGCGGTGGGTTTAACACAATTGGCCTTGTGGGCCATCCTGATGACATTATTATCAACCATATCCTCTGCGATACTATCACAACAATTGCTGGAGCAGGCCGGCCAGCTTAACCAACAGCTGCCTGCACAGGGCGCCAGTGCTGGCTTTGCCGGAAAAATGGGAGAACTATCCACTATAATGGGCAGTGTGAACTGGCTGCTGGTAATGGGTTGTTTTGCATTTTACTTTTTGGGAGGTTATTTATTTTATGCATCTCTTTTCGCAGCCATTGGAAGTGTGATCAATGAAGATCCCCAGGAAGCACAATCATTAATGCTGCCGATCACCATGCCGATCATTTTTGGCTTCATTATTTTGAGCAGCAATATCAACACACCCGACAGCACGGCGATGGTGTGGGCCAGTATGATACCATTCACCTCCCCGATTGTAATGATGGGCAGGATACCCAGTGGTGATGTACCCTGGTACGAACTGGCTGGATCTATGGCATTACTCATTGGTGGATTTATATTTACCACCTGGATGGCAGGAAAAATTTACCGCACCGGTATTTTAATGTATGGCAAAAAAGCAAGCTGGAAAGAAATGTTTAAATGGACTTTCAGGAAATCATAAACCTTGATCTTAAAAAAAATGGCGGTTGCAAATGCAGCCGCCATTTTTTTTTGTGAAACTATTTTATCAGTAATAAAAATTCGTCCTTGCTATTACTTCCCCTCTTTCGTTTCTCAATATGGCGAAATAAATACCATGTGCTAATTCGGTTTTTAAAGTAAGGTTGATATTGCTGTTGCCATCGGCATTCACTGTTAATTGATTTTTTGCTACCCTGCTGCCCGTTGCATTGATGCAATCAAGCTGGTACCTGCCCTTGCTAAAGTACTCCAGCTTTACAAGTATGGTTTGTGAAGAAGCCTGCACCATCATTTTGTTTACAGCTTTTTTATTACTCACCCTTACCACCGGCGAATAAGAAACAGTTCCATCCTTTTCATAAATAACAAGCCTGTAAAAAACTGTTTTGTTTGTATAAGCAGCATCTGTGTAGTTATACAAACGCCTGTTATTATAAAGAACAGCGCCGGCCGTATTGAAACTATAACCATCCATTGACACCTGCACGCCAAACGAAACCACATTGGTGCCTTCTTCCACCGTCCATTGGAGTACATTATTATTTGCAGATGGAGTAACAGTAAAAGCAGCGAGCAACACCGGGATCACATTGCCACAGGGCGAACCTACTGCCAACGGATTGTTTACTGTAAACGTTGTGACTGCAGTATCACCATACCGTGTAAAAGAAGTGCCGGCACAATCTTTCATATAGGTTTCTGTAAAGAATTCTATCATCCACAACCCCGTATCTGCGAGCGCAAATGATGCAGGCAATAAACTGGAAACTCCGGCAACCGTTTGCCAGCGCTGGTCAAGTATATTATTGGTATTCTGACAGGAGCCGCCTGTGGGAAAATTATTTCCGTCAGGTCCGTTTGGATTAGCAGGGCAGTCATCTTTAAAATTAAGTGCCACTGGAATAAATGCAGGGGGAGTAGTTCCCACCTTATACAGCCTGTATAGCAAAGCGGCACCCGTAACATCAGCACTGCAATCGGTTCGTTTAAAAATATTGATCTCTCCACCCAGGCTGATTACCGGTGCATCTACAATGGGACAAATACCATACGAAGGAATACCATTTGTACCGTTCAGGCTTGCCGGTAATGTTGGGTTGCCCGGCTGAAATTTACCTTTAGGCAGATCATAAAAACTTCCGTTCAATACAGCCATTTCCCTGTACGTACCAGCTTCACCAACCGTAAAGAATTTGAGTGAAGTGAAAATTTCTGACAACATATCGATTCCCTGTCCACCAACAGGATCGCTGAGGCCGGGTCCACCGGTGCAACTGCCGGCCGGGATGTAATAATTCCCTGTTGGGCCACTGGTTCCTGTTAGGTAATAGGCCGACGGGCAGGAATAGTTGTATGTAGTTTTTGTACTGGCATTTTCAAATGGGTAAGTCATGTTGGGGAGGTCGGCCTGTATCTCAACAGAATACCTGCCGGGCTTGTCAATGTAAGCACCCAGGTCTACATAGTAATGATCGTTGTTACCCGTTTTGCCGGCACAAATACCCGGCACTATAATGGGCGCAGCGGCAACAACAGAAGTGGAATCGTTCTCTCCCATCCTTCTTAATACCAGCCTGGAATCGCTTCTAAAACCACAGGCCTCCATTTCGGTCATACCCTCGGCATACACTTCCCAGTCGATATAACATGGCTGGTTTACGGCAACATAGTTATTGAATAAATTATTGGAGCCGGAACCTGTGTTGTGGTTGGTTATTGCGATATAGGTTACCTGGGCAACAGCTGCTGAAGCTGAATACGCAAAAAAAGCTGCAAGTAAAATTTTTTTCATCAAAATAAAATTAGGCTGTTCAACTGTTTTCTGCAATCTGTGGCTGTAGTGTGGCGGATCAGGCAGCGGCAAATTAATTAAAAATCAATTGAGATGAAATAATTGTTCAAACAGTCATCAACCATGTTCATGAAAGTGCCCTTTTCAAATAATTAAAAAAAAATACGGTTTTTTGCCAACAATCCATCTACTAATTTGTAACACAGGAAAAATAAAAAATATGGCAATAGAAAAAGGACAACAGGCACCTGCATTTACTTTGTATAATAGTGAGAAAAACAAAGTAAGTCTTGCTGATTTTAATGGGAAGAATGTGGTAATTCTATTTTTCCCCCTGGCATTTACAAGTGTATGTACGGCAGAACTCTGCTCCGTAAGGGATAATATTACCCTGTATAACAACAGCAATGCACAGGTGCTGGGCATTTCGGTAGATTCACTTTTTACGCTGGATAAATATAAAAACGAACAAAACCTCAATTTCCCATTGTTGAGTGATTTTAATAAAACGGTTTCAACTGCGTTTGGTGTTTTGTATGACACTTTCCCGGCCTTTGAAATGGCGGGTGTTAGTAAAAGAGCTGCTTTTGTAATTGATAAAGATGGCGTAGTACAATACAGCGAGGTATGCCCAACCCCGGGCGACCAGCCGGATTTTGCAGCGATACAGGAAACGCTGGCCTCGTTAAACTAGGTAAGTTTCTCTAAATATAAATGCCCGGGAGTTATATACCCGGGCAATTGTATTTTAAATAAGTTTTATTCTGCACGCAGACTTTTTACTGGATTTGCAATGGCAGTTTTGGCGGCGTGCAGGCAAATAAGCAATATTGTAACGGCAGCGAGTAGCCCAACAGCAGCCATCATTAATGCAGCGGAAAGGGCTATATGACTGGCGTAATTATTCAGCCAGTTGTTCATTAACAAATATGCAACCGGACAGGCCACAGCACCCGCTACCAGTAAAATGCCTGCAAATTCCTTTACAAATAACAAGAGGATACTTTGAATAGAAGCGCCCAGTACTTTCCTGATACCGATCTCTTTTACCCTTTTATGGATACTTAATGAAACTAACCCCAATACACCCAGCAACGCTATAATTAAAGATAAAACAGCAGCAGTATAAGCAGCTCGTTTAGTTTGCAGTTCGCTGGTATACATCTTTTTTAATGCGTCATCCATAAATGTGTACTCAAAGGAAGAACCGGGCATCATTGCACTCCACTTTTTTTGAATGGCTTCCACTGCTGCCTGTGCATTGCCTGGTTTTAATTTGAAAGAAAGGTAACGGTGATAGATGCCATTATACACATTAAAAAATATCATTGGCCGCAGCCCCATTTGCATCGAGTTAAAATGAAAATCATTCGTTACCCCTTTTACTGTAAATACCGTGGGATCGCCAGGAATACGCAGTTGCTGGCCAATGGCTGCAGCAGCAGTTTTAAACCCCAATGCCGCCACTGCCTTTTCAGATAAAACAACTTGTCCTGAATCTAACTGGCGGTTATCAAAGAATCCGCCGCCGGCCATTTTAATACCATAGACATCCAGGTAATTTTCATCCGTCACCATCGACTGCATATTTACCGCTGCTGAAGAATCGGTGCCTGATTTGAAAACCATGGGATCATTCCCGTTCATGCCATTGGGTATTTCGTAGGAAATGCTCACAGCACTTACCTGTGGCATCGCAGCAAATTCATCCCGGATGGTTTTCATTTTTTGTACGCCTTCCCTGCTCCAGTCTCTTGGCACCTGTGATGCCACAACATATTCCCTGTTATACCCAAGATTGCTGTTAAAAAAATGATTTACCTGCTGCGCTACTACGGCAGCCGCAATCAGCACGATCAGCGCAATACTGAACTGGAAACCCACCAGGGATTTTCGCAACCAAATTTTTTCATTGGCTGTTTTCAGTTTTCCTTTTAGTGAATCCACCGCTTTTAAAGAAGATAAAACCAAAGCTGGATATATCCCTGCAAGCAAGCCGATCAATAAACTCAATAGCAGGGGTGTAAAAAGAAAATAACCAGGCAAGGCGGTAAGAGAAGGCATCGGCTTACCAACCATCGATGCAAAGATATTTTTTGCCAGTGGGTAAGCTGCCGTTGCCAATATCGTTGCCAATAAAACAATGATAACCGACTCTGCCAAAAACTGCATCACTAAATGCGAACGCATACTGCCCATTACTTTGCGTACACCGATCTCCTTTATCCTGTTACCCGAATTTCCGATGGCGATATTGATAAAATTTACGATGGCCATTAATAAAATAAACAGACCGGCAAAACCCACAGCATACATCATACGTTTTACCAGTGCATTATTTTTATGCAGGTAATAATCCGAGAGTTGCACGGCATGTACTGTCAAACTTGCCTTCACGCCATCAGAAGCATGGGTTTGAATCAACTGGTTAACTGCTTTATTGAGTGCTGCAATACTGGCACCTTCTTTTAATTCGATGAAGGAAGGCAGCCATAAATTATTCCAGTCTTCAAAACCGGTTCTGCCAAAATACTCCCATGCAGCAGTCGGAATGAAAAGCGCATTGTTATTGTTCTCATTAAAATTAGTAACTGAATTTTCATGTATGTTCTTCAACACGCCTGTTACAGCAAATTCTCTTTTACCGCCAGAAAAACTTTGGATGGTAAGCGACTCGCCTATCACAGCTGTTTTACCGAAATACTTCATTGCGGTGGCTTCTGTCATCACCACGGAATATGGATCTTTTAACGCTGTAGCTGGATTACCATGTAAGAGATCAAATCCATACATGGACAGCAGCGTACTGTCGCCCAGTTGTATTCCTTCTCTAAAACTTTTATCTCCTTTAGTGACACCAGAAGTGATTCCATCCCAGCGATAATAGTTGGCAACCAGCCCAGGATAATTTTCTTTTAATTGCCTTGCCAGCGGTCCCAATGTGGTAATGGCATACCTGGCATCCTGTCCCTTCCACTCACTTTGCAAAAAATACTGTTGTTTGGCATTGCGCAGCTCTTTATTCACCTGCAGTTCCTGCCACACATACACACCAATGAGCATGGCAAAAACAATTCCTGCAAATAAACCGGTAATATTTACAAAGGAATAGAACCGGTGTTTGCGGATGTTTCGCCAGGCAAGCGTAAAATAATTTTTTAGCATAGCAGTAATATTATGAGCCAGTTATTTTAAACCCAGGTAAATAGTTCCTCCATCTGCTTTTACGGTAACAGTAGCGCCTCCACCATTTAATTTACCTTCAACTTTATCATCTTCAAACTTGCCGCTAAAATTTTTTAGTTGATCTGTTTTTATTTTTTCCGCATACAGGTTAAGATCAACAGCACTATTATCCGGAATGTTCAATTTTATATTGCCGCCGCTATTGCTCAGGCGTACATTATTCATAAGTTTTGTGATGGCCACCGAAATATCTCCGCCGCTTGTTGCAGCCACTACATTGCATGAAAGTGAAGTCAATTCAATATTGCCACCAGATGTACTGGCATTTAAATCCCCTTCTATCGTTTCGCCCGATACATTTCCCCCACTCGTTGTTGCTTTAATATTTCCTTTTAACGCCGTCATTTCAACATTGCCACCGGATGTTATCAATTTTATTTTCCCATCGCACTGTTTTGCTTCTATATTACCACCGCTGGTAGTTAAATTAATTTCTTCGTGGGCATTTTCAATAATTATATTGCCACCAGAAGTGGTACCGTTGATCTTGCCAGCCACATCTGTTACAATGAGGTTGCCACCGCTGGTAGTAAAATCCTGTGTGCCGGTTACATGATACAATTCGATATTTCCCCCGCTGGTGCTGATATCAGTGGAAACATTTTTGGGCACATATATCTTAAATGAAATACTTAGTCCCTTTTTCCAGTTCATGTTCCTGGTCTTTGGCTTTGCCGTAGCAATTAGTTTATTTCCTTCCACTTCCATTTTTACATCATACTCTTTTTCAAGCCTGTCCCTGAGTTCCTGTTCAGATAATTTTTTATCTTTTGAATTATTGGCAACTGCATATAGTTCTGCTTTAAAAGAACCCGTAACTCCTGTAACTAAAATATTGCCACCGGATGTTTCAGATAACACAGTGCTCACAGTTCCTTCTGCCAGTGGTTTTGTGATCAACGGGCTTGTTTGCGCTGATGCCACTACGGCAGTGACCGCACTAAGAAATACTAAACAAAACTTTTTCATAAACTATATTTTAATGTGAAATGATCTATTCTGAACGTAAACTTTTTACAGGATTTACCGATGCTGCATTCATTGTTTTTGCTGCAATCACCAGCAGTGCAATCACAAATATCATCGCAAACAGTGCCATCATCAAGCCAATGTCAACACCATTATTAAAAGCAAACATCCTGATAAAGAAATGTCCAATGAGATAACCCAGGGGCAAACATATCGCTGCTGCGATAAAAATGAGCTTCATAAAACTGCCAGACAGTTCCCTCACAATATTTACTACAGATGCTCCCAGTACTTTTCTTATACCGATCTCTTTTATTCTCTTTTCTGTATTGTAGGTAACAATGCCGATCAATCCCATGATGGCAATCACAAAAATGATGGCACTAACGATGCCCATAAATTTCATATCAGCACCGGGATAATACCGCTGGTACAATTCTTTGGCATAATTCGAAAAAGCCAGTTCATCATGCGGATAATACTTTTTCCAAACAGGACCAACGGCTGCTTTGAAGTCAGTCTCCCGTACCGAGGTATTCGTTTGTATACTAAGCACATTAAACTGCGAAGGATTGTATTGCATAACCAGCGGACCAGCATCAAACTGGTAGATATAATAGCAGAAATTCTTTACAACACCCTGTATCACCACCTCCTGGTCATTTAAAATAACCGGTTTGCCAATGGCTTCCATTGCAGAGCCTAGCCCAAGACTGAACAATGCCTGTTCATTCACCACAACAAAAGGCGTTGCAGCATCACCATCATCCGTTGCCAGGTTTTTGCCAGCTGCAAAATCAAGTTTCATATTGTTGATAAAGGCCCCGTTGGCTGCATAATAACTGGCACTGATGTTATTTTCCTGTTTGTTTTTTTTAATACTGCATTGGGCAGAGGTTCCGCCAAATGGGACAGACACCAGTCCAACGCTTTCTACATCTTTAATAGCAGCAATATCTGCAGCCAGCAATTTATAGTTGCCGTTAGTAGACACATTGTAAATGTTTTGCCTGTTGAAATTTTCATTATCTGTGGCCATATATTGAAACTGGCTATAGAGGTTGGCAATTAAAAAAATAAAACAGGCTGTTACAACAAACTGTACCACCACTAAACTTTTTCTCAACCCGATTTTACCAAATGATGCAGGGCTTACCGTTCCTTTTAAAACCCTTGCCGGTTGAAAGGATGACAAAATGCGGGCAGGAATAATACCGGCAAGCACCCCGATAAAAAGGGTGAATAAAATAAACAGGAGGTACAACAACGCATTATTATCAACCTCCCACACAATCCATTCCAATGCAATAAAACGTTTCATGAACTGCAGCACGATAAACCCGGTGATCAAGGATAAAAATGCAATGAGTATGGCTTCGCAAACAAACTGGCCAAACAACTGGTATCGTACTGCGCCTGCTACTTTCCTTATACCCACTTCTTTTGCCCGGCTTAAAGAACGGGCCAATGTAAGGTTGGTGTAATTAAATCCTGCCAGCAATATAATACCCAACGCCATTGCAAAATTGATGGTAAGATCTGTAACAGAGTCTACATAGGGGTTGTTGCGAAGATCATTAAAATCAGGAGAGATATCTGCAATAGGCTGGGATTTAAAATGAAATTTTTCTTTTACGCCGGCATTACTTTTATTGATACCCGCAGCAATAGCGGTTAGGGCAGCGTCCACAGAAGATTGCTGTGTGCCGGGTCTTAATAAAACATAGGTATGCCCATTAAGATCATGCGATCTGTTTGGCTTAGCGAAATGCAGGTAGGTTTCCATAGAGACCATCACATCGCTTTTTAAGTGTGTTTTCTGGCTATAAGGTTTCAGGATACCGGTGATAGTGAGTTCACCATAATCGGGATGCGCCAGAGTTTTACCAATAGGATCTGCATCGCCAAAAAATATGGTTGCCATTTCACCGGTAATCACCAGCGTATTAGGTGCCTCCGGCAATCTTCCCCGCTCTAAAGGAAAGGCAAACATGCCGAAGAAAGAAGGCTGAACAAAAATGCTTTTTACTTCAATTGTCTTGATCCGGTTATTCAGCTCCCAGCCAAATTCCCTCACCACATAGGTTGCCCTTTCAACAAAAGGGAAATCCGTTGTTAATTTTTCTGCTGCTTCAAAAGGTGCAGAAGCATACCGGGTTGTTTTACCATCCGCTTCTTCCACATTAGTAGTGATGCGCTGTAACCTGTCTGCTGCCGGATGAAAATGATCTTTCTCATATGCACTTACCACTTGTATTAAACTGAGCAACGCAAAGGGAATGGCCAGGCCAAGTCCCATGATATTTATAAAAGAAAACAGTTTTGTTTTCAGCAGGTTTCTCCACGCTATCTTAAAATAGTTTCTTATCATCTGACCGGTTTTATGCTACTAATAATTCTTACTCCGTTTTTAAACTCTTTACAGGGTTTACCGTTGCTGCTCTTAAAGAACGATAACCTACAGTGAGTGTTGCTATTAACATGGATATAGCCAGCGTTGCAACAAAGTACCACCCATTCAGACTGATGCGGTTGGCAAAACCATCCAGCCAGGCTTTCATAGCGAGGTAACCAAGCGGCGCTGCGATTAAAAAAGATATCAGCACCATTTTTGCAAATTCTTTAGAGAATAAAGCAAGTATATCTTTTGAAGAGGAGCCCAGCACTTTTCTTATTCCAATTTCTTTTTGCCTTTGCAATGCCAGGAAGGAAACCAGTCCGTACAAACCCAAACACCCAATGATAAGTGCAATAAAAACAAACACTTTAAAACCCTGGTACATGATATCCTCGATCACGTAGAACCCTTTGTGAGACAAATAATAATCCAGTGTCATGGATTTATAAATATGATCTGGAAAAACAGTTTGCCAATGAGATTCAATGGCAGCTAGATTTTTACTGGCCGCAGTATTATCCATGCGTATGTTGGCAACAGCCACCCAGTTAGTGGCATAAAATAAAAGGCAGGGTGATATTTGCTGTTGCAATGACACATTAAAAAAATCGCTCGTTACGCCCGCGATTAATGCAGTTTCCTTATCCCCCACTACAATTTCTTTTCCAATGGCGTCTCCAGGCGTTTTATATCCAAGTGCCTGTACTGCCTTATTGTTTAACAATACATTGTACCGTTGCTCTCCCCCGTTCAATGAAAAGCTGTCTGATGCCTGCAGGTTTCTGCCGGCAAGCAATTGAATATTATACGCTGCGATAAAGTTAGGATCTACAAATTTTCGCTCTGTATTGATATCATTATTTTTTGCATCTTCCTTTTTACGGAGCGTACTAAAACCGTTACCTGCTGAGGTTGGAGGCCCCGAGCTAAAGGATACCTCCCTAATGGCCGGTATGCTCATCAGTTGGGTCCTGAACTGCTGCAGTTTTTGTTTATTGTTTTCCGGCACATCTACTATCAGCATACCCTCTTTTTGATACCCCATATCCCTGCTATAGAAATACTTCATTTGTGTGGCTGCAACAATGGTAGCAATGATCAGTATTTGTGATACGGTGAACTGTAATACTACCAGTGCTTTTCTCAAAGAAAATCCGCTTGAAAAACCTGTATTACCTGCTCTTATACCGGCCTTTAATGCTTGTACAGGTTTGAATGAAGACATGATCTTTGCAGGATAATAACCAGCAACAACTGTAATGAGCAAGCACAATGATATCAGGAAGAACAGGATCGTATAGTCAATATGAAGATCCAGTTCTACAATAAAAAGCAGGTAATTACTAAATGCCTGCAATGCATAATGGGCCAGCACCAGGCCAATGGCAGCAGCGAGCACAATCAACAAAAATGTTTCCGTTATAAAACGCAGCATGACCTCTCTTTTGCCGCTGCCTAAGGTTTTACGGATACCAACCTCTTTCGCCCGCTGGAATGCCTGCACCACGGCCAAATTAATAAAGTTGATACAGGAAGTCAGCAGCACAATAATTCCCATTACAATGAATGCGATAATAAGAACAGCTGGTGTGCTGTAATAAGTGCCTCCATATTTTGAATCGCTGTGTACTTCTGTTAATGGCTGAAGATGAAAAGTTTGATGGCTTGCAAAATCAGGGTCAAGATATTTATTTTTAAAGCCAACCAATGCAGCATCCAGTTGTGAAACCGTGTAACCGGCCGGAAGCGTTACAAAAGTATAGGCTTCAGAATACAACTCTTTCCAGTTATCCATCATTGCAGTATTGCCTCTTTCAAAATGTTTAAATGATATAAACAGGTGACAGGCAAGATTACTGTTCCTGGGCAAATCTTCCAGCACAGCTGAAATGGTAAAAGTATTTTTATTGATGGTAACAGGTTTGTTGATAAAAAAATTGTAATTGCCACCAACAGGCTTGCCGTAGAATTTATCAACCAGCGCTTTTGTTAACACCACTTCTCCAGGTTGCTTTAAAAGTTCAGTGCCACCGGCAAGTTTTTTAAAATCAAATGTTTTAAAGAAATATTCATCCGCATAGGTCATCTGTTCGTCTTCAAATAATTTACGGCTGCCGTTTTCGGAAGGAATGCCGATCACCGCTTTATTATTTACATACACCTGCGTCACCGTTTCCAATTGGGGGAAATCGTTTCGCAGGGCTTTTGCCATTGGAAGGGGTACAATGCCCAGGTATGCATCACTATTGGGTTTCCTGTCATCCAGCACTACCCGGTAAATACGGTCTTTCTTTGAATGAAAATTATCGAAGCTATATTCATGCTTTATAAAAACATATACAAAAATGCAACAGGCAATACTTACAGACAAGCCTGCAATATTGATGGTGCTGTTTACTTTATTTTTAAACAACTGCCGGACAGCGGCTGTGAAATATTTTTTTATCATAACTAACTTTTTATTCGGTCCTTAAACTTTTCACCGGGTTTGATATCGCCGCTTTTATTGACTGGAAACTCACCGTGGTTAAAGCCACCACGATAATTATTAAAAAAGGAATAACAAAATAATACCATTGGATACTAAGCCTGAATGCATATCCCTGCAGCCAGTTGGATGTGGTGATCCAGGCAACAGGTACCGCAACAAAAAATGCGATGAGCAACAGCAAAGCAAATTCCCTGTAGAGCAGTTTCAAAATACCAGCAACAGAAGCACCCAGCACTTTACGAATGCCGATCTCTTTTGTCCTTTGCAAGGTGGTAAAAGAAGCCAGGCCGAACAATCCAAGACAAGCTACCAATATGGCCAATACGGTGAACAAACCAAATACTTTTCCAAAGCGCTGATCTGCTTTGTACTGCTTATCAAAATGATCATCCAAAAAGAAATAATCAAACACATTGCCAGGAAACAACTTGCTCCATTCTGCCTGAACAGCAGCAATAACAGCAGCAGCATTTTGTGCGTTGGTTTTAACGGAAAGATATCCACGCACATCCGGTATAAGCCGGATGATCATTGGCTCAACGGCCTCTCTCAATGATTGCTGGTGAAAATTATCTGTAACAGCAGCAATGGTATATTGCTCTCCCCAGAAATCAATTTTCTTTCCCAAAGCATCTTCCGGTTTATTAAAACCCAGTTGCTCTATTCCCTTTTTATTAAAGATAACAGCGTGGTCATCTGTTCCATACTCCTTAGAGAAAGGGCGGCCCGCTATTATTTTTAATCCATACGCTTTGATATAATCATAATCAACACCGATCACCCTGTATTGCTTTTGCGTTGATTCATCTGCACCCGCCAACTTAATACCACCGGCATTCCAGTCAACTGGCTGGCCAGGTATGGTAGTAGAAACCGTGGCGTTTTTTACAGCTGTTAGCTGAAGCAGGTTTTGTTTCAGGGCTGTGATATTACCAACATAAGTGGAATCTGTTAGTACGGTTGGTTGCGGTATCACCAATGTCTGGTCAACATTCAAACCCAGTGATTGCTGCCGCATATACTGTATCTGCTTATACACGATAAATGTACCTGTCAATAAAAATAAAGATGCAGCAAACTGGAATACCACCAGGCCCTTTCGCAATAAAGCGCCTTTGCTTGTGCTTGTTAGTTTTCCTTTTAAAACTTCTATTGGTCTGAATCCGGACAGAACAAAAGCGGGGTACATACCGGAGAAGAATACCCCAACAACAAATAGTGCTGCCAGGGCTGCCCAAAAACCGGCATTGGTAAAAAGTGTCCAGGAGAGTTGTTGTCCTGACAAAGCATTAAAGCCAGGAATGGATACTAAGACAATCATAACGGCAATCAGTACAGCCATCCCGTTCAATACAGCAGATTCTGACAGGAACTGGAAAATAAGCTGCTTCCTGAGGGAGCCAACTACTTTTCGAATGCCTACCTCTTTCGCCCTGCTGATGGCACGTGCCGTTGCCAGGTTGATATAATTTACCCACGCAATGATCACTATAAAAAAAGCGATCCCCATCAACAAATATACCGTGTTGCCATCACCGTTAGTACCCGGCTCCATGATATAGTGGGAATACAAATGAATGTCATCCAGCGGCTGTAATTTATAAACAACCGCAGCATTCATCGGTTTAAATTGTTCGTCAGTTGCCTTTTTTACAATCGGTATAAATTTTTTTTCTACTGCTATTGGATCGGCATCTTTACGAAGCAGCAGGTAAGTAAGACATCCATCCCATGCCCAGGCAGTTTCCGGTCCATTGCCTGATGAATCGGTGGTCCATTTTTGGTAGGTGGCATAAGAGAGCAGTACGTCGGGTTTCAACTGTGTATTTTCAGGCATGTCTTTATATACAGCGGAGATGGTATAGTCCGTGTTGCGATTCAGCTTTAACGGCTTGCCAACAACATCTGTGGTGCCAAATATTTTTTTCGCCGAAGTTTCCGAAAGGGCTGCAGTAAAGGGCTTTGTTAGTGCACTGTCTCCATTTCCCTGCAACAACGGATAACTGAACATTTTAAAGAATGCCCCGCTTGCAAAGAATACTTTTTCCAATTTCACTGGCTGGTTATCTTTTTCTGCTATGGCCTGTCTATCCGCTACCAGCTTTACATACTCTTCAATTTCAGGAATGGCATCTTTAAAAGAGTTGCCCACCGCATAGGCGCCCGCCGCCCATTGCGTGCTGAGCTTACCATTGTCAAACCTGTCTTGCTGTACCCGGTAAATACGTTCTTTGTTGGCATGAAAATCTTCATAGCTCAATTCAAAAGAAACATACTGCAGTATCAGCAGGCAGGAGGCAATACCGATTGCCAATCCGAAAATATTGATGGCTGCATACCCTTTGTGACGGGTAATATTGCGCCAGGCGATCTTGAAATAATTTTTTATCATGGTTTTACTTTATTCAGTTCTTAAACTTTTTACAGGATTGGCGATCGCCGCTTTTACGGCCTGGAAACTGATGGTGAACAGCGCAATTCCCAATGCAGCAATGCCTGCAATGGCAAACATCCCCCACCCGATAGAAACCCGGTATTCAAAATTCTCCAGCCAGTTATTCATAGCCCACCATGCCAAAGGAGTGGCAATGAGAAACGCTATTAATACTAAAACCAGGAAATCTTTTGATAATAAACGAAACAAGGATGAAACGCTGGCGCCGAGTATCTTTCGTATCCCAATCTCCCTGGTACGCTGTTCTGCGGTAAACAAAACCAGTCCTAACAATCCGAGGCATGAAATGAAAATGGCAAGGAAAGCAAAACAGGTTGAAAGTTTTTGTACTACCTGTTCACTTTTATATAAGTAGGCATACTCTTCGTCTGCAAACTGGTGACTGAATGGAAACTCCGGGTTCAGTTTTTGATGCAGTTTTTCCAGGCCCTCCAGTGCCAGCTGGGTTTTACCAGGCTCCGTACGGATCAACGCCACCCCCCAGCTTGCGTTAGTTAAACGTATGATGAGTGGTTCAATAGGAACATGCAGTGAATTAAAATGAAAATCTTTTATCACACCTACGATACTCCCTTTTACTCCCCAGAACGTAAGTGACTTGTCAATTGGATCTTTATATCCAATTTTTCTCCATGCAGTTTCATTGATCAGATAATTGGCAGAGTCAGCAAAGTCTTTTGAAAAATCCCGGCCTTTTATAATTTCAGCCTGCATTGTTTTTACAAAATCATAGCCTGCTGCCACCTGGGTAAAATTTGGCCTGGAGCCAGGTGCCTTTCCTTCCCACTCCACACTACCCGTTGTATTTTCTATTTGTACCGGCCTTTGCGATACCTGGCTTATTCCATTGATGCCAGGAAGTTTCAATGCTTCGTCCTTGAACAAATTAAAGTTTTTTCCAACGTTGCCCGACAGGGGAATATAGATAAGATTGTTTTTATGATAGCCCAGGTTTTTGGTTTGTATATAATCCACCTGTTTAGAAATAACAATCATACCCACAATAAACATTATTGACAATGCAAACTGGAATACAACCAAACCTTTTCTGAACCATCCGGATGCAGGCGTAGCTGTACAATTGCTTTTTAATACAGCAATGGGTTTAAATGATGAAAGCAATAATGCAGGATAACTGCCCGCTATGCAGCCGGTAACAATTGTCAATGCCGCCATACCCAACCAAAAAACAGCATCATTAAACGGGAGTTTTATCTGTTTGCCCGTGAGGCTATTAAAAGCAGGCAATAAAAGCGTTAATAACAGGATGGAGATAATAACTGCCAATAAAGCAAATAATATAGCTTCACTTAAAAATTGCCGTATTAATGCCGGCCGCAAAGCTCCTGATACTTTACGAACCCCGATCTCTTTTGCTCTTTTAAGCGACCGGGCTGTACCCAGGTTCATGAAATTGATACAGGCTATCAGCAGTATAAATATGGCGACAATGCTAAACAACCGGACATATTCAATGCGGCCACCGGATATATATCCAGCTTTAAAATTTGAATGAAGGTATTTTTCATCGTACCGCTGCAAGCCTAACTCCAGCCGGTCTATATCCGAATATTCTTTATCATAACCCTTAATAAAATGCTGCAGCTTAGTTTCAACGAATACAGGATCTGCAGTTGCCCGCAGTTGTACAAATGTGGTTGGGCCGCTATTATGCCAATCTTTAACCCAGGGTTCTCTTTCAACAAAAAAATCCCAGTTTACCAGGTAATCAAACCGTTCAGAACTGTTATCCGGTATATCGGCAAATACAGCCGTTATTTTCAGGTCCCTGTAATTGTCAAAACGAAGGGTCTTATTAATAGCAGCACTGTCACTTCCAAAAAAACTGGTGGCCATTTTTTGTGAAACAGCAATGCTTTCAGGATCCTTTAATGCATTCTCCATTGTGCCATGCAATAAGGGGTATGAAAAAATTTTAAAAAAATCACTGCCTGCAAAACTTCCGGGAAGTTTCATTTTCTTATCATTTGCCGCTAAGGTGTGATACTCGCCCCAGCTATAATTACAGGCAAATTCCACTTCCGGCATTACCCGTTTCAATTCTTCTCCCAAAAGCCCGGGTGTGTCGTAAGTGCCGTTTACCTCACCATCCATATACTCACGGCTTACCACGGTATAGATACGATGACCGTTTTTATGAAACCCATCAACACTGTATTCATCCTTTACCCACAAATAAATCAGCACACTGCATGTTAAGCCTAATACAAGACCTGATATATTAATAGCGGAAAAGGATTTGTTCTTCCATAAATTCCGCCAGGCGATCTTGAAATAGTTTTTTATCATACGTGTACTTTATTCTGTACGTAAGCTTTTTACGGGATTTGCTATAGCCGCTTTTATTGCCTGCACACTGATGGTTACCAGTGCTACCAGTAAAGCCACCAAACCTGCAAGTGCAAAAACCCACCAGCTGATATCGATCCTGTAGGCAAAATCCTGCAGCCATTTATTCATAAACCAGTAAGCAACCGGCGAGGCTATCAGCAAAGCAATTGTGACAAGTACTAAAAAATCTTTTGAAATAATGTAACCGATATGCGCAACAGATGCCCCCAGCACTTTACGGATGCCGATCTCTTTAACGCGTTGCTGAACCGATAAGGCAGTAAGGGCAAATAATCCCAATGCAGCAATAAAAATGGCAATGAGCGCCGCAAACGACACAATTTTTTTCCACTGGGTATCTGCTGCATACCGCTGCATCAGCCAATCCTGCATATAATAATACTCCATGGTTGAATAAGGCAGGATTTTTTTGTATGTCCTGCTCAACAGGTCACCGGCCGCTTTTTCTTTGCCGGGCAGGAATTTAATATAGGTATTCAGCAGGTCGCCATCTTTATCCAGCGAATAAAAGATGGGCGCAATTTTTTCTTTAAAGTCAGACGAATGATAATTTCTTACAACCCCTGCCACGGTCAACCTATCAGCGCCATCTGCACCGATCGTTTGCCCTATGGGATCCTTTGTTTTGTCGAGGTAAGCAGTAACAAATGCTTCATTCACCAAACAATTGGAAACCGTATCGGCCACATTGGTGTAACTTAAATACCTGCCCTTAACCAGGGGAATATTCAGTGTCTGCAAAAAATGATCATCAATATGTTCATAGTAGGTCCAGTCTGTTTCCTTTCCATTGATGTCGAACTTTGTTGCATTCCTGTCACCACTTTTTGTCCCTATCGAAACGATAGCGGGATCTTTCAACAGTTCATTTTTCAACTGGCTCAGTTCCGCCGTTCTGTCCCAGGGAAACTGGAGGTGTATCATATTACTTGAATCATAGCCCAGGTCGGCTTTTGTAATATAACGGAACTGCAGGTTAAAAATAATAGTGCCGGTAATTAATGCCGCTGCTATAGCAAATTGCAGCACCACCAGGGATTTGCCCAAATAATTTTTACCTGACAACTTCAGCCTGCTGTATAAAGTTTGAACCGGCCTAAAACCTGAAGCCACAAAGGCAGGATAAAAACCAGCCATAACAGCAACTACAACAATCAACCCGGCAAATACCGCTATGTTGCCGGGTTGTATTAAATAAACAAAACTGAACTGCTTATTGGAAATGGTATTAAAAAAAGGTAATGCCAGTTGTGCCAGGAGCAAAGCAGCAAAAAAAGCAATTGTGGTCACCACAAAAGATTCGGCTAAAAACTGAAGCATCACCTGTTTTTTTGATCCCCCGGAAACCTTCCTTATGCCGATCTCTTTGCCACGCTGTAAACTTTTGGCCACTGCGATATTTATAAAATTGATACAGGCAATTACCATTATCAACACAGCAAGGCCACTCAGCACATAAGAGTTTGTTGCATCACTCCAGTTGCTCAATCCGTTACTGGCATAGAAACCCTGGTCGAGATGTATGGATAAAAAAGGCTGCAGTATGTATTGCCGTTTGGCGCCTTTGTTTCCCTGCTGGAATTCTGCCCAGGCTTTTCCATCGCTTGCCAGGTACACCGGCCACAATTTCTTTTCAACAGCTTTTGCATCGGCCCCTTTTTTCAAAAGAAAAAAAGTATTAAGGTAAAGTGAATGCCAGTTACTCATCTGGCTGTTCATTTCTGCGGCATCTGTTGGATTTTGCTTTTCAAAAGGGATCAGCATATCAAATTGCAGGGAAGAATTTAACGGTGGTGTTTTTACAACACCGCTTACTGAAAATGTTTCAAATGCCTCTTCTACTTCAATCTCTACATTTTTCCCAACAGGATTTTCATTTCCAAAATATTTTGCTGCAGCCGCTTCCGTTAGTACCACCGAATTTCTTTCTTTGAGCATACCGGCAGCATTGCCACTGATAATATCAAATGAGAAAATGGAAAACACCGATGTATCTGCAAACAGTACCTTTGATTCTATACCTTCGTTTCCCTTTTTTACCGTCATATCCCATCCCTTGATGCGGCAATAGGACTCTATTTCTGGTATTCCGGCAGCAAACACAGGTCCATGTGGTAACCCGCTATTGCCGCTTCTCCATTCTTTTCCTGCCGTATCCGTTGTTGTTTGCACCAGCCGGTAAATATCTTTTCCATGTTGATGAAACCTGTCAAAACTCCATTCATCTTTTACAAACAGCACGATCAGCATCACGCAGGCAAGCCCGGTTGCAAGACCAGCAATATTTACAAACGACAGCATTTTATTCCTGCTGAGGTTCCTGATGGCAACTTTAAAATAATTTGTAAGCATACCAGATGTCATTAAACTTATTCTGACCGTAAAGATTTTACAGGGTTGGCCACCGCAGCTTTGATGGCCTGCCAGCTTACCGTAAGCAAGGCAATAACCGACACTATTACAGCTGCCAATACAAATACCCACACATTTAAACTTATCCTGTAAGGATAATTCTCCAGCCACAAATTCATTGCCCACCATGCAATGGGAAATGCAATAACAGCGGCCACCAGTACCAGCTTTAAAAAGTTGTTTGACAGCATGGTAGTGATACTGCCGACAGACGCACCCAGTACTTTTCTAATACCAATCTCTTTTACTCTTTTCTCAGCTGCCAATGTTGCCAGCCCGAATAATCCTATACAGGAAATAAAAATAGTGAGCACAGCGGCGAATAACATGATCTGTTTCCATTTTTGTTCGGCAGCGTATTGCTTTTCATTCCCTTCAGCTTTAAACTCATATTTAAAAGGAACGAGCGGTTGCTGCGACTTAAACACTTTCTCAATATGTTTTAGGGTAGCAGCAACCGGCCCTGGTTTTACCTTAATAAGCAAATGACCATAATTATATTTGGGATCCATGATAAACAACTGTGGTTTGATCTCCTCCATCAGCGAAGCATAGTGATAGTTCTTTACCACCCCTACTACATCGTATTTGATGTTGTTATAAAAGAAATCTACCTGCCGGTTGTTGAGGTCCTTCCAGCCTGCTTCTTTCATAAATGCTTCGTTTACCAAAACCGAATGCGTGGAATCAGAAGTAAAACTGCCGGAAAAATTCCTGCCCTGCACTAATGGAATTTCAAGCACGGGTAAATAGGCACTGTCTATAATATCCATCGCAAAAGGCATTTCCTTACCATTCACCCTTGCGATGGTGCCCCAGGATCCCCGCTGTCTTGCAGCAACAGCAATGACCGAGGGATCTTTCATCAGTTCCTGCCGGAATACATTCAGTTTACCGGTTTTCATCGCATTTCCTTCTACCGATACCAGGTTGTTGTCATTGTATCCAAGGTCGAAATTGGTAAGGTATTTAAACTGCGTATACACGGTAATGGTAGCTATGATAAGAAAGGTGGTCAGCGTAAACTGCAATACAACAAGCCCCTTTGACAAATAGTTTTTACCGGATAAGGGCATCCGGTTATACAAGGTTTGCACAGGATTAAAACCGGACAATACCAGCGCAGGATAAAAACCTGCCAGCAAAGAAGTAACAATAAATAAAAGAATATAGCCCGTGATCAATTTACCAGTTAGCAAATAGGAAAAAGAAAGTGCTTTATTGGCAAGCTCATTGAACATGGGTAACAGCAGCAGCGTAAGCCCGATGGCCAGTACAAAGGAAAAGAAACTTAGCAAAAAAGATTCGCCCAGGAACTGTGCAATGAGTTGCTTTCTTTCGCCTCCGATCACTTTTCTCACTCCGATTTCTTTGGCCCTTTTTAAAGACTTTGCTACAGTGAGGTTTACAAAATTGATACAGGCGATCAGCAGCATAAACAAGGCGATACCGCCCAGTATTTTTGTGTACATAGGGTTACTGCCATCCTTCAAACCGTTATCAGCAGGAAATTCTTTACTCAGGTGCATAGCAGCCAATGGCTGTAAACCATAATGCCAGGTGGTGTGCTCATTGAATTTTTCTCTCAACTCTGCAATTTGCTCTTTAGCTTCCTTCAGGTACACCTCCTGCATTTTTGCTTCCACCTTTTTTATATCCGCATTGGGATGCAGCACCACAAAACTGTTAAGAAAAAAATTGTGCCATTGGTTATCACCTTCGCCATTTCTTTCAGACAATTTCATAGAAAAAACCATCTCTAACTTGATAGAGGAGTTTTGAGGAGAAACAGGCAAAATACCTGAAACAGTAAAACGCTCGTACCGGCTGCCATTGGCATCATCCTGTTGTGCAGTGGGCAATTCCAAAGTTTTACCCATTGCATTTTTTGTTCCAAAGAACTTTTGAGCCATATCTTCGGTGATCACAACGGAATGCATATTTTTTAATGCAGCCTTCTGATCCCCCGCAACAAACGGAAAGCTGAATACAGAAAAGAAATTATCATCCACATACATTCCTTCCTGTTCATAAATCTGGTTGCCGATCCTCACTGGCATACTGTAGCCATTCATTCTAACAAAATCCGCTACCTCGGGAATGCTTCTCTTAAATGCAGGAGCCTGCATCATACCGGTTATTCCGTTGGCGCCGGTAACTTTACCGTCCTTATCCCGGTCGGTATGTACAATGCGGTAGATATTGTTTACATTTTGATGAAACCGGTCGTAACTCACTTCATCGCTATTGTACAAAATGATCAGCATGCAACAGGCGAGGCCGATGCTCAGCCCTGCGATATTGATCACGCTATATGCCTTGTTTTGCAGAAAATTTCTCCAGGCAGTTTTAAAATAATTGTTTGATAAAAAGAAATATTTCATGTGCTATACTTAAAAGGTTTATTCAGAACGAAGACTTTTAACCGGGTTGGCAGTAGCAGCGCTCATGGCTTTATACCCAACCGTTATCCATGCAACCAATACAGAAGCCACTATCGCCACCAGGAAAACACCGATACCGATGTCTATTTTATAAGCAAAATCCTTTAGCCAGTTGTTCATTAAATACCATGCTGCCGGCGCTGCAATTACAAATGCCAACGTAATGAGAATGGTAAACTCTTTTGAAAACAAGTACAGGATACTTTGCACACTGGCACCCAATACTTTTCTTATACCCACTTCTTTTGTTTTACGTACTACCATAAAACTCACCAGGCCGTATAGCCCAAGACAACTGATAAATATGGCCAGCAGGGCATACACTTTATACATAGCACTCAGGCGTGTTTCTGCCTGGTAAAACTGTTCAATATTCTCATCCAGGAAAGAGGCGTTGTACACATACTCAGGAAAATACTTATCCCAAAGACGCTTGATCTCATCTCTTGATCTGCCCATATTGCTGCTGCTGAGTTTAATACCGGCACTTTGATAAAATCTTTTGCTAGGTGACAGTACCAGGGGTTGAACTTCATCTCTCAATGATGCCTGTTTAAAATCCTTCACCACACCGGCGATAGGCATCGGCCTTCTGCCTCCCATCCTGAACATTTTTCCAATAGCATCCTGCGGATTAGTGACGCCACATTTTTTTAACAGTGTTTCGTTCACCACATATTCCCGGCAGGTATCGCTGGCTTCATAAAATTTTCCTGCTACCAGTTGCAAGCCGTATGTTTTTACATAGTTGTGGTCGGCCATTTTATTCTGCACATTAAAATCCCTGTCTTCCATCTTATCAAATGCAAAATTGCTTTGCCAGCTGTTATCACTGCTGGGTGGGTCAAAGGCAAAGCTGATCTCCTTTACATCACTTCTTGCCTTTAAGGCATCCCTGAAAACGTCATGACGCATACGGCTGATACTATCCGAATTCATATACACCACCAGGGTGGCATCTTTATTAAAACCAAGATCGCTGTTGCGGATAAAATTCATTTGGCTTACAGCGATGATCACCGCAATGATGAGAATTTGAGAAAAGGCAAATTGCATTACCACCAGCACACGTCTCAATGATACACTGCCTACCTTACTTGTGCTGATCTTGTTCTTAATGGCTTCCACGGGTTTAAACCTGCCCATAATAAAAGCAGGATACATACCGGATAAAATGATGGTAACAATAACTACAACAGACAGGAACAACATACTTCCCGGGCTAAACAGGTTAAGCTCTTGTTGCACCACCATAATATTTTTCACAAAGGGTAAAGCCAGCCAGGACAATACAACAGCAATAACTGCTGACACTAACACTACAGCAGTGGTTTCCGTCAACACCTGCATGCTTAACTGTGCTTTACTGCTGCCCATTACTTTTCTTATGCCCACTTCTTTGCTGCGTGTTACTGCCAACGCAGTAGATAGATTAACAAAATTGATACAGGCCATTAAAATGATCAGCAGACCAATAAATGCCAGCGTGTATAAAGATGACCTGGTGGTAACATGATCTCCATTGGTGGCAAACCGTTCATCAAAATGGATATCGGTTAAAGGATGCAGAAAATGTTGTCTTGTGGAGGCCCTGTTTGCTGAGTTATACTTTTTTTGAAAGCCTGCCAGCTGAGCATTAAACGCCGGGATATTGGCACCGGCAGGCAGTTTTACATATACCTGGTGATTGCTGGTATTGGATCCCCAGTCATCCAGTGGCCATGTTTTATCATGCGACTTAAAACCCTCGTAAGATGCTACTAACTGAAACGGGAAGTCGCTGTTTTGTGGTACATCCTCAAATACTGCTGCCACTGCAAGGTCATGCACATCATTATCAAGCACCAGGGTTTTCCCAAGGGCTGTTTTCCAGTCGCCAAAATATTTTTCTGCTGTTGACCGGCTGATGGCCACGCTGTTTACATCATTCAGCACAGCTTCATTACCTGCTAAAAATTTCACCTCGAACATTTTCAATAGCTCCGGATCACCAAAAAATACACCGCTCTCTTCCCTGAATTTTTTATTGTCAGTACCCGGTGATTTAGCAGTTACCTGCACCCCATAGTTTTGCATCAATTCTGCAAATTGATACTGGGGATTATCCTGCCGTAAATATTGCATCACAGGAAAGGGTACCCCATTAGTGAAATGTTCCCCATCCGCATCTTTGTCCTTGGTTACAACCTGGTAGATATCTTTATACCCGTTTAAATGTTTGTCATAACTATTTTCGTATTGTATCACCAGGAAAACAATGATACAGGCAGCAATGGCCACTCCCAACCCGAGTATATTCAGCAAAGCATGTTTACGGTTGCGGAGCAGGTTGCGGAAAGCGGTCTTGAAATATGTCTTGATCATGGTGAAAACTAGTTGGCTGCACTTCAATTTCAAGTGTTATGCCATTCTGAAAACCCTTGCTGGTAAAGGGTTTCAGCATTTACCCTTAAAAAAGTGTACGAAAACGGACAGTTTGTGTTTGATAGCGGACAAAAAAAAGCCCTGGTAATAAACCAGGGCAAAGAGGAAGCAGGTTTTCTACTCTGTTCGTAAACTTTTTACCGGGTTTGAAACCGCAGCAGACAACGCCTGCAAACCAACCGTAAACACAGCGATCAGCACCACGAGTATTCCTGAAGTAAGAAACACCCACCAGCTGATTGTTGTATGATAGGCAAACCCACTCAGCCAGTTATTCATAAAATAATAAGCTGGTGCGGCGGCAATGATGATGGACAACAATACAAGCCATACAAATTGTTTTGAAATCAATGCAATGATACCCGCAACAGAAGCACCCAGAACTTTCCGGATACCAATCTCTTTTTTCTTTCTTTCTACAGTGTACACCGTGAGGCCCAATAAACCAAGACAGGATATAAATATCGCAAAAAAAGCAAACCAGTTTACCAACGTACCCACCTGTTGTTCGCTCCGGTAAAGCCGTTCATACTCTCTATCCTGGAAATTGTAGTCAAATACAAAACCTGGTGCAAACTTTTTGTATACTTCCTCAATACCTGCGATTGTCTTCTGCACATCTTTTCCTTCAAGCCTTGCATACATCAGCCAGGTCCAGTCTGGCCTGCACATGATAATAGCGGGCGATACGGGATTGTGCAGCGATTCAAAATGAAAATCTTTTACCACACCCGTCACCGTTACTTTTCCGTCATACAGATCTAATTGCGTTCCAACCGGGTTTGTCAAACCCATTCTTTTTACCGCTTCCTCATTTAACAAAACAGCTGCTGTGTCGGCTTTATTATTGGATAAAAATGCACGCCCTTCTTTTACAGACAAACCCATCACAGGCACAATATCATTGCCGCCGGCAATAAAACTAAAAAAGATATCCTGGCCTTCTTTTTTACCTGGCCAATTGACTGATGTTCCACGGTTGTTAGAGGATGTAAACGTGATGGATGCCTGTGTTGCAGTTACCACGCCCGGTACTTTTTTTAATTCAATCAGCGCCGCATCATTTTTTTCAACAGGAATATTGTTTGGAAACCAGATCAGGTTTTCTTTATTAAATCCAAGGTCACGGTTTTGAATAAAGTTTACCTGCTGTGATACTATTAGCGTTCCTGTAACCAGCAAAACAGATACGGTAAACTGTGTTACAACCAATATTTTCCTCACCCATGCACTTCCGGCAGTGGGCGTCAATACACTTTTTAAAACTTTTACTGGGCGAAAAGCAGACAGAACAAAGGCAGGATAACTACCCGCCAGTAAACCGGTTAACAAAACGATAGTAGCGAAAGCCCCCATACTAACAGGATCTGTGAAATCAAGAACGATCTTTTTACGTAAAAATTCATTGAAAGCCGGTAACACGGCAGCAACCAGTGCAACAGCTGCAAGGCCTGCAAGAATAGAAAGCAAAATTGATTCACTGATAAACTGTTTTATCAATGAGCTCTTGCCGGCGCCAATTACTTTTCTTACTCCCACTTCTTTTGCTCTTTGTGCAGCCCTCGCTGTACTAAGATTCATAAAATTGATACAAGCCAGCAGCAAAATAAAAAAAGCGATGATCGTAAACAGCCTGATATAAACTATTCTGCCCCCGCCAGCATACCGGCCGTCTTTAAAATCCCACCGCAGGTACCATTCTTTCATATCCCACAGAAAGGATGTGGTTTTTGGGTGCTGGTCGGTATATTTTGCCAGGATATTTACAAAAGCCGCATCCAGTTTTTCCCGGTCAACACCAGGCCGCAGCTTTACATAAGCCCTGATATTGTTATTATCCCAGCGCTCTTCCCCGTTCATGGCATAGTCAACATAATCCTTCATCGGCATCAGGAAATCAAAACGCATGGTGCTGTTTCCGGGAATATCTTTTAATACCCCTTCTATTGTATAAGCCGTGGACTGCTCAATCAGGATCGTTTTCCCAACAGGGTTATCAGTGCCAAAATATTTTTTGGCCAGTCTTTCAGTTATCAATACGGTATGAGGTTCTTTCAGCACTTTATCTGCATTGCCCCGTACTAACGGGAACGAGAACACTTTCAGGAACTGTGGGTTTACATAGAGGCCAGATTCTACAAAATTCTTTTCTCCCAATGTAAACTGCCGGTTATCTCCCCAGGACGCATTACAGGCGTATTCCACTTCCGGCAGGTCTTTTTGTATAGCTGCAGCCAATGGCGGGGGCACAGCAGCGAAGGTTTGCGTTTCACCATTTTCAAAATACTTATTCGTCATCACCGCCGTGATCCGGTCACCGTCCTTGTGAAAATCATTGTAACTCATTTCACTCTTCACCCAAAGCATGATCAGGATAAAGACAGCTATGCCCAACGCAAGTCCCAGGATATTGATACCAGAGAAAATTTTGTTGCGCAAAAGATTCCGGAAAGCAGTTTTAAAATAATTTTTATACATACATGCTGATTTACGATTTGAATTTGCCTATTCTGTACGCAAACTTTTAACAGGATTTACTCTTGATGCTCTCCACCCTTGCGAAAAAACAATGACAAGACTGATGAAGAGCAGTACGGAGATACTGGCTGCTAAAACAGCAGGGCTGATACTAACCCTCGAGGCAAAGAAATTTAACCACATGCTATTGATGAGGTAAGCAAGTGGTGTGGCAATCAATACGGCCACGGCCAGCAAGATCATAAAACCTCTTGATAACAAAAGGATGATCTGCAATACACTTGATCCGAGCACTTTCCTCACACCGATTTCTTTTTGTCTTGTTTCCGCAGTGTAGGTTGCCATGCCCAGTAAACCAAGACAGGAAATAAACACCGCTAAAAATGCCAGCAAGCCAATGATGCCTGCAATATCCGTAAGCATAGAATGGGCTACTAACAGTTGCTGGTCTAAAAATTCATATTCAAATTTTGTAGCAGGATTTACCTTCTTCCATGCGGTTTGTAAAAATCCAAGCGTTGCAGGAATATCGTTTCCTGCAATTTTAATGCTGACATAACCAAACTCACTCTGCCTGTTACGCAGCATCAAGGGCTGGATGCCACGGGTGACATCAAGGAACTGAAAGTCTTTAACCACACCAGCAACCTGAACATTGTTATCACCAATCAAAATTCTTTGACCAACAGCCGCAGCGGGAGAAGCATATTTGAATTCGTACACCATCTTTTCATTCAGCAATATAAATTCCTCTCTGCCGGCAGCGGGTATAGCAGGAAGATTTTTGCCGGCTATCAGTTGCAGTCCCCACACTTCTATACATTTTGCATCGATGTCGATAAAGCTTGCCTGCAGGCTGTCTTTTACATTATCACTTTTGAATACCAGGTTTGAATTATGGGTACCTGTGGCAGGTGCATACGCACAGGCAGCTACGGCTGTAACATTTCTGTTAGAAGAGATCGCCTGTGCATACCTTGCATAATTTTCTGTTTTATACAACTTTACATTCACCACATTGTCTTTGCTGAATCCATAATTAAAATTCAGCACGTGATTGGTTTGTGAGTAGATGAGTACCGTAGAAATGATAAAGATCAATGATACAGTGAACTGCACAACCAATAATACTTTCCGGAGGGTGAGCCGTTTGAATAATTTGATACTGTTTAAATTTTTAAAAATATTGATCGGGTTGAACAAAGAAATATAAACAGAGGGCAGCAAGCCTGCAACAAGACCCACCAGCAAACTAAAGCCGATAAATATCAGGTACAGCTCAACGTTATGCTCAAATGTGATATTAAGATACCTGTTAAAGTGTAACCCCGAAAAAAGCTGTTGCAAAAAGAAAAGCATGATAACGGAAAAAACCAGCGATACCAGTGACACCAATACGGACTCTGTAATGAATTGTGCGAATATCTGTTTACGTGTGGCGCCGGAAACTTTCCGGATACCTACCTCCTTGGCCCTGGTAAGCAATCTCGCTATGGAGAGATTGGTATAATTTAAGCAGGCGCACAACATTACCACCAGGCACAGCACGCTCAATATCATCAGCACCACATTAGGGATGGATACATGGGTCATATTACCCATTGCTTCCCCGCCATTAATAGACGTTAACGCTGCTGCCTTAAAAGCATATTGGTTTTCGTATCCCACCGGGTACTGCTTCGCAGAAATTTCATCCAGCATCCTTTGCAGGTCCTGTTGGGTTTTATCTTTGTGCAGCAACACATAGGTATAGTTAGACCATACATTTCCCCAGTCATTGGGCGGGTATGACAAAATGGAATCTTTTGTAAGTGACTGCACCGTACTCAAAGAAGCCAGTAACTTGAATGGCAGGTTCGTTTTGCCTTCAGTCGGTTTTAGTATACCCGTGATAGTGAATTGTCCATAAGCAGTTTCCTTATTGCCTGATTCAGGTCCGCTTGGATTAATGCCTTTATCATTAAACGTAACTGTTTTGCCAATGGGATTTTCATTGAAAAATAATTGTGAAGCCAGTTCCTGTGAAAGCACCAATGAGAACGGATCTTCCAATGCCCTGGCAGCATCGCCCTGCGCCAGTTTAAAATCCAGCACTTTAAATAAATTGCCATCGGCAAAATATCCACCACCTGTTGCAATTTTGTCATCGTAAATAATATCCCCTCCTATATTCTTCACCAGGCTTGCGGCAGCTTCCACAGCAGGGTAGTCCTTACGCAGCAGGTCTCCCAGCGGCAAAGCAGAAGAACCCATCGTATTCATCCCTTTGTTACTGTTTTTACCGATGGTATGTACCCGGTAGATCCTGTCTTTATTTACATGGAACTGATCATAATTTTTCTGATCAGCAATCACCATAATGATCAACAGGCAGACCGACATACTCACTGCCAGCCCGATGATGTTGATAAAGCTGAAAGATTTGTTCTTCAATAGATTTCTCCAGGCAGTTTTGAAATAATTCTTGATCATAAAAAACAATTTAAAAAGTGAAAAGGAAGGTGAGCGTTCCCTGCTGAGTTGAAGTGATTTTCATTTTTTTAATTGATCTGTTATTCTGTTCTTAAACTTTTTACCGGGTTGGCTATGGCGGCTTTAATGGCCTGGAAGCTTACCGTTAACACGGTGATCAGCAGTGCCCCGCCAATGGCAACGGCAAAGAACCACCACGATATTGTGGTTCTGTACTGGTATTTCTCCAGCCAGCCCTGCATGAAATAATAAGCAACCGGAACCGCCATTACACAGGAAATGCCAACCAGCACTACAAAATCTATTGACAGTAACTGCCAAAGGCTATATACTGAGGCACCAACAACTTTTCTTACGCCAATTTCTTTTTTACGTTGTGCAGCCACAAAGGAGGTTAAACCAAATAGACCCAGGCAGGAAATTGTGATGGCCAGTAAAGCAAAAAAACCAGCCAGTTTACCAATCCGTTCTTCAGCACTGAATTTTGCAGCATACTCGTCATCTACAAATTTGTATTCAAAGGGCTGCTGGGGACTGAACTTTTTAAATACAGGCGCAATCATTTTTAACGCTTCATGTGAACCTACAGCAGGATTTAATTTGAGTAAAGCCATGCTGCCCTGACCTTCTGCCAAAACATAGATGGTGGTTTTTGATTCTTCGTATGGGGAACCCATTATCATATTATCAATTACGCCAATGACCGTCAGCTGCTTTCCCCACCAGGTAACCGTTGTGCCAACAGGGTCCTGTAAATTCATGTACTTCACTGCAGCTTCATTTAAAATAACAGCAGAAGAATCAGTAGCATACTCTTTTGAAAAACCACGGCCTGCTTTTATATGCCATCCAATGGTATTGCCATAGTCGTGCGAAGCGGCCACCACAGCAAAATCTGTTGACAGGTTAGGATCTTTTCCGGGCCAGGTGAATCCACTGGTTGTATTCCATATACCCGTGGTAGGACTTTCAGACTCGGCCAGCGATGCCACTGCCCCAGTTTGCATCAATGCCTCTTTTACAGCATTAAAATGTGTGTGAATGGAAGAATCCTCCGTTGGTACACTGATTAAATTGGCCCGGGAATAACCCACTGGTCTGTTTTTAGCAAACTGTACCTGGTTATAAATAACAATAGTACCAATGATGAGGGTAACGGACACGGTGAATTGTAAAACAACCATTACCTGCCGGGGAACAGCAGCAAAGCGACCTGCTTTAAAACTGCCCTTCAAAACTTTTACCGGCTTAAAAGAAGACAGATAAAATGCGGGATAACTGCCTGCAGCCAGTGCAGTGAATATCACAAAGCCTGCACTCACGGCCCAGAAAAAGGGACTGCTCCAGTCAATGGCCATTTGTTTATTGGCCAGGATATTAAACGACGGCAATGCACCGAGTGCCAGTAATAATGAACATATAAATGCCAGTACAACTGTAAGAAAAGATTCAGCGAAAAACTGGCTGATGATCTGTTTCCGCAAAGAGCCTATTGCTTTACGGATGCCTACTTCCTTTGCTCTTTTCTCACTGCTGGCAGTACTTAAATTCATAAAGTTGATGCATGCCAGCAACAATACAAACACACCGATAATACCAAACATCCATACATACCGGATTGCACCACCGGTATTAACCCCATTATTATATTCTGAATACAGATGCCAGCGATCCATCGGTTGTAAAAACAAAGCCGGCTTCTTTTGTTGCAATTGTGCATTCAGTTTTTTAAGCTTTGCATCTTTGATCTTTGCAGAGACCTTATCGAAATCTGCATGCTCATTCAGCTGTACAAAAAGGGTTGTAAAGTTTGGCCTCCAGGGATCTTCCATGTTTTTAAATCCATTGTTGTTGGCATAAAAATTATCCCATCCTGCTATAAAATGCAAACCGGCAAAATCGGTGTTATGCGGAAAATCCTCATAAACCCCGCCCACTTTTACAACAGGATCGTTATCGATCTTAATTATTTTATTTACTGGATCAGCATTATCAAAATACGCCCTGGCAGCGGAAGCAGATATCAAAACAGAAGAAGGGTCATTCAGTGTTGAGCGGCTGCCTTTCAGCATTTTTAAAGAAAACATTTCCGGCATTTCCTTTTCAAAATAAGCACCGGTTGTTTTTAACTTTTTATCGTTAATCGTCAACAAATGATCCCCCCAGCCTGCTGCCATTACTATATGCTTAAAATCACTGCCATAATTTTTTCTCAATTCATCCGCAAGGGGGAAAGGAACGTTATTCCAGGTTTGTACTTCACCATTATTGGTTACATGCTGAACAACTTTTGCAATGCGGCCATGGTTGTCAAAACTTGTATTGAAAGAAAGCTCATCCTGTATCCACAAACCGATCAGCAGCGCCACCACCATGCCAATAGAAAGTCCGGTAATATTGATAAAGGAATACATCTTACCTTTCAACAGGTTCCGCCAGGCTATCTTGAAATAATTTTTTATCATACTGTACTTTTAATAAAGGAATTTTATTCTATTCGTAAACTTTTTACCGGGTTGGCAATGGCTGCTTTGATGGCCTGGAAACCCACAGTGAATATTGCAATCAGCAAGGATGCAATTCCTGCAGTTAAAAAAACAGGCCACCCTAATTCTGTTCTGTAGGCAAAATCCTGCAGCCATTTATTCATTGCCCACCAGGCCAATGGGAATGCAATTACACAGGCAATGATCACCAGCTTAATAAATTCTTTTGACAGCATCGTTGAAAGCTGCGCCACGCTGGCACCCAGTACTTTGCGGATACCTATTTCTTTTGTACGTTGCTGTGCAGTAAATTTTACGAGGCCAAATAATCCCAGGCAGGCAACAAAAATGGTGAGCCCGGCAAAAAGGGCGAGTATGATAACTGCTTTTTGTTCTGTTCTGTATTCTGCATTAAATCTTTCATCCAAAAAAGAATAGTCCAGCGGATCTTCTGCACCATAGGCTGCAAACCGTTTTTGTAATACAGTAAGGAGAGAAGCTGCATCACCAGATTTTAGTTTTACAATAAGGCTTCCACCATCCGGTACCAATACCATCAACAATGGATTGATACGATCATGCAATGACCTGAAGTGAAAATCCTTTACCACACCCACTACGGTATAAGTTTCCTTTCCTCCTTTGTTGGTTCTGAAAATAGTGCTGCCAATTGCTTTCCCTTTTAATCCTAACGCCGCCACTGCTGTTTCATTTAATATCACAGCATTGGAATCGGTACCGAATGCCGGAGAGAAGTTTCTCCCTTCTTTTAATTGTATTCCCAATGTGTTGAGGTAATTTTCGTCTACCTCGTACCGTAAGGTCTTTACCAGGTCAGCCGGCTTTTGAACGGTGGTTACAAAAAAATTATTGTTGTCGCTGTCACCTGCAGGCAGAAATCCTGAACTGCTGATGCTTTCCACACCAGGATCATTTTGCAGTTCCTGCCGGAAAGCCTTCCGCTTTTCGCCCAGTGCCCAGGAATTGGACAGGATCAGCACTTTGTCTTTGTTATAACCAACATCCTTGTGTTCCATATAGGAAAGCTGGTTGTACACAACAAGGGTACTTACGATCAATATGATGGAAATAAAAAACTGGAATACCACCAGCCCGCTTCTCACGCCTGCACCTGCTTTACCTTTTGTCAGTTTTCCTTTCAGTACTGCAATAGGTTTAAAGGAAGACAGATAGAAAGCAGGGTAACTGCCGGCAATCAAACCGGTAATCAAAATAAATACAATAAGACCCGGTAATAAAAAAGGTTGCTGAGCAAAATTAAAAGACAAGGGAAGTCCCGTGAGCTCCTTAAATGAAGGAAGGGCTAACCAAATTAATATCAGCGACAAGACCAATGCGATCGCTGCAATGAGTACAGATTCTGTTAAGAACTGCTGCACTAAACTTTTTTTATAAGAGCCCAGTACTTTTCGGATACCCACTTCCTTTGACCGTTTGGAAGCGCCTGCAGTAGACAGGTTCATAAAATTAATACAGGCGATCAGCAGCATAAAAATGGCGATCGCACTGAAGATGTAAATGTATTGTGCATTACCCGGTGCGCTAAGGTCATATGAAAAATCAGAATACAAGTGTATGTCCCTGAGTGGTTGCAAATGAAAACTCAAATCGCTGCCGCTCTTCCGGAATTCAGCCAGCGTTTGCCCTGTTGCTGTTTTCATTTGCGGGCCAATATATTTATCAATAAGCTGCGGAAGTTTTGCCTCCATTTTTTCCTGGTCAAACCCATCTTTCAGCAATGCATAGGTGAAATAATTTGAACTCATCCAGTCTGCCTGTTTTGCATCTGCTATACTTTCCATTGAAGCAAAGAGATCAAATTGAAAATGAGCATTCACAGGCAGGTCTTTTATTACACCGGTTACTTTATAGGCAGCGGTCTTATCTTTCAGGAACAGCAGTTTGCCCAGGGCATCTTCGTTGTTAAAATATTTTTTGGCAGCAGTTTCGGTTATTACAACTGTGTTGGGTTCAGCCAGTGCGTTGGATAACCTGCCTTTTAAAAAAGGCAATGTGAAAATGCTGAAAAAATTGTTGTCTACATGAGCCAGTTTTTCTCCCTTAAAGATCTTTCCATTGTAAAACACTTTAGGATTTCCATGTATCACCCGTAGCCTGGTAGCATCTTCCACTTCCGGAAAGTCATTTTTCAATACCTGCGCCAACGGAGCCATCACCGTGGCCTCTTTCATTTTTTGCCCCTGTATATCTCCCTGGAAATAAACACGGGCTATGCGGTCTGCTTTTTTATTAAAACGATCATAGCCGGCTTCATGATTGATATACAGCATGATGAGCAGGCAGGTGGTAATACCTATTGCCAGACCTGCAATATTGATAGCAGAAAAACCTTTGTTACGCCAAAGGTTTCTCCATGCAATTTTAAAGTAGTTCTTTATCATCGGTGTCTTATAGTTCGTTTGCCATAATGTTACATACCACTATACAATGCTGTAACCTGTTTATTCAGTTCTTAAGCTTCTTACCGGGTTGGCGAGAGCAGCCCTTATCGCCTGGAAACTCACGGTGCACAATGCAATCAGCAAAGCCGCCATTCCCGCTATTAAAAACACCGTCCAGCTGATGTTGATGCGATACGCAAAATCCTGTAACCATTTATTCATTGCCCACCACGCAATCGGTGATGCCAAAAGGATGGATACGAAAACGAGTTGTATAAAATCTTTTGACAATAGCGTAGTGATATCAGTAATACTGGCGCCCAATACTTTTCTAATACCGATTTCTTTGATCCGCTGTTTAGCAGAAAAAGCGGCCAATCCAAATAATCCCATACAAGCGATCAATATGGCAATAAAAGCGGCCAGTATAAATACCTTTCCCAGTTTCTGTTCCTCCTGGTATTGCTGGTCATACTTTTCATCTGCAAAAAAATATTCGAATGGATTGCCAGGAAATGTACTGCTGTAAATGGCCTTAATTGTACTGATCTTTGACTGCAAATTGTTTACATCCGTTTGTACTGTAAAAAAGGAGAAGGAGACAGACCCAAGATATACCGTTGGTTTAATCGCTTCCCTTAAAGAAAGGTGATGATAGTCCTTTACCACTCCGATGATCTCAAATGTTTCACCCCAGTTGATCTTTTGACCAACAATATTTTGTTTGCTGTCAAAACCAAGCAGCTGTGCCGCCTTTTCGTTGATGATTACTTTGCGTACATTGTTCCAGCTGCTTTCCGCATCCTCCTTATTAAAACTCTGCCCCTGCGAAAAGCTGATTCCGTAAGTATCAAAAAAATTATGATCGCAAATGAACATGGAATAGGATTTTTTATCATCTCCCTGTTGTGGATTAAGCTTCGTAATACCATCGGCGGAAAAATTATACCCAATGCCCGGAACATTGTTACTGGCTGCATATTTTTTTACAAAAGGCAGTTGTGCCAACGAATTTTTAAAGGATACATTTTTTTCTGCCTGGCCTTCACTTGATACTGTTGGGCCCTGTATCACCAGCAACTGGTTTAAATTCATTCCGAGCGATTCTGTCTTCATGTATTGCAACTGGTTGTACAGGACAATTGTGGCAATAATAAAAACAATGGAAATGGTAAATTGAAACACAACTAAACCCTTACGCAGGGAAAACCCTTTGGTTGCTGCCGCTGCTTTACCACGAATGACTGCAATTGGTTTAAAAGAAGTTAACACAAAGGCTACAAAACTGCCGGACAAAAGTGATCCAACTGCTATCAGTACAATACCGCAAAACCAGAACCAGCCATTGTTCAACACCAGCAGCGACAGGTTTTTACCAGTAAATTCATTGAATGTGTGTTGACATAATTTCACCAACAATAAAGCAACGGCTGTTGCGCCTACTGTAAGCAACAGTGTCTCCGACAAATATTGTACTACCAGCTGCCTCCTGCTGGCGCCCAATACTTTTCTTACGCCCACTTCTTTTGCCCGGTTGAGTGCCTGTGCTGTAGAAAGATTAATATAGTTTACCCAGGCAATCAATAATATCAACACCGCTACACTAAAAAATACTACCACCAGCAGCAGGTTACCAAATGTTTGAAAAGGATAGTCAAAAGATGGCGCTAAGTGCAGGTTATTAAAAGGCTGCAAAACAAGATTATCTTCTTTTGATCCTGGATGGATGCTGCGGATAAAGCGGGTAAGGCTTTGTGAAACCTTTTCGCCATCAGCTCCTTTTTTTAATTGCAAATAAATATTTACAAATCCAGAACCTGTTCCGTTGGGATCTGCCCAATCATTACCATCCCTGTTGGCAGCACTCTCTAATGTGTGAATAGAAAGCAATACATCTGCTTTAATATCGGATTCTCCGGGTTGCTGATAAACGGCATTGATGGTGTAATCCGTAGTCCCAAACTGGTTACTGACTTGAATGACATTACCAACAGCAGTGGCGCCGCCAAACAATTTCTTACTCATTGTTTCAGAAATGGCTACTGTTTTAGGTTCAGCCAGCGAGGTGGTACCGGATACCAATGGAAAAGAAAAAACGCTGAGAAAACTGCCATCTACATACAATACATTTTCTTCCCTGAACGTCTTATCCTCTTTTGGTGTTTTACCTGCACTGCTGATAACGCCTCCGCCTATCCCATCAGCCACTCTCACATAGGCTTCAACAGATGGCAGGTTCTTTTTTATAACAGGTGCAAATCCCGGGGGCAGGTAATAATCGGTGGTGCCATTCTTTGCTTTTAAGTTAACCCGGTACAGCGATTCGTAATTTGTATTGAAACGGTTGGCACTCCATTCAAATGCCACATACTGCATTATCAAAAGAAATACAGTAATACCAAGAGCAAGACCGGCAAGATTGATAACAGAAAACTGCCGGTTGCGCCAGAGATTACGAAAAGCGGTTTTGAAATACGTATGTATCATTGTAATTTCTTTATTCAGTCCGTAAACTTTTTACCGGGTTGGCAAAAGCTGCTTTGATGGCCTGGTAACTCACTGTACAAATGGCAATCAATATCGCCGCAGCCCCGGCAACGA
>ERZ795056.627-NODE-627-length-43914-cov-7.409106_pt1 | contig 43914 bp, 35 predicted proteins | sample MGYA00375140_ERZ795056 | MGnify/ENA primary metagenome ERZ795056 (study PRJEB30185, sample SAMN05720227) | activated sludge metagenome | isolation source: Anaerobic digester | place: USA | collected 2015-03-09 ...
CCGGACGCCACCGCATATCGGGATGCTCCTGCAGGGTCTTGAGGGAGAGCTTGCGCACCTGTCCTGCCTTGCGATCCCCGGTATGATAGACCAGCATCGGTTCACCCGAGGAGTTTCCGAGCCAGACCATGACATGCATCGCCTCGTCCTGATCGCTCACCTCAAGGTCGTCCTGATGGAAAAACAGGAGATCTCCCGCCTCAAGCCCGGTCAAATCTTTTCCCAACGTGACACAATTATGATCCAGCAGCAACCTCGCCGTCACAAAGGGGGCAAAATCATCCAGCGAAAACGAAGTTCCGCCCTCCCCACCAGCCAATGCGGTCTTGGTACGAAACAGTTTCGTTCCCAAGAACGGGACATCAGGATAGTTCCATGCTTGGACATCCGGAATGCTCGTCCTCAGCAGGAGCTTGCCGGCCTTGGAAAGCCAACGCTCGTTGTGTACGACCAGCGCCTCACGCATGGCAAAACGGACGAGGCCGGCACAGTCTCTTTGCTCCGGAATCCAGCTATCCCAGATCCGGTAAAACTGACTCTCGGCAATGGCGCAGAACCAGGTTCGAAAACGGAGCCGGTCTGTCACACTCCTTAACTCTGCAGCATCCGGGATTCCGTCTCCGTCGAGATCGACCGGCACGGGAGAAAGTGTGATCCGAAACGTTTTTTCTCCACCGGGAAAGCCCGTAACGCGAATCGTCTCCTCACCCCCGGCATATCCGGCTACAAGAACGATCTCAATCCCGTCATCTCCGACTGTTCGCATCAGTGATACAACACGCACCAGCCCCCGTTCAGGCCGAACCAGAAGCTTCGAAGGATCAACGCCGTCCTCGTCTGGAATCAGAATCCGGGTTGTCGCCACACCATTGGCGGCAAGCGATGTATGCGACACACCCCAACTCCCACCACCCAGGCTGAGCATGATACCCACCACCGAGAGGACCAGGATTCCCGCTCCAATTGCCAGACCTGCGAAACGGCGTTCCCGGAATGTCATACGCTCCTCCAACAGACTTTCAGCCAGACACACCGCAGCGGGAACCGTTCTCCCGCTCCGGCTGCCTCCAGTGGGGTGGGCCTCCCTGTCTCTCGCAATCCTGCTAACGACTCACAAGACGGCCGTCTCCTCCAATGACAAACGAACCAACATTGACAACCTCACTCTGTCGGAATGATGTGATATTCCAGGTCCGCCGTTCCTCCCGATCCGTTCCCTCAAAGAGGATCATGTCAACCCGCATGGTAGTCAGTGGTGCGTTCCCGGGACTGTAATTCTGTACCTGAACCTGCCATGTCCCGGCTTGCGGGGTCTTGCAAGTGAATGTCTCCGGACCATACCCGGTGGTAATATCAATATCCAACTGGCCGCCAGCACGGCCGGTCTTGTTGGCATAAAAAACCTTTTCTCCGTCTGGGCCGGTAATCCACAAATCCATGTCCGTACCATTTGAGTCCCATACAAGAACGATCTTCATGGCTACCTTCTCGACGTTGGCATAAAAACTGACCCGGTCCCGTCCCACTCCGGATCCGTTCCGCGCCTGCACCTCGACCAAGGCATCCCCATGGGAGAGCACCATCTTGGCCGAAAAACTTCCGTTCTCGCCGATACCCACCCGCTGACTGATCCCGTTATAGATAAGAGTAGCAAATTTGTCCGTTGCGTTCTTGACGGTACCGCTGATCGTGACAATCGGCTCGGAGATATAGCCACCCCGGGGACTCTCGATGACGACCTCCGGGACGGCTGCCACAAGCGGTGTCACCATCAGGAAGGTGCACAGGCCAAGGAATATGCAAAGTGTTTTCATGGTCTCCTCCTTCCGCTCACGGCTTCTCGATCGTGATGACCGAACTCGCCCCTGTGGCAGAGTATTCCGGGTAATACATTGATCCAACCGCCGCTGGCAACACATGATAGGTTCCGTCGAGATACGGTCTCACGAGATACCAGACCGTCATTTCCGGCGCCAGAAGGTAGCGGTTGAAGAAGACCACTTTATCGGCAAGAACCTGATGCGAGAGCCAGTTGTTGAGCTTGACACCCTGGACAAAATTGGGATCACTCTCGCGGACAAACTCGCATCCGGCGGGAAGTGGATCTTCAAGCATGACGTAATCGACATTGCGATCGGTCCGGACATCAAGTCTCACAAGCACGAGTTTTCCTTTGGGGAGTTCCCCCTTCAACTCTTCGGAGATCACATAGAGTCCATCACGATTCTTCTCGATACCATACCAGGACCGGGTCACACTGATAGAATTACCCTGGGCTGCAAAACTCTCCTGCCGGGCGTGATACCGGACCCCGGCCGAATAATACAGGCCATCCTCACCCTTGATCTCGAGCGTGTTCTTCCCGGTTTTAAGCAAGCCCGGGGGAACGATGGCCTCGGCGCCCAACCCGCTCTTGACAAGCTCGAGTTTTCGTCCATTGAGGTGCACCACCGCATCCTCGCTATCAGCCCGATTCTGCCAAGTCTTGCTGTATTCGACAAAAGCGGTGAGAACGAATGCGGTATCCACCGTCGAACGCCATCCCGATTCCTGCCGTCTCTCAAGCAAGCCATTGATCAGCTTTTTACAGACATCCTGCTGTTGCCGGGTCTTGGCCAGCGCGCGGAGAAGAAGGGCATCCACAAGGTTATTATCCTGATGCCAACTCGATGCGTGCGGCCTGTCATCGGTATACAAAGACTCACCAACCTCGCCCTGCGTAATCTGTCGTGCCCTGAGCTGCTGGGCAACGATGTTTCTGGCCTCGTACTGGAGACTGGTCCCGATCACGGTGTTCGCGAGCAGGGCTCTCGCCAGACGATTGTCGGCCGGTGTTTCATTGAGAGCCGTACGAAGCATCGTCAGATACTCGTTGCTGTTCGGACGGTACTCACGCAATGCAAACAGGGCCAGTGCCCGCGACACCGGGTCAATCCGGTTCTCCCGGCGCAGATACCCGGAAAGGAAGTCCGCTCCGCGGGAGAGCATGAGGGTGACCTGCTCTCTGTATCCCAGATCGCGCGCCATGGACAGACTGTACACGGCATAGGCGGTCATGAAGATGTCGGACTTGTCTCCGGCAAACCAGCCCCAACTCCCGTCCTGATTCTGCATCGCTTGCAGCCGGTCGATGCCTGTTGTCGTCAGTTCAGGCATGATGGACTTGAGGTATTCATCCTTGAAGGGCATGTCTCCCTGCATTTTCATCACCAGGAGGTTGGGAACAAAGCTCGAAAGAGTCTGTTCAACACAGCCATACGGATATCCAACCAGATACTTGAGCGAATCTTCCACCAGGTTTATCAGGCTCGGAGAAACACGGATCCGGCCTGCGGCATCAGCCAGCCGTGCCCCCTGCGGCAAATCAAAATCCTCCGTGACCGTCTTGCTATCATTGAGTGGTCCGCTCCAGTGCTTGAACTGCGACCGGGCAAAAGCCTGGACACTGATCTTCTGGACCTCGGTATCCGCATCCGGCCCGGTCAATGAAAATTCCGTCTCGAGACTGCCGGTCTCCGGGGCGCGAACCTTCCAGGTCACGAGTTTTTCACCGTTGGCCGGAACGCTGACGGAGAGTGTTGCGTCACTCTCGATGGTCCCGTTCCGGACCCTGAGGGTCACGCTCCCCTGCTTCTCGACAGCGTGCAGGTTGTGTACGGTCGCGGCAAGAACGACGGCATCCCGTTCATAGAGGTACTGGGGAACGACCGGCCGCACAAAAAATTCCTTGCGGCTGATGAACTGTTGACGCGTGCTCCCGACACGTTCCCCTTCATCGACGGCAACCAGCTCCATAGTCCACTGGGTGATGTTGTCGGGGAGTTTGAAGCTGAACCGACCGATACCGTCACCATCCGTCTTGATCTCCGCATTCCAGTAGGCAACATCCCTGAAATCCGACCTCTTGGACTCGTCAAACGTGCGCTTCCCGGCCCCCTTGCTCATGTCCGCGAGGGTCATGTCACCCCGGAGATGGCGGGCAAGATGGAGCTTGTCTTCTTCGGCGTACCCGTAGAATCGCGTATGGAACGAAGAGGCTCCCAGGACATTGCTGCGATGCGGGTGATAGAAGAAACGCTCGATATCAGCGACCATCTTTGGCTGGAGGAAGTAGATCGCCTGGTCAACGACACCCAGAGAGAGGCTCGCTTCAACTCCGCGCCCGCGATGATCCTTGACCTTGATCGTTCCCGTCACCTGATCCCCGGGGCGATAGCGTTCCTTGACACCATCGAGAGTGATTGCAAGGAATTTTTCTTTCGGTGGAACAACGAGCTGCTGGCGGGCGGTATACACCCGGTCTTTGTACACGAAGTGCAACACCAGCCAGGCGTTGGGCATCATCCTGTCGGTGATCCGCTGCTTGCGGATCACCGAGTTTCCGGACATGTTCAAAACACCACTCTCGAGAATGGTGTCCCCCTCTATGGTATAGAGAACACGCATCCCCGGAACTGGCGAGAGCATCAGGAGTTCCGCTGTCTCGCCCATCCCGTAGATCTTTTTGTCGGCAACAATCCGCAGCCCTGTTTCCTGAACGATGAAATTGTTGGCATTGCCGGCGACCCAGACAAACTGGTGGGTTGTAATCGTATTGCCGGCGGAATCCTTGGCTGTCAGCTCGATCTGGTAATGGCCCGGCTCCTGGAACGTGTATGAGAACGACGCCTGGTCGGGGAGTTCGAGTCTCTTGTCAAAGCGCACGACTTTTTCGGCAGGCCTCGACATATAGGCCGAGTTCCAGCGGTAGTACAGGATCCGGGCCTGATAATCCGGTGTCACCGGTTTCCCGTCATAGCCGAATGCCGCGACGGCCATGGTCGCCTTTTCGCCGGGCGTAAAATACTCTTTGGACAATCCGAGCTGCAGCCAGAACTGGCCTTGGACGACATCGAAACTCTTCGAGCCGCGGACAAGACGGCGTGATCGGTCACTGATCCGGGCCTCGATCCGGTAGGTATAGGCCTCACCCTTGAGGTTCTTTGTATTGGCGTTGAATTCGAAAGCGCACACACCTTCGCGGTCAGTCTGGCCCTTCCCTTCGTACACCATCTCCTCGCGCGTATTGCGGTATTCGTTATCTTGGAGATACCAGCCAAAGGGAACCCCGACATGCCAGCTCCTGACCCGCTCGACCCGGTAGACGAAGTACTGGACGGTGGCATCACGTACCGCTTCGCCAAAGAAATAGCGGGCAGAAATCTTGCCCTTGACCTGCTCGCCAAAGGAGAACGAGGGTTTTTCGGTAGACACTGTCACCTCAAAGGGCGGCTTGACATAATGCTCTATCTTGAAGGGGGCCTCATGCCGGCGTCCCTCGTGGACAACAACCAGTTTCCAGATTCCCGGTTCGGCATTCTCCGGAATCTCCCAGTCGCCAGAGACAGTTCCCCATAAACCGGCTGTTCCTGAAGTCTTGCTGAACATCTTGCCGGACGGAGCCATAATCTCCACGGGTACACGGGTATTCTCCAGCGAGACTGTTTTATATCCTGCCTCGTACTCCCGGACAACGGCCTTGTACAGCACCTTCTGTCCGGGTTTATACATCGGTCTCTCGGTATAGATGTAACATTTCGTTGAACGGACGCCGAAGGATGAGGTCGGATAGTACGTCACATCGTGCAAGGCAACTCCGCCAGGTCCCTCGGCCAGCATCCAGCTCCGTCCATCCAGCCAGCGTTTTTCGCTGTGTCCGGCGAGACCATTGGCGTCGGCATTCACCCGCATCGAACCCTCGCCCTTGCGGAAGAGCGTGATCCGCGCAGCCTGGGGTTTGCCAGTCATCCGGTCTGTCACGAAAAAGACAGCCTTGTCATCAGCGTGCCGGGAAATGACCGCGAGATCGGACACCATGGCAACGCAGTACCCGGTCTCGTTTCCGACGACACCCTCGATGAGGTAGACACCTCTCTCAAAGACCGGCAACTTGATCAGGTGGTAGGACCAGCCTTCTTCCGCCATATCCAGATCCGTCTTGATCTCGCGGACGAGCTGGTAGTCCTTGAGGTATCCGCGGCTCTCGATGGTCCCCGTATATTCACGCACTTGCAGGAGCTTTTTGACATCCTTGCGCAATTTCTCGGGCAAAGCCTTGTGCGCGATTTTGGACTTGAGTGTCTCGGCGACATCACGCCGGACACCGGCCAGAAAAATCCCGGTGAGTTGCCGGATCCCGGGAACCCGTGTCCCCTCAGGCCTGACCTGGTAAGGATTGTCCTGCCCGGAAAAGAAGGCCAGTGGATCGGTGATGCGGTACACCCGCAACGAGATCTGATCGATTTCCCTGCCTTCAACGCGGACAACAGCATCCTCAGCGGAACTGAAAATGCGATCGGTCGCGAGATAGAAGGAAGGTTGCGCCGCCTGTGCGGCTCCTGCCAGAACAACGAGCCCGATCAGGGCATAGACGGTGGAACGGATTGTTGGCATACGCGTGCGCCTCATGTGGTATTTACTGCATATCCGGATATCCCGATTATGTATTCACTTGTCGCGAGAGTCAAGGACGGTTCTTCAACATGACAGAACGCCGGCTTTAATCCAGACAATCTTTTTCGCGTTTCGTTCGCTGATACTTGCCAAAAATGGTGTACTAGTCCCTTGTCGGGTACCAATTGCAGCCCTGCGAACTTCGTGCTATGCTCGAATCAGTCCGTCCGCGTCCATCTGGTCGCAGATACTTCCTTTTTTGAGGAACAACCCCATGAACAAAAAACGCTCCATTTTTCTCGTCTTGATTGCCCTGGCTTTTTTGGTTGGCTCTGTCTTTGTATACAGCGTGTACACCGAAACCCGCTTCACCATCCCGGCCCGTTTTGGCGACTTGACGAGTTTTGTCGACTCCTCGGCTCTGGCCTATGTCGAAGCGCCCTCCGCAGTGACCGCCGTCTCGGAGTTGCGCAAATCGAAAATCGGAAAAACCTTTCTTGACGGAGTCCTCGCCCGTGATCTTGTCATTGGACCCGTCACCGACCAGATCCGCTTTTTCTCCCGCCGGATTCAGGGATTGACAGGTCTGGATATCGGGGAAGAAGCCCTCAACCGGCTATTTTCCATGCCTGCCGCCGCTGTCCTCTATCAGGTTAATTCAACAAACCGTGCCGTTGTTTCCATTATTAAGGTCCGCACAAGCGACAGCATCGTCGCTTCCCTCGCGGGAAAACTCGGGGCAGCGGTTTCCGACGAGAGCGGCCTCTCGGAGACTAAGTGGAAAGAACGCTCCATCTTTTCCCTCGGAACCGGTCGGCAGGCGCTTCACTTTGCCTTGGTCAACGACGTGCTCGTGATCTCTCCCGTACAGGATCTTGTCAAGCTCTCAATCAAGAGTGCGAGTCTGGCGACAACCCGCGACCTGCCGCCGGACTGGAGTACCTTTATCAAACGGCATCCGACCGAGACCGGAATGCTGGCACGCGTCTGGCTCCGACGCGAATTCATCCGGAACGATCTCCCCATGCTGGGACTCTTCGCTCCCGGCGCTTTCCGGGCAGCAGCGGTCTCCTTGGCATTTCTTGTCACCCCCGCTCCGCGAATCGAGGCGAGCTGGTCCCCATATGACAACACCACCGACCCGGTTCTTGAAACGGCCATCCTGGGGCAACTCCCGTCTGACACACATCTTGTCCTTGGGGATTCAGGGTTTTGCGGTGGCGACACCTGGCGCCTCTCGCCCCTTCTCTCTGATCTCTTTCAGTCAATGCCTGAAGACAGCCGCAACGCTCTGGAAGCATTCCTTAAGGCACTCCCCGGGGGATTCGGTATTGTTTTTGACGGTTTTGCAGGAAACGCCAACGGGACATGGCCCAAGGCCCGGCTTGTCTGGAACGCAGGAGCACAAGCCCAAGATGCCATGCAAAAACTCGAGGCCTTTGTCGGATCGCTCCCCGAAGCCAAAATTGAAAACGGAAGTCACAAGGACGTTCCGTACCGGAAACTTGTCGGAGGCGCCACGCAACGCTTTGATCCCTGTTATGCCCGCATCGGCAACTTGATCGTGCTCTCACTCGACGAACCCTCCATGAAGAGCGCCATCGACCTGACCAAAGGTGCCCAAAAGGTCCTTGCTGACAGTTCGATTTTGACAAGCTCTCTCGGAAAACTGCGCCGAGAAAACATCACTCACTTCTCACATCTTGAAGCCATGAGACTCGTACAAAACCTCTACAAAGAAATGGGTGAACACGCCTTCCGCAGCAAGGATTTTTCACGACGTGAAGTATCCAGCGCCCTCGGCCCGCTCGCATCAGAAGGTCCCGGATTTTCCAGCCTGACCATTATTGCCGGCAGGGATCAGGGATACACCCGTGCAACGATCAGCATCCGCTGACAAAAACCGGATGAAGCACCCCGGCCGGATGCGGATGACGTCCCTCGTTTTGGGGCTCCTCTGCTGCATCCAGCCGGTGTCCATCCATGCGAATGGCGAATTCGCTGCCGGACTCTCGCCGGATCAAATCGCCCTCTGCCGCAGCGCAGTCGTTCTGGCCGAAGCCCGCATGGGGCAGATATTCCCTTGGCTCCATACCCACAGCCAGCCACTGGTCCGTTTTTTTCCGGCGGGCGCACCCGGCGGCAACGCCTCTCCCTGGGTTGGCGGCATCTACCACGCCACCGACCATCGCATCGACATCCAGCACGTTCCGGTCCTGGTCAGCCAGGGCCGCCTCGAATGGACAGTCCAGCATGAGTATGTCCATGCTGCCCTGGCTCTCACCGGCAATGCCCGCCTTCCGGTCTGGCTTGAGGAAGGCAGCGCCATCTATCTTTCCGCACAAGCTCTTGACGAAACAGACCATTCGATCAAGCCGGCGCGATCAATCGCCCGGCTTGAAGCCGGGTTTCGTACCTATGGTGCATCCCGCAATCAAGCCGCCTGGATCCATCTCAAGACCTATAACCGTCAGGCACGGTCTGTCGTCGCTGCCCTGGCAGAACGAAACGGCCTCGAGCACTTCACCGGCTTTCTTCGTACCCTGAAAAACGGAACACCCTTCTCCCAGGCACTCGCCTCATGGTACAGCCTCGCACCCGACGAGTTGAGCGCATGGCTCTGACCTCCTGTATCCTCGGACTTGTCTGTTTCTCCATCGCCACATCGGTCTCCGCATCAGGACTTACGCCGGACGACGAGACCGCCGTACGACGCGCAGTCCACCTGATGGATGACAGGCTCCCGCATCCCGAGCGTCGCATTTTTCTGGCCGTGAATATTCCAGCATCCCGGCTGATCGCCCATACCGGCGGGCAGAAGGCCTGGAGAAGCCGTTTTTCACCGGGCTCCCTAGCCAAGATCCCCCTCGTCTGGCATCTGATGACAGAGGGCCGGTTGTCACAGGACTATACCTGGCGCTGTACGGGGAAATTTTTTCCCGGGGGAGAGGACTCCGGATCAGACGAATTGATTCACGAAGACGTCGAAAACCCTGCCCGCGGCCAGTATTACAAATGCAGCCTGCTCAAAGGGCACGGTGTCGTCCCGTTGGACCAGGCCCTGAGTGTCTCCTGCAACCACGCCTTTCTCAATCTCCATGACCGGCTCTCCCCGGAAACATGGGACCGTTTTTGCCATGCAAGCGGTCTTTTGCGCCGGGATGCCCTGCTCGAACTGGATCCCCGGGCCGAACCGGGGCTGCTTGACACACCAATCTGTCCGCGGGACCGGTTTCTGCTCCCTGTCGGGTTCGGTCTCCATGTCACACCGGGCGCCATGGCCGTCTTTTATACGAGTCTTTTTTCCGGTGGAACTGTGCGCACCATGGTGCCTGCCCGAAGCGGTCGAACCGGATCCCCGATCGGCGCACTGCCGCTCCCGGCCGCAGTCCTGAACACCATCCGGAGCGGGATGAGCAAGGCTGCGCACCATGGTACAGCACGCGCACTGGCGATACCCGGTGCAAGCATCCTGGCCAAAACCGGCAGCGGCTTGATCGAGGGTGAAATCTTCCGAATGGACGGATGGTGTGTGGCCGCTCTTCCGGCGAACTCGCCCAAAATCCTGTTTGTTTCATGCGTTGCTGAAAGTTACGGGAGCGGCCCCCCGTTGGCGGCGATCAAACAAGTCCTGCAGATTCTCAGGACAGGCGGTTTCAGCTTGCAGGAACTCAGCGGGCAAGGTCACGATCGCACAAACCGGCCATAAGCCATCGGGGCTCAGGCAGGGCGCGAAACACGCTCGGGTGCTTCATCCGCCGAACTCTCACCGTACTGAGGACCGGCCCCGTTTGCAAGAAGCATCATCCGGACAACATCCATGCTGGACGGGCGTGTGCGATGGCGTTTGTCACGGAATGCCTGTTTTCTCAACACCTCGGCCAGGAGCATGTCTTTCATCTTTTCATCCATCTCGTCCCTCCTGAACCTGGGTGTTTCGTTCTTCCTATCATCGGAAAAACGCGACAAAGCTTGAACGTATGATCCTTCCCGAATGCCCGCAGATTCGACAATTTTCGATAATGGTGTATATTTCATTGCGGAGAGGCTATCTTGGCCCGCTCCGCACAGTCTTGAACGAAAGGACTTTCGCATGAAAAAAATTCTTGTCGCATTCTTGCTTTGCCTTGTCGTCGTACCTGCAGCCGCTTTTGACATCACACAGTATGCTTCCCAGGCCAACGGCTATTTCGAACCCCTGGTTGACATGTTCTCGACCGGCGTCAACTCCGGTCTCGCCGTGGCAACGATCAATGACGGCACGCTGAGCGTCGGCTTCCAGGCCAACCTCGCGGTCAACCCCGAAGACGGCGTCCTCGCCAATCCGGCGAACAAGGACAACTACTTCTTCCCGATCTTCTACGCCTCGCTCTGCATCGACGACTTCATCTTCTTCGGTCGCGGCCTGATGATCAACCAGAAGGACATCAAGTTCTCGTACTTCGGCGGCGGACTCGGTTACATCGTCGCTGCCCAGAAACCGATCTTCCCGCAGATCCGCATCCTCGGCGCCTATCACTACATGGACGCCCCGGACGCCTTCTTCAATCTCGCAACGCTGACCGCAAACGTGATCGCCGACTACAAGCTGCCAATCCCGCTGATCAACATCCACCTCCTCGCCAACCTCGGCTACGAGCGCAACATGCTGGTCACGTCCTGGCAGGAAGGCCTCTACGGCAAGAACAAGGACTTCGGCGTCAACCGTGTGCGCGCCTCGCTCGGCGGCGAAGCGACCGTGTTCGCCGTCATCAAGCTCGGTTACGAGTACACAATCCTCCCGAACCCGAACCACAACTTCAGCTTGAGCGCCCGCTTCTGATCTGCCGCACCTGACGTACAAACGCTGTCCTCCGTGCGGGGACAGCGTTTTTTTTGTGAACAGCCTCAGGCCCTCAGCGCGGCCGGCGGTTCCCGTCGGACCTGCGTGCAGCGGGATGCCGACTTGTCCGCGCAGCGCCCGGCGGGGTGCTGCGCGCCCCGTGCGCCGGTCGGGCACTTCCTCGCTGTCCCGGTTTCTGCCCGGGCTTCATGCCCCGCCCATACACGATCTCGGGCGCCTGGGCTTCCATCGTCCCGGCATAGCGCTCATGCTTCGGAACCGTCTGCCTGATCAGTTTTTCGATGTCCCGCAAAAAGGGGCGCTCTTCGTGCGTGCAAAACGAAACCGCTGTCCCGCTGGCACCCGCCCTGGCCGTCCGGCCAATCCGGTGGACATAGCTTTCGGGAATATTGGGCAGCTCGAAATTGATCACGTGGCTGATATCGTCAATGTCAATCCCGCGGGCTGCAATATCCGTCGCAACCAGCACACGCAGGCTCCCATCCCTGAACCCCTCAAGCGCCCGCTGACGGGCCGTCTGGGACTTGTTGCCATGGATGGCCGCCGCACCGATTCCGGCTTTCTCCAGTTTTTCGGCCAGCCGGTTGGCGCCGTGCTTGGTCCGGGTAAAAACCAGGGCGCGTGACACGTCGTTTTCAGCAATGTATCGCTCAAGGAGCACATATTTTTCTGCCGTCTCGGCAAAAATCACGCTCTGGTCGATGCGCTCGGCCGTGGTTCCGCTCTTGGCTACCGTGACATGGACGGGTTCGTGCAAAAGCCTGTTGGCCAGATCCACCACCTCATCCGGAAAGGTCGCCGAAAAAAACATCGAGTGCCGTACCCTGGGCAAAACGGCAATCACACGCTTGACGTCGTGGATAAAGCCCATATCCAGCATGCGGTCAGCCTCGTCGAGCACAAAGATCTCGAGCGTACCCAGGGTGAGGTGCCCCTGCCCCAGCAGGTCAAGCAGACGCCCCGGGGTGGCAACCAGGACATCAACTCCCCGGGAGAGGGCCTGTACCTGGGGATTTTGCCCCACACCACCGAAGATGCACGCCGTTGAGATCCGCATCCCTTTGGAAAAGGTGCGAAAATTTTCGTTGATCTGGATCGCCAGCTCGCGCGTGGGCGCAAGAACCAGTGCCCTGCACGATCGGGCCGCAGCCCGTTTGTGATTGGCAGACAGCCGTGCCAGGATCGGCAGGGCAAAAGCGGCCGTCTTGCCAGTGCCAGTCTCGGCCGCACCCAAAAGATCCCGGCCCTCAAGGAGGGGGGGAATGGAGGCTGCCTGGATGGGTGTCGGAGTGACAAAACCGATTGAATCGAGTGTTGAGAGGATCCCGGCCGGCAGGCCGAGACTGTGAAAATCATTGTGCTGCATGAAACCTTCTTTCTGGAACTGCAGTCGGGGTGCACATGGGCACCGGGACACATATATCAAAATCTACGCACGCGGGCTTCCGCAGGACACCCTTATCACGCGTCCTGCCGCCCATCCCTGACTGGACGCTGTTCATCAAAAGCAGTCTGCTACAGCCATGCATCAGCAATACGTCCGGTCTTGTTGCACGCTGCGCGCTGTACTGTGCGACATCTTTTGAAAAATCGGAAATTTTCCGATACACTGGGTGAAGCGACCCCCTCCCGGGACAAGGACTGTCAGCATGCGTACACTCACGATCGGCCGGAAAATACTTGTGACCGGCCTGACCCTGGTCATCATTCCCCTCGTTGCCTTGAGCATCGTGGCACTGGCTGGAACCAGCGCCATTCTCTCGTTCATCTCCGAAAACGGGGCTGTCTCTACAGCAAAATCCTACGCAGCATCCCTGCGCGACTACTACACGCAGGAACTGCGCCTTGTCTCGGCTCTCGCCGCCACATCACCCTTTGCCCGTTCGGCCGCCGCCATCGCCGGGGGAAAACCTGTCCCCGCAGAGACACTGGCCGAAATGCGCACGCTGCTGGCCGGACTTTCAACAAACTATCTTGCCATTGCTCTCGTCTCTCCGGGCGGTGAACTCGCCGCAGGAAGCCTGCGCAATGGAGCCAGCTTCAGTGATCCCGAGCGTGTATTGATCAGTCAGGAGATCATCAAAAGCATCACCGACAAAAAACAGCCGGCCGCAGCAGACACCGTCCTGTATGGAACCGGCAAACTCCCGGTCATCACCGTTTCCGCGCCGATCCTGCACAACAACGAGGTTGCCGCCGTCCTCAGTCTCACGGCCGATATCAATCAGCACATTGCCGCCTTTCAGGCAGCCTGGAAGGAACGCTACTTCCGCGTCACCATGTGCAATTCAAAAGGGATCGTCCTGATCAGCAGTCAACCCGACACGATTACCGTCCTGGACGTCTCAAAAGAGGAAGGCGTCAAGGAAACCTCCGGACCTGTCCTGCGTGGCGAAACCGGGTTTGGTTCGTATGTCTACAGAGGCTATACCATTCTTGGCGGATATGCCCCGGTCAATGTGATGGACTGGCGTGTCGCGGCCGGACAACCGGCTGCCGTGTACGAGACGGCCATCCGCAAGGTACGAACCCTGCTTCTGGCTGTCTCGGGAGGGATCCTCCTCCTCGCCATTCTGATCTTTGCCCTCGTCATCTCCCGCATCGTCCGCCCCCTGCGCTCCCTGGTCTGCTCGCTTGGTGCGAGCGTTCGGCAGGTCCGTCTGGCTGCCGCGCAGGTCAACAGCGCCAGCCAGGCCCTGGCAAGCGCCACTTCAGAACAGGCGGCTTCCCTTGAGGAAACCTCAGCCGCCCTTGAAGAGCTGACAGGGATGACCCGGCAAAACGCCGACAATGCCCTTTCTGCCAACAAGCTCATGCTGCGGGCAGACGAGCTGATGCGGCTGGCTGATGAAAAGATGGGCCAGCTTGTCGCCGCCATGAACGAAATCACCCATGCTTCGCAGGAAACAAAAAAGATCATCAAAACCATCGATGAAATCGCCTTCCAGACCAACCTGCTTTCACTCAACGCAGCCGTCGAGGCTGCCCGGGCCGGGGATGCCGGAGCCGGATTTGCTGTGGTCGCCGACGAGGTCCGCTCACTCTCGCAGCGCAGCGCCGAAGCCGCACGCAATACCACCGGGATGATCGAGACATCGGTCACGCGCATCAACGAAGGCGGAACGCTGATGCAGGAGACAAGCATCGCCTATGCCGAGGTCCAGTCCACCATCACCCAGGTCAAGCACCTGATCGCAGAGATCTCCGAGGCATCCAAGGAACAGGCCATCGGACTGGACAGCATCAGCCATGCCGTCCACCAGATGGACCTGGTTGTCCAGAACAACGCTGCCAGTTCTGAAGAAACGGCCGCATCGTCCAACGAAACCGCCCGGGAGACGGACAATATCGAACGGGACATCACAAGTCTGGACGCCATGGTCAACGGTTGAAAACCTGATGCAGACTGCCTTGTCCAGCTTTCTTGTATCGAGGATCTGTTTTCTGCCCATCGGGGTGAGGACCCGTCCTCAGCCCATCGGGGTGAGGACCCGTCCTCAGCCCATCGGGGTGAGGAAACACGAAAGGAGCCCCACACCATGACGCAGACATTTCCCTGGAACTGGGGCTGGACCAACAAACTTGAAACAATTTTTGATGAACACCGTCCAGCCGGACTGGTGCCCGGTCGTATCATCTTTCGCGGGGGCGACCGCTGGTTTGCCATGGCGGCCTCGGGCGAGTGCGAGGTCATCCGGGGGAGCCGGGCCGGCGGAGATGCCGTTGTCGGCGACTGGGTCGCCCTCGACCAGCAACCCGAGCGGACCGGGATCATCGCGATTCTCCCCCGCTCAAGCGAGCTGACCCGACGCGGAACCGGCCCCCGGGTTGGCCGCCAGACCCTCGCCTCCAACGTCGATGTGATCCTCCTGGCGTCAGCCCTGGATGGTGGCCGTTCGCTCAGTCGTCGCCGCCTTGAACGCATGCTCGCTCTGGCTTGGGAGAGCGGCGCCCGTCCGGTGATCGTGCTGACCAAGTCAGATCTCGCGGAAAACCACGAAGATGCGCTCACCATAGTTGCCCAGGCGGCGCCAGGGACAGAGATGCTTGTCACAAGTGCCCATACCGGCGAGGGGATCGAAGCCCTGCGGGCAATTGTTGCCGCCGCACCAACAGCGGCCCTGATCGGACTCTCCGGTTGCGGCAAGTCATCACTGGTCAATGCCCTCCTCGGCTATGCAAAGCAGACCACGGGAGATGTCCGCGAAGACGATCTCCGTGGTCGACATGTCACAACCTCGCGGGAACTGATGCCGCTCCCCGATGGCGGCCTGATCATGGACACACCCGGACTGCGCGAGTTTGCCGGTGGAGACAGCGAGAGTATCGATGCGGTTTTTTCCGAGATGGCCGAGCTTGCCTCGTCCTGCCGTTTCAACGACTGCACACACCGGCACGAACCAGGCTGCGCCATCCAGGCAGCCCTGGCGTCCGGCGAGCTGGATCAGGACCGCTACGCCCACTGGCTGGAGTTGCGCGATGAGCTTGAGAACGATGATCCACGCAAACGGCTCGAGCGGAAAAAGCGGGAAAAGGAAATCTCCAAGGCGGTCCGCAGGTACTTCAACGAGCATCATGAGAAGTGATTTCTTTCTTCCGATGCCTTTTCCCTTCACTCCGGAGCACCATGAACAAAATCACGCTCGTATGGTATTCCGGAATCATGTATTCCATGATTGACGAAGCCCGTCACCTGTGCCATGATTAAGAAACATTTATTATACGGAGAAACCCATGAAGAATCTGTACAGACTCGGCCTCGTCCTCACCCTGCTGGTGATGCTCTCGGCCTGTTCGAGCGTCAAGGCGGACAAGGAACTGGAGACCGCCATCAAGGATGCCGCCGCCAATGCCACCCTGGATATGCGCTACGCTTTTGTCCGTGGTCCGCAGGAGAAGGTCATTTCGGACATTATCCTGAAAAAAGGCGTTGTCGCTTCACTCCCGACCCTGAGCCTGGCGCTGATCAGCGAGGATCCCAAGATCCGTGTCGTCGCCAATCGCTACCTCTACCGCGAGATCAAGGACTATATCTCCGAGTTTGAAAAAAATCCCGAAGCGACGCCCAAGGCCGCGATCGAGAATCTGGTCAAGGGAATCGAAATGAGCACCAACTATGTCACGTTCTACGCCGTGGCATCCACAACCATGCTCGCAACAATGTATGGAATGGAGGACAGGCTGATCAAGGCCGTCAAAGCCCACCCTGAAAAAGCTCTCATGATCGAGATGGTCCAAAACATCCTGCGCTACGGCCGGCTGCGCACCTTCCCCGTCGTCAGAGATTGGGCCGCCAGTGGCGAGAAATACGCCCTGACGCACGCATTCTCTGCCCTGCGCAATATGTACCGCTGGACAGAAGAAGAAAAAAAGACGATCGGCGAATGGGCCAGGCAATACCTGACGGTTGAAGATCCCGAAACCAGGGTCCGTGTCATCTACGCCCTCTACCAGGCCGGCGGCGCCTATTATGACAGCGCCCTCGAAAAAGTCGAACGGGAAATCGAAGGAGGATCGGTTCCGAAACTCTTTATTGATTGGCTCAAAAACATGGCCGGAAACGAGACGGATGCCCAGAAAGTGCGCCGCCTCTCGATCATCACCAACGGGTCAAAAGTCGCGGCTGATCCAAAAAAATGACCGTTTGAAGAGCCGGGACCGGCCAGCATCTCCCGTCGGAACGAAGGGTGTTTTGACGGGAGGCCCGGTCCTTGCCGAAGGATTGTCAACGCCGGCCGAGCATCCCCTCAAGCCCGTTGATCCTGATCTCGAGAGCCAGGGCCATCAGGCCGCCCAGCTCGCCATCGGGAAAGCCTTTTTTTGAAAACCAGACTAGATAGTCTTCGGGCAGATCCATGATGGGTCTGCCCGCATATTTTCCGAACGGCATCTTCATCTCCAACAAGCGCCCGAGGATGGCTTCCCCATTCACCCTGTCTTCCATTCCCCTCTCCTTGTCAGCAGGCTGCCTTGTCCCGGACCGGCACATTCAGATCGCCAGCCAATTGCCTGCGCAACATCCAGGTTTTCATGATGAACATCCTCAGGCCAGTCTCGATCCGACGAGTCGCAAAAACGGACCGCACGATCCATGCCAGGCCGGCAAGGCTCCGGCAAACAAACTCCAGCGCGCACGATGCAACCTGATCAGGCCGGAGTGTGTTCATCAAAAAATACCGACACGTTCTGCTGCCCGTCCCGATAAAGGAATATACTCCGCGTCCTCCGGGTACTATGTTTTTTCGATGAAACAACAGATCTCTCTTCGACTTGACCGGATTCTCTCCAACCTCGGCTATGCCACCCGCAGTACCGCCCGTGCCCTTCTGTCCAGCGGCCGGGTCAGCATCCAGGGAAAACCTGCAACCAATGGCGCCTGCAAGGCCCGCCCCGAGGAAGTCCTGCTCGACGGACAGCCCCTCGATCATCCGGCGGGTATCTTCATCATGCTCCATAAACCGGCCGGGTACGTCTGCTCGCACGAGGCCGGCGAAGGCGCCCTGATCTACGATCTCCTGCCGGACCACTGGCGACGGCGCACACCCGTCCCAACCAGTATCGGCCGGCTGGACAAGGATACCACAGGGATCGTGCTGGTCACGGACATGATGCCGCTCGTCCATCAACTTGCTTCACCAAAACATGATATTGAAAAGCTCTATCATGTCAGCCTCGATCCGGTCGGACCGGCGCTCGAAGACAGGCTGGTTGAAAAATTCGCCGCCGGAACTCTGCGCCTTGACCCGAAAGACGAAAAGCCCTGTCTCCCGGCCCGGCTTGTCCTGACAGGCATCCATACGGCAGACCTGACCCTCTCCGAAGGACGATTCCACCAGGTCAAGCGGATGTTCGCCGCCTGTGGCTACACGGTCGTCGCACTCCACCGCTCCCGTTTTGGAGCATATGATTTGGGCGACATCCCCGAGGGCCAGTGGCGGGACTGTCCGCTCCCTGACGGGCGCATAACCTGATGCCCCTGCCACAGCTTCAGACAATCGCGCCTGTTTCTGCAACATCCGTACCCGGATTATCGGAGCTCCTGCCCTTCAAGAAGTGAGCCGATCCCGAAGCTGTGTCTGATTTTTTTCCTGTTCCATGGGACAACCTCCCGCGACAGCATCACCAGCAATACATAAATGCGTTTCTACATATATGTAGAGCATAAAAAACATACAACAGAATGCAAGCATCCGGATCTGCATGATGAAAACGGCCAGCGCATACTCATGGTGTTCCATGGAAGAACAACCCGGTGTCCATCTTCATCCAGAAAAAAAGAGGGACCATCCTTGACGGAGGGTCCCTCTGGAAGGCCGGATCAACGGAATGCTTCAGGCGTTCTTCACAATACCGAGCATCAACTTGATAAAACGGTCACGAACCTGGTTGGATGTCTCGATCACCTCTTCGTGATTGAGCGGCTGGTCAAGAACTCCGGCGGCCATGTTCGTCATGCAGGAAATTCCGAGAACCCGCATCCCGCAGTGGTTGGCGACAACAACCTCGGGAACAGTGGACATCCCGACGGCATCCCCGCCCAGGGTCCGCACCATGCGAACCTCGGCCGGTGTTTCATAACTCGGACCGGACATGGCCGCATAGACACCCTCTCGCAACTCGAAGCCCAATGAAAATGCCGTTTCCTTGGCAAGGCGGCCAAGCTCGCTGTCATAGGGTGTCGACATATCCGGAAAACGGGGCCCGAAGGAATCAAGATTATGCCCGATCAAGGCATTGGTTCCCTGGAAATTGATATGGTCCGTGATGAGAACAAGATCCCCGGGCGTATAGCCTTTGTTCACCGCACCGGCGGCGTTCGTCACAACAAGAATCTTGACACCGAGCCGCTTCATGACACGGACCGGGAAGGTCACCTCGGCCATGCTGTACCCTTCGTAAAAATGGAAACGGCCCTGCATGGCAACAACATCCTTGCCCTCAAGTTTCCCTACCACCAGTCGGCCGGCATGGCCTTCTACGGTTGAAACCGGGAACCCGGGAATGTCTTTGTAGGGGAAATATTCGGCGTGTTCGATGATATCCCCGACCGCACCCAGACCGGATCCAAGAATCAACCCGACAACGGGGGCATGCTTGGTCCGGGCCTTGATCCAAGACGAGGCTTCATCAATCTTTTTCTCAAGTTCATTCATAGTCTATCCAGTGCTCCTTGTGTGTTTCTCGTGCCGCCGTCCGCAGCACCCGGGCATGCCCGGAGCTTTTTACGCTTTTCGAATCTTCGACCAGAAGCTCTCTCCATGGGAAATGCTCTCTGCCCCGAGCATCTCGGAGATCGTCTGGCCAATATCGGCAAAACTCTGGCGTGTCCCGAGGTTGGTACCGGCCACCAAGCCCTTGCCCCAACCAAGGAGGGGGACATACTCGCGGGTATGATCGGTCCCGGGCACGGTTGGATCGCAGCCATGGTCAGCCGTAATAAAGAGGACATCCTGATCGGTCATGGCATCCAGGATCTCGGGAAGTCTCGCATCGAAGGACTCCAGTCCCTTGGCATAGGCCTCGAAGTCGTTCCGATGGCCCCACTTCATATCGAAATCCACCAGATTTGTAAAAATCAGACCTTTTTTCCCGGTCTTCATGTACTCGAGTGTGCGATCCATGCCGTCATCATTGCTTTTTGTATGAACGGACTCGGTCACACCCTTACCGTTGAAGATGTCGACGATCTTGCCGACACCCATCACGTTCAGGCCTTTTTTTGCCAGCTTATCGAGAACCGTGTCATACGGCGGCTCAACCGCGTAATCATGCCGGTTGGCAGTCCGGGCAAAGGATCCCGGCTTGCCGGTAAACGGACGGGCGATGACACGGGCCACCTTGTGCTCACCATCGAGAAGCTTGCGGGCGATTTCGCAGATCTCGTACTGGCGTTCGATCGGATAGAGGTCTTCGTGGGCCGCGATTTGAAAGACACTGTCCGCGGACGTGTACACGATCAAATGACCGGTGGCAAGATGCTCCGATCCGAGCTCGTCCAGAATGGTCGTCCCGGACGATGTCTTGTTCCCGAGAACCTTGGTCCCGACAGCCTCCTCGAAGGCCTCGATGACATCGGGCGGAAACCCGTTGGGGTAGGTTGGAAATGGGGTTTCCGTATAGATACCGGCCATCTCCCAATGCCCGGTGATCGTATCCTTCCCGTTGGACATCTCGGCCAATCTGGCGAACACACCCTCGGGCGCCTGCGAGATGGCAAGCCCCTGCATCCCTTCGATATTGCCCAGACCAAGCCGGACCATATTGGGAATAGCCAGACCACCCACTTTTTTCGAGATATTTCCTATAGTGTTACAGCCGACATCACCGTATTTGTCAGCATCAGGGAGCTCGCCCATGCCGACACTGTCAAGAACGATCCAGATAACCCGTTCGATCATGATGGACTTCCTTTATGGAATGAGATATGGCACCGGTTCAAAGGAAACGACACATGCAAAGGGTACCATATTTCCCGAGATACTGTCAACAACGGTGCGTGAAACGAAACCACATGCCGGACTCTCCAGAAGCACCATGGAAGACCGGTCAATTACCCCGACCATACAGGCGCGCCGATCAGCTGCGCCTCACATGAACAGCGGGAAATACCACAAACAAAAAAGCCTGAAGCGCACTCTGGTGCTCCAGGCCTCATCAAAAAACCCTGAATCTCAGGTCATTTCTTTTGAACCCAGACTTTCAATCCCTCAACAGCCAGTCCTCTCCCACGGAAACCACAATACTCACCGTTTTTGAAGGTCTGTGTATCCCCGACATTCGAGACATGGGCGGAATAGAACACGTCGTACTGGGCTGCATTCTCACCAGTCAGCTGGATGGAAAATCCTTCAATACTTTGCCTACCGGCATAACCAAAACCCTGCCCGTCAGCCTTGAAGGGGGTGTCTCCAACATTGGAGACATGGGCCATGTATCTGATACCCAAGCCCGGAACAGGTGTCCTGAACGCCAGGGTGAAGTCCTGAATCGGCAGTTTGCGCCCCGTTGTTCCGGCAAACTGGTTCGAGCCAAACTTGAGTGATCCCAAACCCCTGACATGGACCGAAACCGCCAGATCAAGCGAGACTGTCTTTTTGACGACCCAGACGGACAAGCCTTCAATGGCCAGAGACCGTCCCCTTGTGCCACAATACTCCCCGTTCTTCACCGTCTTGATGTCCCCGATATTGGCCACATGAGCTTCGTAATAGACCTCGTAGAGATACGCATCTGGACCTGTCAGTTCGATGGAAAACCCTTCAATATTCTGCTTTCCAGCATAGCCTAAGGGCTTGCCCTCGGCCACAAATTGGGTGTCCCCAACATTCGACATATGGGCTTTGTATCTGAGACTGAGCCTCGGGTTTTTGTTTTTGAACGCAATGGAGAAATCCTGGATCGGTCGGGCTTCGCCTTTTGTGCCGGCAAACACACCGGAATCAACCGTCACATTGCCCGTCCCTTTGCGGAAAACCGTCACGGAGACATTGACCGAGTCATCAACGGTCATCAGCCTCTCATAGGCCGCCTGGCGCATGGTCTTGTGCGCACCCCAGGTCTCATCGATCAACAATTGGTATTTCAGAACACCTTCGTCCTTGGACTTCGCCTTCGTGAAAAATTTCCGGACTTCATTGTCGCCACGGACGGAATTCCATTCACTGTCGATACTGTCACACAGTTTTTTCCATTCGTCTGCAAGCAAATCCTGGCGCAACTTCCTCGTTTCCTCTTCGGTATCACCCTCGACCTCGGTAATGTTTTCAAGCGCAAGACGATAGAATTCGTTGACAGCATCATTGGATCCGTCAAGAATGTCCCTGCGGACGCCACCAGCGTAATCAGGAACGCAGGTCCCCATACATTTGTTGTACGAATGCCCGGAATGCTTCATCCGTTTCCCGAGATTGACGGCAAAAGCCCGAACACGAGCCCCTGCCTTGACCGCCCACTGACGTGCAACATCCCCCGCCTTGACAAAAGCCTTCCCGACCTTGACAAAGGCCTCCTTGACTTCATGCTGGCAGAAATGAACGATCCGGTCGACAATCTCCTTGGCAAGGGCTTCGGGGTTGATGGAACCGGAGTAATTGAAGCTGAGATTCCGTCCAAAAATCATCATATCGCAGGCAATCCCGCCCCCAAGCTCCGAACGCTTGGCTTTGAAGCTGATGGCGATCCGACGGATATCGAGTGTGGATGTGAGTTTGCCAACAATGGCTTTGAGCACCTTCCTGTTTTTGAGCTCTTTAAGAATATGCTCCCGCAATGAGTTTTTCAGCTCGATCGTCAGATCAATCCCGTCCTCAAAATCGGCTGAAAACTGGATCGTCCCGGACAGGACCTGTCCGATATTGGCTTCACCACGAAGAATGAACCCCTGCGGAATCTGCAATTCCCCCACGCTGCCCCCGTTGGGGGAAAACAAAACCTGGACATTCCGCAACCCGAGGTCGCCCGGAATCAGGTTCGGCATTTTTTTCCCGAAACCCTTGGTGATGACGTTGGCCAGATCATTGAAACTCAACCTGTCCAGATGATATTTCAGGGCAATCTGGCCCTCTGTGGGTGCGATACTGACCACGGAGCCGAACCGCAACCCGAATACCTTCGCATGCTCTACGCCATATCCGATCTTTGTCGGCACCGGCGAGCCAGGAATCCAGCCGATCTCCATGGCGGCATTTTCAAAAACAAAAACTTCCCTGTTTTTGAAAATCAGGGACATTCCCAGCGGGTTGACCCAGCGGTCCATGATCGAACCGGCCAGTGTCATCTCCTGTGTGACCAAGTTGTACGAAAACTGCGTAACGGTTTTGAGAAGCGGATCCCACTTACTCGGCTGCAGGCGGGCTTCAGCCCTGACACTGATGACCGGAGCAATCTCCAGATCGATCGTTGTCATTTTTTGCACAAGAGGCGCATCCATGTCCGGCAGGCCGGTCCCGATGTCAAAAATCAGACTCAGGGAATCCAGTTCCAGCCGTGTCCCCAATCCGGGAATCAGGACAAGCCCGATCGACTTTCTCGAAAAATTCAGATCTCCCCGCAGGGAAAGCCCTGCCGGAGCGATCCGTGCGGAAATATCGATAAATGGCGCCTCAATCTTGAACAACTTTGCCATCCCGTTGAGGTTCCGTTTTGTGTCGACTCGTGCCGAAATGCCCAATCCTTCGGAAGAGATGGTAAGTTGTGCTTCCTGCAGCCCAAGTCGCTTGAGAACAGCCTTGCCCGGAAGCTTCTCGTAATCCGTTGCTACCAGATTCTTTTTCAGTTTGAGCGGCGAAATCGTCCCGGTGAATCTGTGGGTTCCCAACTTGCCGAGATCAGCGGTCCAGTTCTGCCCGCTCCCTGTAATCCTGATTTTCCCGAAACTCCGGACCTGAACATCCTCGGCCGAAGCCGCAAACGGCAGAAACAGCGCCAATAATACAAACAAACCTGACAACCATCGAAGTCCAAAACGCATCATTCTCCTCCAGCTTGTGCTATCCAGATTGTATGCCGCCTGATGATTCATCATATTCTGTTATCGTTGTGCAAGCGGCCAACAGGATACAACAGCACTCATCAGAAGAGCACATGAAGACAGTTACACTTGCATTCCGGAATACTCACGGAAACATGTCCCTTTTCGAAGAAAATTATTGCTCCTATACACATATATTTGTACGAAATTACGCTTCTACCTTCTTCTCCGGATTCCCCGCTGGACAGGTCTAGCCGTATATTATTCCCATCCCATCGTATCCAGGGAGGATGGCCATGATCATCATCGGAATCGCGGGCGGAACCGCATCGGGCAAAACAACAGTTGTTCGCAGCATCTACGAAAACCTGCCGTCAGACCGGGTTGCCTTGATCCCCCAGGACGCCTACTACAAGGACATGGAACACCTTCCAATGGAAGAACGCCTCAAGGTCAATTACGATCATCCCGAGGCTTTCGAGTTTGACCTCCTCCTGGAGCATATCTGCGCACTCAAAAACGGCATCCCCGTGGAAGTCCCGGTCTACGACTATGTTACTTGTACCAGAACAACCGAATCCCGGACCGTCAATCCCCAGGAAGTGATCATCATCGAAGGAATCATGATCATGACAGACCCGAAACTCCGGGACCAGATGGATATCAAGATATTCGTGGATGCCGACGCGGACGACCGCCTGATGCGCCGGATCAAACGTGATGTCCGGGAACGGGGCCGAACTGTCGAATCCGTCCTGGATGCCTATGAGACCCGTGTCAAACCGATGCACAACCTCTTTATTGAACCGTCAAAGCGCTATGCCGACATCATCGTTCCCCAAGGTGGCAGCAACCATGTTGCTATCGATGTCCTGACCTCGATGATCCATGCCAAGCTGATCGTCTCACCGGCAGTTCAAGGCACCAGCACCTTCTGATTTGTTTCCGTCATCGTGTGATATTTTTTGCTGAACAGCCTCAGGCCAGTCACTCGCGATTCGGATCCAGGCCAAGCTCCGCTGGCCGGAATACACGATTAATGCCTGAGCATCGTCAACGTAAAACGCGTCCCCTCGTTGGGTGTGCTTTTCACCTGGATATCCCCGCCATAATACTTGAGAAAAATTCGCACCATAAAGAGTCCAAGACCAGCACCGGCCGGATTGAGCTCCATGGAATTTTCAGTCCGTGCAAACTGTTCGAATATTCTTTCGAGATCCTTTGCATCAATCCCGACCCCGGTATCCGTTATCACAAAAACAAGCTGCTCACGGGTCCGCCGGCCCTGGATGGTGACCATCCCACTATTCGTGTTGTAGTAGATGGCATTGCTGATGACTTCATCAAAAATCGAACGCATGATGTGCCCGTTTGCCCGGTATCCGTTGCAGTTTTCCGAGATGGATACACGCACCCTGAGATTCCGCTCCTCCACCTTGTCAGCATGCCGGTCAAGAATCGTCCTGACAAGTTCGGAGAAATTGATCGAATCGGCAAAAATCTGGGCGGCCTCCTCCTCGAGCGCCTTCATGTCACACAACCTGCCCACAAGACGGACCGCGCGCGAGCTTGATTGCCGGATCCGGCCAAGCTCCTCCCGCATCGGAAACCGGGCCTCAAGATCGGCCAAAGCCTTGTCAACGGCAACAACTGGCCCCTGAATCTCCTCGGTGACACACTGCGCAAGGGTTTCCTTGAGATTGATCAGGCGCAACAGCTCGTCATTCCTCTTTCGAATAGTCTGGTACAGCCGTGCATTATGGAGAGCAACACTGGCATGCAGGGCGAATATCTCGACCATCTCGAGCTCACGGGGCCTGAGAGAGACAGACATCGTCCGGGCCGCATAGAGAACACCGAGAAGTTTCCCGTCATGAATCAACGGTACCGCCAAGGCATACCCCTCGAGGCAGCCGGCCTTTTCCCTGGCCGCCCGTTCGACAAGTGCACGCAGCCCTGATTCCTCGGGACTTGCAATCACATCCGCTCCAATCCCGATCATTTCAACCGGTCGGAGACGGTTTTCTGCCGTGTGACTGAAGATGACAACCCGCTCTGTCCCGAGCAGGGTCTCAAGGCCTTTGCCAATTCCCTGGAAAAGCCTTCGGGTGTCCAGAATGGCCGAGAGTCTGCGCCCAGTCTCGAGGATGGTCCGCAGCGCGAGATCGCGTTGCGCGATCTCGTCGGTAGACATCCGCGAGATCTCTTCATGCGCCTTGATCGTCTCATCCGCCTGCTGGATCTCGAGACGCGAGAGTGAATGCAACTGCTCATGTGCCTTGATGATCTCTTCCGCCGTCTGCTTCTCCATGGCAGAGAGTTCCACCACACTCTGCTGGGCCTTGATCAGGGCATCCGCATCCTGGCGTTCCTGCCGCAGCAATTGCTGGAGACTTTCCTGCGCCTCGATCGTCCGTTCGGCATCCACAAGCTCCCTGCGGGCGAGTTCTTCAAGACTGTCATGGGCCGCGACAAGCCTTTCGAGATATTGCACTTCTTCGTTTTTCTTCGCCAGCTCACCTTCGAGCTCACGGATACGTTTTTCGAGAACGGATTCCACTAACTTCCTCCGACCAGCCAGAGCTCCTTGGAAATCCGGATGCAACCGGGCATAAGAACAGATCAAGCCCGAAAGCATTCCCGGGGAGCCCCCGCGTCACCCTGTTACGGTATCATACCACGAAATCATGGTATGGCAAGAGAGACCGGATCTCCCCGGAACGCAGCCCCGGGGAAACGCGTCATTCGGCGTATTTGTCGCGAATGGCCCGGATGACCGCATAGATCGAAAGAAACGCATCCACAACGTCCGGATCAAACTGGGAGCCGGACTGGTTCTTGAGGTACTCGAGGACTTGATCCTCATCCCATGCGTCTTTATAGACGCGTTTGGATATCAGGGCATCATAGACATCTGCCAACGCCACGATCCGCCCACTGATGGGGATATCCTCACCGGCAAGCCCCTTGCTCAAGACGTGGTTCTCGCTCCAGACATCCTCGATATTTCCCGGATAACCCTGACCGTCCCATCGTTCATGATGCGTCAAAGCAACCTCGGCGGCCAACGCATCCCAATCAGAAGCCGCTTCGTCAAACAGACGTGCGCCACTTAGCGTATGTGTTTTCATGACAGCGTATTCGGCTTCCGTCAGCTTGCCCGGCTTTTTGAGAATCGTATCCGAAATGGCGACCTTGCCGACATCGTGCAGCATTGCTGAAATCCGCAAGGTATCCTTGACCTTCTTGATGACGGTCCTCTCGATCCCTTTGTTTTGCGCCCACTTCTCGTAAATCTCGATCGCATACGCGCTCACCCGATTGACGTGGTTTCCCGTTTCCTTGGGATCACGCAGCTCGGCCATCCGGATCATGCGCAAAATGATCTCGCGGGTCATCTTGGCGCGCTCGATAGCTACCGAGGCGTTATTGGCAAAAAAATTGACATACATCATGTCATTTCTGGAAAACGCCTTGATAACCCCGTTTTTATTCCGGGAATTGATGATCTGCATCACCCCGATCACATCCTGCCGGCTGGTGACAAGGGGGACTGTCAAAATGGATTTTGTCCGGTAGTTCGACTTTTCATCAAAACTCCGGTTGAATCGATACGGGACATCCTCGCCGAGATCATAGACATCACTGATGAGAAGCGGTCGCCCGGTCAGTGCAACATACCCGGAGATGGACGCATCATTGATGGTGATGGACTGGGTCGAGTAGAGGTGCTTGTTGGCGGCAGGATCCCGGCCGGCCAGAGTGTCATTCTGGACATAACTGAACCGGAGCTGATCTCCCTCGCGAAGATAGATGGACCCCGCATCGGCATTGGTGAACTGTCTGGCTTCATAAAGAATCTTGTCCAGAAGTGCATCAATATCCTTGACGTGATTGAGATCCTCGGTAATTTTGAGCAAATCACTGAGGCGTTTGCGATAGTTGCGGAACATCCCTTCGGGCATGACATACGCACCTTTACTGATCTCTTCTTTCCAGTATCGTCACCTGCGAAGGCAAAATCGAGAAAAACCCGCGCTGGTCCCCGGCGCAGCAGAGAAAGTGCGTAGGGGCTGGAGCTTACCGGGATTTTCCGCGCCGCCGCACAAGAACCAGGCCGACCACTCCGAGAAGAATCATGGTCAAACAGAGAAGGTGGGCGACATTCAGGGCATCAATCGAGATGGTCTTGTACCCGTATTCACCATAGTCCTTGAAAAATTCGATCACAAAGCGGAATGAGCCGTAGGCGATCAGAAAGGCCGACGTCAGAACCCCGGTGCGCGGCTTGAAGGAATGTATAAAGAAGAGAATGCCGAACGAAAACGCATTTTTGAAGGATTCATAGATCTGGGTCGGGTGACGGTAGCCTTCTGCACCATGGAAACGGACACCCCAGGCCACATCTGTGACGCCACCATAGAGTTCGCCATTGATGAAATTGGCCAAGCGCCCAAAGGCCAGCATGGCAAGCGCCGGAAGGACCAGCATGTCGGTCAGGGTAAAAAAGGATGGCCGCCCCTTTTTTCTGGAAAAAAGCCAGGTCACGAAGAGAACACCGGCCAAACCGCCATGAAACGAGAGCCCTCCCTTCCAGACCTCGAAGATTTCGAGCGGATTCGAGAAATAATGCCCGGGATTGTAGATCACGACCTCAAAGAGTCTGGCACCGACGACCACACCGGCAATCAGGAAGAGGACAAAACGCTCAAGCTCATCCTCATTGAGAACCAACGTCTTGTTGCGCGCCGCCCGTCTCAAGAGATAGAAGACAAGGAGGAACCCGACCATGTACACGAGCCCGTAATACCGGATCTGCAACGGTCCAAGCGATAGCAGGACCGGACTGATATCATGGATAAAAGGCCCATTCCCTGAAGCAATCAGGGCCACCACGGTGGCGAGCACCATGGTGCCGGCCAAAGGCAGAAGAGCCAGCCAGTTTTTTCGTTCCATCTCCAGAAACCTCCTTGTACGATCGACAGAGCCTGTCTGGACAGGCCTCTGAATACTAACCAAAAAACCATGGATATGCGCCGTTTCAAATCCTCTTCCGGGGGGGATATCCAGTCCGGTGTGATGGCCCAGGGAGATGTGGTATGGCATTTCCCCTGTTGGAGCAACCAGCCAGCGCCCCCTTGCCAGAGAGGACCAGACGGTCTATCATGTCCATCAGACAATATTCGATACAAAGAGAGGCATACAATGAAAGCACTGCCGATGTACACGGGTCTGATCTGGATAGTCGCAAGCCTGCTGGCCGGAGGTTGTTCATCAAAAAGCGGGACAGGCTACGACAACGCACCCTTGTTGAGCTACAGCCAACTCACAAACCGGTTGGCCTCGACAACGAATGCCATCCTTCTTGACATCCGCCGCGATGATGAGGTTGCCCGCGGAATGATTCCTGGAGCAAAACACATCCCGGTCGAGGAACTCCGGCAGCGAATCCACGAAATCCCGACCAACAGCACCGTCATTGTGTACTGCGCAAGCGGCAAACGCGTCCCGAAAGCACTTCAACTGCTCAAGGCTGCAGGATGCACATCCCTCTACAATTTTGTATCCGTCACGAACTGGAAGGGCAAGCTTGCAATGCCCCGCTGAACTCCTGGATGATCTGGCTGGTCTCTACCGTGACATCCCTGTTCTGACAAAAGAACTGCCGGGAGATGCGACACTATGGTGCATTGGAAAACGAAAAGCGGATATCATCCGACCGATCCAGGCCGTCAAACCGGATATCAGGCCTGTCCTCATCGGGAAAGAACGGAAAGAACTCTTTCTTGAGCGGGACAGACTGGCCGAGCTTCCCAGCATGGGATTTCTTCGGGATATCGAAACACCTGGATGGACTGTCGGACTCCCGTATCCGGTCCATGCCGTCAGTCTGGGTTTCAGGCTTTCTTCGTTGAATGATGACACCCGGAGAGAGTGCCTCAAGGATCTCTCGGATCTTCTGGTGATGGGTGGACTTGTCCTCTGGTCCGATTTTTTTCTTCCGCAAACGCTCGAAATCCATGCAACCTATCTGGATGAGTACACCCGGATCGCCTCCATTGACCCGCTCGATGCCGGCCGTTTCAGGGAAACATTCCTCGAGCACCATCCGAATCCGGTTCTTCTTGAAACCGCAGTCAATGAGGTCTACGCAGCCGGTTTCGCCAATGCGGAAATCGTCGCAAAACGGATGGGGATTGCGGTCCTCGTGGCCCGGAAATAATACCCGGCCAAACAATGCAGCCTATCAGGCCCCGCAAAACCCGAGAAATCGTTGTGCGGCCAAAGGTGTGCCATCGGTCCGCATCCGGGATTGACCGTCCTGGCGCTTCTTGTTCAAAGCATCCACCGCGGCCTGCAAAGCGCCTTCCCAATCGCCCTCTTCAAATTGCGTCATTGCCAATGATGCTCCACCAAGAGAATGCCGGATCAATTGTTCAAGCCAGGGCACTTCTGGAAAATCACCGCGGTCCGTATACACAATCGGCGTGTCACAGGTGATCGCATCAGTCACAATCCCGTACCCGGGTTTTGTCACAAGCACATCGGCGGCCAAACACAGGGAAGCAAAATCCGGCTCTCCTGCCGGAACAGAAATGCCGTTGGAAATCTCCAGTTGCATTGGGGCCGGTACCAAAAAAACAGTCTCCGGGATGGATTCAAGACGGGCACGGGCGGAAGCGGACAGGCTCAACCCGCTGAAAGCGATCAACACCACTCTCTGCGAATCCCCGAGCTTGAGCATCCTTCGCACTTCCGCTCTTTCAAGGCGCGGAGACCTGCAGGCCAGGGGAATCTCCTCCTGGAGGGGGAAGGCCGGGGCAGGCGGACTGAACGGGAGTTTGAGATACAAGCCTGCGGTTTGGTAGCACGCAGCAGCCAACTCCGCAGCATGGCCAAACGCAGGATGGACAGACCGGTAATACTCATAGACCCAGTCCCAGGAAAAATTCCCCAGACCAACAGCCGGGATTCCCTCCCGCCTTGCAGATTCGAAGGGAAGGAACGGGAGATCACACCAGACAGCGGCAATGTTTTCACGAACCAGAAACTCTCTCTCCCGTTCAATCAAGCTCCCGGCATCCGTAATCAAGGACTCAAGCCGTTCCGCTGTCTCTTGAAGTGAAAAAAAACGGGGGTCTTTTTGAACCAACCCGAAATCCGTGGCAACACTCCTCAGATGGACATTCTTTCGTTCACGGCAAACCTGTGCAAAGAGAAAACACGGGGCGCCCGTGATGACATGAACCCGTGCATCGGGACGACAACGGGCAATCTCGTCAATAATCGCGGCAGAGCGCACGGCATGTCCGTAGCCATGGGAGGAAAGATAACAGGCGATATGAGCCATGAGCTTTATCGGCCACCTGCCGGCAAAGCCGCCTGCTGGATGGTCTCGGCATACATCTGGAGCATAACAATCCCGTGTCGGAGCTCGTTTTCCATCATCTGCAGCTGAGGAACTTTGTTGGATGACTTTCCTGGAAGAAGAACAAACGCGCTGACAGCCTGCTGCAGGAGTTTCATATCCTCCCTGAGCACCTTGAGTTCGGCTACGGATCTTTTCTGCATGGCCGCTTCAAATTCACCACGCCACCTTCCCATGATGCGGTCATACGCTTTTTCAAAAGCATCAAAACCGGAAAAATCGGCATCCGTGAGAGAATACTTGGAAAAGAAATCCTTGGTAGACTCGGGATTGTCGCGGTGCGTCATCTCGACAAGACTCTTCAGCTGCTCGATCCGGGTGATATTCTCGAGATTCCTGTAGTACAACTCCTGCGCCATCTCATGCCCAGGACGCTTGTATACGATATACGAGGTTGTGACAGCGGTGAATTGCTTCATCGCTGCTTCGACCTCTCCGTATTTGGCAGTCTCGCCCTTCATGATGAAGCGGACAAGAGAAACCCTCCAGGTATCACTTTCATTTGTATATCGTATTCCAACCGCTTTGGCGTTGGTTTCCGATCCTGAAGCTGCCCCGGCCTGTGCCCATAAACCGATATTGAACAACAGCATGAACAGAACAAGCAGTATGCGAAACATTTCCACCTCCATGTATGCAAGGGTCATCCTCTCCTTCGCGATCCATGCTCCGGACATACACCAAGAAGACCTTTCTTTCTATCGGCCAACAGGGCGGAGAATTCAAATTTCTTTTGAGCGTATAAAAATAATGACGATAGGTATACATACAGGGAAAAACCAGGAGAGATCATCATGCCAACCCGCTCCGGAAACGACCAGACCAGTGCAGGAAGCGGTTCCTGGATAAACCTGCCTGTTCGCCTGTTTTTGACCGATCTCGGTGAAACAGCGATGCAGGACAAATCTCGCATCACCATAGTGCCGGATGCTGCCGGAAATGAACTTCCGTCCATCAATGGAGAAAGACTCCTGGCCAGCACATTGAAATCATTCATTATCAACAGTCGTGTCAACCAGATTGAACTCTCCCGGGCAGAACTCATCTCCAAGCGCCACGAAATCACCGACATCACCAAGCTCATTGTCTACTCCCTTCTCTACCGGCTCTTCCCGATCAACCTTGTCGAGGCTCTCGATGCACGGGGAATACACATCATGAGCGAGGATCCCGCCACTGACCGGATCTGGATGGAAAAAGAGCGGGAAAAGCAACGGGCTTTGCGGCTTGAAATTTTTGCGAAGTCCCGGGAAATACAATCACGGGAGCGGCTCTCCGCGGAAAAAGACCCCGTCTATCAAAAAAAATCGATCGCATCCATAACCGTCAAACTGATTGACATGATACCGATCCGTGTCTGGAGAGCCATCGCAGAAAGGGATGAGGATCGGAAAAAAATCATCGAGTGCATCCTCGTCCTTCTCGGAAACTATCTCAACAGAAGCAGAATCAGCGACCATCTCTCGGCAGCTTTTTTGGAATGGGTCCAGAATGCCGAAAAAATCAACCTGAAACACGCGTTCTCGCTCTGGAGCAAGGAGTATGAAGCCCGGGAAGGCCATCCCCACCATTTTTCAACCGTTGACCAAGCACTTCTGGAAGACAAACAATATCGTGATGTGCTGACCAAGCTCGCAGAACAGCATCACATCACACTCAAGATCAACTGGAAATTCGGCCGATCCCGCCATGGCCGCGGGACAGATCCTGCAAGCATCGCAGATTTGGCCGTCGTCAGAATCCGTCTTGTCAACAAAGGATTGATTGGAGACTGGGTCCGAAAGAATATTGAAATCAAAATCAACACCAGTACCCGGGAAAAACACCTTGGTGAATTCTGGCAGCCACCTCAGGACGACCGACAATTGGGATCCGGACTCGGACTGATTTACACTGCCTACCTGAAAAACGAGTGCCAGCGCCAGGGAATAGACGTTTTTGTCCAGACACGGGAAGAAACGCACTCCGAGGAAACCATCATGACACTCACACTGAAGATTAATCCGACAGGTCTCACACCCGGGTGAAACTTTTCACGCACCATAGTGCATGAACCAAGGGTAAAAAATTTTGAATTTTCAGGGAACCTGCGGCACCTCCCGGACCTCTCCTTACTGTGAGAGACACAAGGGAGGCCCGTATGGCGAAGTCCGCTTCTGTTCATGAACCTAAAGGCGAATCCGAGATTGTCCGCTTCCATTGTCGAATGGAACCATCGATTCGTGCCTGGTATTGCAGCTCCGATACCGGTATCAATAACACCTGTCATGAGGCGCTCATGCAATTCGCAAATGGCATCAAAGGTGGAACGATCCGGCTTGATGTCAAAAGCAGATTTTTGGAGCGGACGGACAAGAGCCAAAAAGTCGAATGCATTCTTCAGCTCTCGTGTTTTGAAAAGGACTGGCTCCAAAAAATGGCTTTCAAACTTCATACAAGTCAGACCGAGGTTCTCCGAATGGCTCTGGAATGGTGGATGGAAGCGAAAAATTCTGTTGGAGGCGGACCAGCAACCCGTAGAGCACGAAAAAAATGGCACCATGGTGTGATTACACTAAGACCTTACGCCGTCCGGTACAACCTCTGGGGCCAAGGAATAGTCACAATGAACAACTTCCCTACCCAACAAGATGCAGAAAAAGGGCTTCAAGCCATCTCAACTGCGTGATCTTCATCCCCCGAATCACATGCAAACACTCGGACGTTGACAAACCTCTGGTTCAAGTTTTCTGCAAAAAACTCTGCTCCGCTTCCCTGAGAAAATAAAAAATGGCGGCAAAGACAGCCGTGGCTTCTTTGCCGCCTTCTCCATAAAAGAATCATCCTAGAGTTTAAACAGCATATCCTCATACGAAGGAACAGGCCACAAATCCTTGGGCATAATCGCTTCCAGAGCGTCAATATCCATCCGCAAAGCAAAAAGCGCCACGACAACCTCATCCCGGCAGATCTCCGCCTTTCGGGTGACATCCATCTCTGCAGCAGCCTTGTCCAGGGCAGCTTCGAGATCCCGCACGTTGGAATCCGCAGAAGAGAGCTTTGCCAAAGCTTTTCCCAACAGGGCCTCGCTGATGCTTGCATCGTACGCCCCAGCCTGCTTTATTCTTGTCACAGTTTCAGCGAGTCCGTGTACAAATTCAAGAACGGCCGGAATGTATTGCTTGTGGCACATATTTACCGCAGTTCTTCCCTCGATATTGATCTGCTTTGCGTACTGTTCAACATAGATCTCATAGCGCGAATGCATCTCTTCCCGGGTCAAAACGCGATATTTCTCGAATAGCGTCAGGGACCGTTCGCTGACAAATGCCTTGAGCGCATCAACTGTATTCCTGATGTTCGGGAGACCGCGCTTCTCCGCTTCCAGCACCCATTCCCTGGAATACCCGTTCCCGTTGAAAATCACCCTATGGTGCTCATTCGCTATCTCGCGGATGATCGCCTGTGACTCGGCGGCCTTGTCAGCCGCCTTTTCGAGGCGGTTTGCAATTCCATCAAGAACTTCCGCGACTATGGTGTTTATGGCGACGTTTGGCCCAGCAATCGAAGCAGAAGACCCAACCATTCTGAACTCGAACTTGTTCCCCGTAAACGCAAAGGGAGAAGTCCTGTTCCGGTCGGAATTATCCTTGGGAAGTGAAGGAAGCGTATCCACGCCGACTTTCAGATAGGACTGTCCACGTGATTCATACTTAACTCCCTTTGCCAAAGCGGAGAACATCTCGCTCAGTTCCTCGCCGAGGAAGATCGAGATGATCGCCGGGGGGGCCTCATTCGCACCAAGCCTGTGGTCATTCCCGGTACTGGCCGCGGTTGCCCGCAGAATATCCGCATGCCGGTCAATGGCCCGGATCAACGCGCTCAAAAAAATCAAAAACTGCTGGTTTTCCGACGGAGTATGCCCGGGATCGAGAAGATTCATCCCGTCATCCGTCGCCAGCGACCAATTATTGTGCTTTCCGGAGCCATTGATCCCGGCAAACGGCTTTTCATGAAGGAGACAAACAAGGTTATGTCGAAGCGCAACCTTTTGCATAGTCTCCATGACCAACTGATTATGATCCGTCGCAATATTCGTCGTCGCAAAAATCGGTGCCATCTCATACTGGCCGGGTGCCACCTCGTTGTGCTTTGTCTTGGAGGTTATCCCCATTTTCCAGAGCTCGTTATCCAGGTCGACCATGAACTCGGAGATCCTGTCCTTGATCGATCCAAAATAGTGGTCCTCAAGCTCCTGCCCTTTCGGTGGTTGTGCCCCGAACAGTGTCCGCCCGGAGGTAATCAAATCAAGCCGCTGCAAGAAATACTCTCTGTCGATCAGGAAGTATTCCTGTTCGGGACCCACGGTCGGTACGACTTTCTTTGCTGTCTTGTTTCCCAGTGCCCTGAGCACGCGCATAGCCTGCTCCGACACGGCCCTCATGGACCGTAATAGTGGGGTTTTCTTGTCTAGCGCCTGGCCGTTATAGGAACAAAAAGCCGTCGGTATCGTCAAAGTCAGATTCCCTGCAGAATCCTCCTTCAGAAATGCCGGAGAGGTGATATCCCAAGCGGTATACCCTCTCGCTTCAAAGGTTGCCCTGAGCCCCCCTGACGGAAACGAGGACGCATCCGGCTCTCCCTGGGTCAACTGCTTTCCTGAAAATTCCATAATCACACCGCCGTCATCGGTCGGTGAAATAAAAGAATCATGCTTTTCCGCAGTCGTTCCGGTCAGGGGATGAAACCAGTGGGTGTAGTGTGTCGCACCCCGTTCGATAGCCCAGTCCTTCATCGCATTTGCGATGACATCAGCCAGCTCCGGCGACAGCGAAATCTCGCCAGCCAGGCATTTTCTCAGCTCCTTGAGCGTATCCTTTGGCAATCGCTCCCGCATCACCCTGTCATTGAACACATGTGACCCGAACACTTCCGTCATATCCGGTTTCGCATACGTTTTTTCAATCATTCTATCCTCCATAGTGCTGTGTCACCATACCTGGTTCACGAGAGCCACGCTTCAAATATATCTGCCGGCAACGAAACTGAATACGTCTCTCTCCGGGCAATCCACCCTCCAGGCATTGCATTGAACTAGATTGCATATGGTGTGCCATTGTTGATTGTTTTTTGAGGAACACCTTCTATCTTGCACTATGGTACGCAGATACACCGCATATTCCCGCTTCCGGGCTGGCGCATCCCATCCATGCACTCGCAATCTCCACCAATTTTCTGCTGAATTTTTCATCACCTGCTTATTTTTTAAGCAATGACTCCAAAGAGGTGCACCATGGAAAACGATTTCCCGTTCATCCAACGCTTTGTTACCCGTATGATGGAAATTGATACGGATGAGGAACTCCTCAATCTCGTCATCGACCAATGTATCGCCTACACCGGGGCCACGTCCGGCACCATGTCGATCATCTCGGACAACAACCATCTCGACATCAAGGTCGCCCGCGGCTTCACTGAAAACGTCAAACAGGACTGCCGGCTCATCGTCGGTGAAGGCATCACCGGTCATGTTGCAGCCACTGGCAAACCCTGGCTCTGTCCGGATACCGGTCTCGATCCCCATTATGTCAACATGAAGGATGGTATCCAAAGCGAAGTCGCCGTCCCGATTCGCATCCAGGGACAGACCATCGGCGTGATCAACCTCGACAGCCATATGAAAAACGCCTTCAACAAACACCATGTGGATGTTCTGATGATTCTCGCCGCAAACGCCGCCTTGATCTATAACAGACTGGCCGTCATTGACAATCTCAAGACAAAGATCCTGTACGGGAATATTCTTCTCGAATCCGCCGAAATTCTCAACAGCGATGGCAATCTCAGGCAGAAATTCGCCTCCATTATGGATATCCTCCATTCCCGTCTTGGCATGAGCCGTGGCACCATAGTGCTCCGCAAGGAAGCGGATCTCTACGCCATCCATACCGCCATCGGACTCAAAGACGACGAGATCCTGAAGGGGGTCTACAAACCCGGCGAGGGCATTACCGGTCGGATCATCCTCTCCGGCGAAGCCTATGCCGTTCGCAACATCTACGATGAACCGGCTTTTCTCAACCGGACCAGCGCCCGAAAACATGACCCCAAGGATCCCCGCCCGCTCTCGTTTATCGGCGTTCCGATCCGGATCATGGATGACACGGTTGGTGTTCTCTCCGTCGACAAGCCTTTCGATGGCCGAACCTTTGACGAAGACATCTCCATGCTCACTATCCTCTCATCCCTTCTCGGCCAGGCACTTCAGGTTGAGGATCTCACCCGGACCCGGAGTCAAAGGCTTTTTGAGGAAAACGAACAGCTCAAGGAAGTCGTTCAATCCCGGTACGCCTGTGAAAACATCATTGGCGTCTCCCCGCCCATGCTCGACATCTACAAAAAAATCGATCTTGTCTCAGCCTCCGAAACAACCGTTCTCATCACCGGCGAAAGCGGGACCGGCAAGGAGCTGGTTGCCGAGGCAATCCACAACAAGAGTGCCCGACACGCCGCACCGCTCGTCAAACTCAATTGCGCCGCCATCCCCGAGGGACTCCTCGAATCGGAACTCTTCGGCCATAAAAAGGGCGCCTTTACCGGGGCATCCCGCGACCGGACCGGCCGCATTACCCAAGCCCATGGCGGAACCCTCTTCCTCGACGAGATCGGCGACATGCCCATCAGCATGCAAACCAAGCTCCTCCGCGTCATCCAGAACCGCGAAGTAGATATCGTCGGAGGCAACACACCCCTCCCGGTTGATGTCCGCATCCTCGCCGCAACAAGCCGGAAACTCGAAACCCTGGTTCGCGATGGTTCCTTTCGCGAAGACCTTTTTTACAGGCTGAATGTATTCCGCATCCATATCCCCGCGCTTCGCGAACGCCGCGAGGATATCGGATTGATCGCCCGTGAATACCTGAAGAAGCTCTCCAATCGGGAACACTGTGCATTCCAGGGAATCAGTTACGAAGCGGTTGCGGCCATCACGGAACTCCGTCTAGAAGGCAATGTCCGCGAACTCCAGAACATCATCGAACAGGCCTTCCTGATCGCCGGAAAAGGCCGGATCGAACTGGAACACCTTGGACTCTCGCGCAGCCTGCGCCAAAACGCATCAGAGGATGCCTCAAGGGGAGGACTGCTTGATGTTGCCAGCATCGCAGGCGGTCTTGCCAGCCAGACCGGAGACATCTTCCGCTCCGTCATCGGGGAGGTCGAACACCGTTTGGTCCAGTGGGCGCTGGAGCGGACAGGAGGCAACCGCTCGGAAGCGGCACGGCTCCTCGGTATCAACCGGAACACCCTCAATTCCAAGATTCTCTAGCCAGCCTCCGGAGGGCACCATACCAAAACAGGGCACCGCGACCTGCGATGCCCTGCTCTCACATATACAGTCCGGAGACTGTTCCCCAAACAAAGACTCAGAACGTTTCCGAATAGACTTCGAAGAATTTTTTACCGTTTTTACAGGCTGGACAAGTCACGGGCGGCTCGTTTCCTTCATGGATATATCCGCACACCCCGCACTTCCAGAGAACCTTGTCGGCTTTCTTGAACACGGTCCCGCCTTCAACATTGGCCAGCAGGGTCCGATACCGCTTTTCATGCCAAGCCTCGACCTTGGCGATCTCCTCGAACTGCTGGGCGATCTCGTCAAAGCCTTCCTCAAGCGCAATCCTTGCCATCTCGGGATAAATCCCCACGTACTCCTCATGCTCGCCATCGGCCGCCGCCCTGAGGTTTTCCGCAGTACTTCCAATCACCCCGGCAGGATACGTTGCGGTTATCTCAACCATTCCGCCTTCAAGGTACTTGAAAAAACGTTTTGCATGCTCCCGCTCATTGTCCGCAGTCTCCAGAAAAAGATTGGCAATCTGCTCATACCCTTCGCGTCGCGCAACATCCGCCGCAAAGGTATACCTGTTCCGCGCCTGGGACTCTCCCGCAAACGCAGCGAGCAGGTTTTTTTCTGTTTTTGATCCCTTGAGTTGCATAGGTCTTCTCCCCGCCATTCCTCGTTCTCATTAACCGAGTTTGCTGAACATATCCTTGGTTGCACCACACTCCGGGCAGACATAGTCATCCGGGAGCTTCTCGAAGGCAACTCCATTATTCTCGGCCGGATCGTAGATATATCCGCAGACTGTGCACTCCCACTTGTCCATGACGCACTCTCCTGAAATTTTCTTTTTACACCCGCATCCCCCGGACACGGCACTCCTACAGGATACAACAGCTCCGCCCGAAGTCCAAAACTTTTCTGTCCGCAACCGGCTCATCCGCCGGATCACTCATAGCGCACCCGGGCAGCAATCGGCATCCTCCGACCGGATCCAAAGGCCTTTCCCGTCACCCGCAGCACCGGGGGGGCCTGGCGCCTCTTGTATTCATTCCGTTCCACCAGACTCAAGATCCGTTTCACCAGATCTCCATCCAGCCCACAGGCCATGATCTCGGCCCCATCCATCTGTTCTTCGAGATACATCGAGAGCACCCTGTCGAGCAGGTCATATTCCGGCAGGCTGTCGCTGTCCTTCTGATCGGGTCTCAGCTCGGCTGAAGGCGGTTTGGTGATCGTCTCTTCGGGAATCACGATCCGCTCCCTGTTGATCCATCGAGAAAGTTCATACACCCGGGTCTTCAATACGTCTCCCAAGACTGAGAGTCCGCCATTCATGTCACCATAGAGTGTGCAATACCCTGTCGAGAGTTCGCTCTTGTTTCCCGTCGTCAGAAGCAGCCATCCAAACTTGTTCGAAAGGGACATCAGGAGGGTCCCGCGAATCCGCGCTTGCACATTCTCTTCCGCCAAGCCCGGGCTGGTCCCTGCAAAAACATCTTTCAGCGACTCTCCAAATGCCCCCACCAGACCCTCGATCGGTATGGTCTCGATCCGGATTCCGAGATTTTTGGCAAGCGCGTACGAGTCATCCAGACTCCCCTGCGATGAATACCGGGATGGCATTGTCACCCCGATCACGTTTTCAGCCCCAAGGGCATGCACCGCGATCACGGCTGTCAAAGCGGAATCGATCCCGCCCGACAATCCGAGAACTGCCTGGCGAAAACCGCATTTCTTCGCGTAGTCCCGCACTCCAAGCACCAGGGCATCGTGCAAATCATCCATGTCGCTCCTGATCCGGAGGACGGTCTTTTCTTCAGTGCCGTCAATCGCACCGGCCTCCCGGTTCTCCGTATCGACCAGCACCAGGTCCTCTCCAAAACTCCGGCACGACTCAACCGACCCGTCCGGCCAGGCAGCAATGCTGCACCCGTCAAAAACCAGCTCGTCATTTCCGCCAACCTGATTCACCAGGAGAAACGGGACTCCATGTCTGCGGGCATGCCAGAGGGCAATCCGTTCACGAACCGCCCGTTTGTTCTGCTGGAACGGTGAAGCCGAAAGATTGAGGAAGAGGGTTGCGCCCTGATGCGCAAGATCAGCAACCGGGTCATGCTGATACGGTCTCTCGGGCAAACCCGGCATCCGCCAGGCGTCCTCGCACACCATGATTCCCAGCTTTTCACCACGATATATCCAGGGACTGACAGACCTTCCCGGGGAAAAATACCTGGTCTCGTCAAAGACATCATAATATGGCAATAACTGTTTCCTTGCGAGATGGACAATCCTGCCCCCCAGACAGACCACAGCGCAGTTCGAAAGAACCCCATCCTGCAGGACAGGCGCTCCCACGATCACCGCGAGATCTTCCGGCACATCCCCTGCCAGACGGTCAAGCGCGACCGCCACGCCCTGAATGAACGCCGGCCTGTCCAGCAGATCCCGGGGCGGATAGCCCGTGATGGAGAGTTCCGGGAACGCCACCAGCCCGGCCCCCGCCCTGGCCGCTTGCCGGGCAATCTCGAGTATCATCCGGCAATTCCCGGTCACATCTCCGACCACCGGGTTAATCTGCGCAAGCGCAATCTTCATGGGAAACTCTTTTTCATTTTCCGGAAAGAAACGTTTTCAGCGTTCACCGGTCTTGCGAATGATATGATATCCGAACTGGGTCTGCACTAGACCGCTCGTCCCGCCGTTTGCCAGGTTCTTCACGGCATCCTCAAAGGGTTTGACCATCTTTCCCGCACCGAACCAGCCCAAATCACCGCCGGAAGCCTTGCTGGGACACGTGGAAAACTCCTTGGCCAGAGCGGAAAACGATGCACCCGCCCGGGCCCGCTTCAAGACTTCCTGGGCAAGTTCCTTGTCCTTGACCAGAATATGACTGGCACGCCACTCCATCTGCTTGTTCCTCCGTATATTCCCGTCGTTTTGTATTGAATATACGAAGACTCCCGACAGGGGGTCATCAGCTCTCCAGGGCAATCACGTTGAACGGAACCTGCAATCCTTCCCGAAATTCCTCGGCCGACTCATGGGCCATTTCATTGTCCACATCGTAGTACCAGTTGACCGTCACCAATGCCCCGCCCCGGCTTGCCTCATCCAGTCTGTCCAAAAGGTTCATCAGGCATTTTGAACTGCTTGTGTTCATATACGAGAGGTTGATATTAACCGTCAGGGCGCATCCGGCCTTTTCAACAAACCATTCCTCAAGGGCCGCAAGCACAGGTTCGTAAAAACGGACCGGGTTTTCCGGATAGGACTGGCCCTCTATGCGCAACACCCCTGCCACCGGATCAAACACGACGAGGGGGCTTGATTTTGTAGCCTGAATATCAAGACTGTCCATACATACATCTCCTTGTCAGATCACGACGTGCAGGGTAAAAAAACTGTGTCCGGCATCAACAGCCCTGGTAGCAAACTCAAGAGGCTGCGAGGCGCGTCTGGCCATCTCGATAAAACCCAATCCGGCCCCACCACCCTCGTTCATTCTTTTGTTTCTCAAGGTCTGCTTGTACAGATCCTGCAACTCTTCCCTCGTCAATGCATTGATTGTCCGAATCCGGTCAGCCAACGCCGGCAAATCATCATTGCTGATCAGGTTCCCTGACGAGATGGAAAATCTTCCGCTGTCGTTCCCGATGACGACTATCCCGTAGCCGTGCTGGGGGTCGGTAAACTCATCAATGCGACGACTCCGGAAATAATTTCTGATGTTCTGTGTCTGCTCGATAAAAATTGAAAAAACAGACGAATTATGGGACGGAGGATTCTCTCCCGCAGCCAGATACCCCTGCAATGCTGTCCCGATCTCTTCAATAATACCCTGCGAAAACGGTCCGCAAAACGTCAAAAGCAGGTTCTCCCGCTTGAGCGTATTTGTCAGATCAAACAACAGCGCATCCCGCATACTCTCCTCCAACAGGCTCGCCGGAACTCCCCACCCTTGCACTTGTGCCCTGTACGCAAACATGATACCATGACGCCATGTCTGTGTACAGTTTTTCGGATTCATCCGCACCACACCAGGGAACCACAACAGGGGGAGTGTATGACCAGCGAACCACATCTTACGGGCGAAGAACAGGTCATCCAGGACGCCGAGAGCCTGCTCGCGGGGGGAGATATTCACCCCTCGGAATACGCCGCCCTTCTGGAGCAATACCGCAAACTCGCCCGCCAGACCGAAAAACTCGTCCGTATCAGTGACAAACAGCAAGTCCAACTCAATCGCGTCAACGAGGAATTGGCGGAAAAGAATTCCATTCTGGCTGACCGGGAAGCGCATCTCGTCAAACTCGTCGACGAAAAAACCCAAAAAATCGAACGGATCACCATCGCACTGGTAAATGCCCTGGAAGACGCCAACCTCCTCAATGATGCCGACACAGGGAACCACATCAAACGCGTCAGCAAATACTCTGCCGAGATTGCCCGGGCCTACGGCTGCGCACCGGAATTCGTCCGTAAAATAGAGCTCTATGCCTCACTGCACGACATCGGGAAAGTCGGCATCCCCGACGAGATCCTCAAAAAACGCGGCTCCTTCGAGGATGACGAGTTCGAGAGGATGAAACAGCACGTCCTGATCGGATTCCGCATGCTCGACAGCGAGGATCTGGACTCCATGGCCAAAAACATCGTCCGCTATCACCACGAAAAATGGGACGGCAGCGGGTACGTCGAAGGACTGACGGGAGAAGCCATTCCGATCGAGGCCCGCATGGTTGCCCTGGCCGATGTCTATGACGCACTGACAAGCCGGCGTGCCTACAAGCCGGCCTACAGTGAATCTGAAACCGAAGACATCATCCGGGCCGGCGCAGGAAAGCATTTCGACCCACATATTGTCGAAGTCTTTTTTACCAGAATTCAGGCTATCATCGCAATCAGGGATGAGTTTACCTAAAGGCCCGCCCCTACCTCGCCGGTTCCGACACATCCTTGCGCACCTGGCTCCCGTTGTTCCACAGGGTACGGGAACGGACAACTACACGCTCCGCATTTCCGCTCCATCCCGAAAGATTACCCAGGGGAATGCGCAGCGTTATCATCCTGCCCCTGACAGAACCATCCACCGCTGTCCTGATCATTATTGACTTTCCATTCTGAATTTTCCAGGCAACCGGCTTTGGCAACCCTGCACTGCTCATCCTCGCGGGACTTGCATTGTTCGGTTTATTTCTGTAGATACCCATCCCGAAATCATCTTTCCCGTCACCATTGACATCAATAACGGTATACCACGCCCACTCCAAAGCCCCTTTTGCAAGCGCCTGCGCATTGACATCCATCTCGCGGATCGGGGAGGCGAGCCGAATCTGCACGATCAGGTGCTCGCTCGTGATCTGCGCCGTAGTCTTCACGATATCGAGATACCCTGGAGTCACATCTCCCCGGGGATC
>ERZ795056.628-NODE-628-length-43912-cov-18.704927_pt1 | contig 43912 bp, 46 predicted proteins | sample MGYA00375140_ERZ795056 | MGnify/ENA primary metagenome ERZ795056 (study PRJEB30185, sample SAMN05720227) | activated sludge metagenome | isolation source: Anaerobic digester | place: USA | collected 2015-03-09 ...
TAGTGCCGGAAGTGCCGCATGCCCGTGAAGACCATCGCGAGATCGGCATCGTCAGCCGCAGCGATGACCTTGTCATCGTTGACCGAGCCACCCGGCTGGATCACCGCTGTCGCGCCGGCCTGCGCTGCCTGCAGCAGGCCGTCCGGGAACGGGAAGAAGGCGTCCGACGCGCAGACCGATCCGATCGTCGCCGGATCTTTCTGGCCCGCAGCGGCTGCAGCATCCTCGGCCTTCCGACGGGCGATACGCGCCGAATCGACCCGGCTCATCTGCCCGGCCCCGATGCCGACAGTTGCGCCGTTCTTCGCGTAGATGATTGCGTTCGACTTGGTGTGCTTGCAGATGCGGAAGGCAAACAGCATGTCCGAGATTTCCTGCGGGCTCGGCTTGCGCTTGGTGACGACCTTGAGATCGGCTTCCATGATCCGGCCAACGTCGCGGTCCTGAACCAGCAGGCCGCCGGCAACCGTCCGCACCATCACGCCAACCTTCGACGGATCGGGTACACCATCGGTAAGCAGCAGGCGCAGGTTCTTCTTCTTCGCAAAGAAAGCCAACGCCGCCTCATCAGCCCCCGGCGCAATGACGACTTCGGTGAAGATGTCGGTGATCGCCTCAGCCGTCGGGCCATCAAGCGGCACGTTCACCGCGATGATCCCGCCGAAAGCCGACGTGGAATCGCACGCCAGCGCCGTCTTATAGGCCTCGAGCGCCGTCCTGCCGGTGGCGACGCCACAAGGGTTCGCGTGCTTGATGATCGCAACAGCCGGGCCTTGTTTCGGATCGAACTCGGCAACAAGTTCGTAAGCGGCGTCGGTGTCGTTGATATTGTTGTAGCTGAGTTCCTTGCCCTGGATCTGTCGCGCGGTCAGAACGCCGGCGCGCTTGTCGGGGCCGGCATAGACCGACGCTTTCTGGTGCGGGTTCTCGCCATAACGAAGCGTCTGCTGAAGCTTGCCGCCAAACGCACGCCAGTCGCCAGCTTCTTCGCCCAGTTCTTTCCAGTACCACTCGCTGATAGCCGCATCATAAGCCGCCGTCCGCGCATATGTTTTCGCGGCAAGGCGCCGACGGGTCTTCAGCGTAACGCCGCCCTGCTCCATCTCGGCGATCGCAGCATCAACATCGCCGCCATCGGTGCACACGGCGACGAAGTCAGCGTTCTTGGAAGCAGCCCGCAACATGGCAGGCCCACCGATGTCGATATTCTCGATACAGTCATCGAAACCGGCGCCCGACTGCACGGTCGCTTCAAACGGATAGAGATTGATCCAGACGAGATCGATCGGCTCGATGCCGTGATCGGTCGCATCCTTGGTGTGGGTGGCAAGGTCGCGACGATACAGAAGCCCGCCATGGACTTTCGGATGCAGCGTCTTCACGCGACCATCCATCATCTCCGGAAAGCCGGTCAGGTCCGCCACATCGCGCACCTTCAGGCCCGCTTCCTTGAGCGCCTTGGACGTGCCGCCGGTCGAGACGAGATCCACGCCCAGAGCAGCCAGCTTCCTGGCCCGCTCCACCAGCCCGGTCTTGTCCGAGACCGAAATCAGCACGCGCTTGATGGCAACGCGATCGGGCACGTTCTTGGGGGCGGCTTTAGGCGGGGACATGGCGGCTCCAGCACTGGCTGGGCGCCCGATAGCATCAAGACGGCTGTCTTAAAACCATCATCCTTGCCGCAATCCGGCGAGTTTGCAGGCCTACCGGCTCATCTCAAAGTTTTGCCAGTCCAGCCGGGCGCCAAAAGCCACCCAGGCGTCTTCAAGGCCGGTCGCCTCGACAATGCTCCACAGTCGCCGAATCGCGACGGAATCGCCGCTGACAAGGAACATTGCGGCCCCGCGATCCACCGACAATTCGCTGGCTTCAAGCGTTGCACCGCTTTTCGATATCGCATCCAGCGTCCGCCGGACGAGCACGTCCTGGCGATCACTGTCGCAATAAGCTTCGCCTTCAAACATGAGTACGCGCATTTCCATCATGAAGAGATGGCGATGGCTCAGGCGAGGTCAATACCCTGCCTAGTGGACGTGCAGGGAAGGCTCGCCCCACGGTTCCCCGTCGAAAATCTCCGGGGCCAGCGCCTTCATCATGCTGAGCGAAGCATGAGGGTCGCGGCGGGCGGCATAGGAGACGATGGCGTCAAGCCGCGCCTGCACTTCCGCGATCGGCGGCGAACGGCTCCAGGCGACTTCAAGGACGCCGTCGACGCTGGTGGCCTTCACCTGCTCGCGGTCGTAGAAAACCGTCTCGGTCAGCTTTTCGCCCGGCCTGGGTCCGGTGATGCGAATGAGGATGTCCTGGTTGGGCGTCAGCCCCTTCATGCGGATCATCTTCTCGGCAAGCTCAATGACGCGAACCGGCTCACCCATGTCGAGAACGTAGAGGATGGCCTCTTCGGTGGTCGAGCGGGCGGAGAGCGCGGCGGCTTGCAGGACGAGCGCGGAAGCTTCCTCAACGCTCATGAAATAGCGGGTCATGTCGGGGTGCGTGACGGTGACGGGACCGCCCTCGGCGATCTGGCGTTCAAACAGCGGCGTGACAGAGCCCTTGGAGCCGAGCACGTTGCCGAAACGCACGAGCGAAAAGTGCGTGTTCGGGGCCGTGGGAGCGTAGGCCTGAAGGAACAATTCTGCTGCGCGCTTGGTGGCGCCCATCACGTTGGTGGGGTTCACCGCCTTGTCGGTCGAGATGAAGGTGAAGCTTTTCACGCCCAGCGTGGCGGCGATCGTCGCACAACGACGCGCGCCAAGAACGTTGGTGAGAATGGCCTCGTTCGGATTGAGTTCCATCAGCGGCACGTGCTTCAGCGCAGCGGCGTGAATGACGACGTCGGGCGCCGCCTCGCGCATTGCCTGTTCGAGACGGATCTCGTCGCGCACATCGCCGATCACCATGCGCCGCACGACGTTGGGATAGGCGCGGGAGAGTTCCTGATCGATCTCGAAGACGTTGAATTCGGACGAGTCAAAAATCGTCAGTTCGGCCGGACCAAGCGCGGCGCACTGGCGCGCAAGCTCGCCGCCGATCGTGCCGCCGCCGCCCGTGATGAATACGCGCGCTCCAGAGACAAGCTCGGCTACGGGCGCCATGTCGAGGCGGCGTTCCGGCCGCGCCAGAAGGTCAGCCGGGCGGATCTGCTCGAGCATCGCCTTGTGGCCAATGCGCAGCAGGGTAGCCTTGCGGGCCGAAGCAACAGCAAGCGCCGCTTCCATCGTACGCCGGTCTTCCGGCGGAGCCGCGATGGCGATCCAAGGAAGCTCGCCGAAGCGGGCGGTGTAGTGGTCGAACAGCGTGGCAAGCTGGCCGATGCCGCCCATCACCTGCACGCCTTCAATGTCCCGCCCGAGATGCTGGCCGGATGTTTCGACGATGCCGATGGTGCGGATTGGCGGGCCCGAAGATGCCTTGCGCGATGCACGCAGCGCTTCAGCGACGTGGCCAGCCGGGCCAACAACGAGGGCGCGTGGCGCATAAGGCGGTTCGCGGCGGAAAATGGAGGAGAGATCGCCCGTGGCGCGCCCACGCGCCCAGAAGCGGACGACCATCAGCAGAAGGAGCCAGATCGGGAATTGCAGGTAGATGCTGGTGAGCGGATAGTCCTGCAGCGTCTTGGCGAGGATCAGGATCGGCAGCGACATCAGGTGCGCGAGCGCGACAGCCTGGAAGATGCGGACAACATCGCGAAGGGACGTGTGGCGCCAGACCTGACGGTGGACGCCACGCAGCCAGAGCGAGAAAGCCGCCGCAACGCCGAACGCGATCGCCACGAAGAAATCGAGCCAGGTCGGCGAACCGCGCCCGGAGAAATAGTAGGTGATCTGCGGCGCGATATACATCGCGACCATGCCGGAGATGACGTCATAGCCAAAGCAGGCCGCCTTGGCTTCAATGGCCGCCCTCCGGGCGGAAACCTCAACGTTACTCACGCACTCTCCCCCTGAACCCCGGGTTCGATTCGCGACAGCGCCCACCGCACACGGTTTGGCGCTTGCGAGCCATCAGCCCCAGGATCAGCTACTCCCCGAATGACAAGCTGCTGCGTCTTCTGCGCAGTCTCAGCTCCCCAGTAACGCGAATTTTCCACGGAAAGCAAAGTCTCACTGCGGAATCTCCAGACCCGCTGACGCTTGGGCAATCCTAGGAATACCGTCCTATCATCTGGTCCATCCACGACCTGAACGTCCGGATGCAGATGAAAGCGGATTTCAAAGGGGATAAGTCCGCTGGGAAAGGTAGAGGCTGCTTCCGACATCGGGCGGGACAGGCTGTCTTCGCCAGTGATGCGGCCGCCATTCATCGCGACGTAGAGGCGGCGGCGATAGATAAGGCCGTGACGCACGCGCCAGCCGCCATGCTGACCTTCGAGCAGATACTGATCGCCCTCTTCCATCCGGCGAATGGCGAGTTGTGCGGGACCTTCAGGGACACGCACGCCCGTGGCCGGGTCGAATGTAAAGATCGCCGAGTCTTCGCCATTGAGAGCCAGCACGGAATGGGCGGCGGTGCGCCGGGCGGCGTCTCGCACAACTGGATCGAGATCGGCATTCGAGCCGCAGGACGTGATGAGGCGCTCAGGCCCGTCATCGACGGTAAGCGCCAGCGCGCCAGCGTGGGCATGGACGCCGTTGGGCCGCTCTGGCCCCGCACCCGCGTCGACATAAACGGTGAGCCCTTCGGCCTGGATGCGCTGAAACGCCGAAATACGCGCGAAGGAGAATTTGGAATTGACGCCGCCGTGCGGACGCATCGCCGCCTGCGCGGTCCCGTTGGAGCTATCGCCGCCCCCGTTCGCGGGCAGGAGGCCGCTGTCGGCCTGCTGGAGAAACGACAGCATGGCCGCCATGCGGGGCTGGAGCTTGGTAAGGAAGCCGGGCGCATTGACCCCAAGACGAAGAAGCAGCTCCTCGACGGTCTGGATGTCGAGCATGGCTTCAGCCAGCGCTTCCGGGCTGCGGCTGACATGACCACCATCAGGCAGGATCTGCGCGGCGCACTCGGCCTCAAGCATCGCGAGGCCTGTTTCAAGAATCTTGCGGCCATCCTCCGTCGCCGCGCCGCCCAAGCATAGCGCAACAGCTATACGGAAGCGGCTGACGGGATCAGTTTCCTCGGGGCCGGAGAACTGCAGGTGACGAAGCTGGCGGCCGATGGTTTCAAGCACGGACAACAGCGCCTCGCCTTCGAGCGGCGCAAACAGCCACGGCCCGGCACAGAGCCAGTTGATCAGCCTGTCGGCCGTAATCGACAGGCGCCAGGCGAAGTTTTCCCATTTCCCATAGGCATCCGCCCACGCAACCATCAGGGCGCGCGCGCGCGATTCACCGGCGGGGCCAAGGCTCCCCAGATCGCGCAGCCAATGGAAACGGTGGATGCGATCGGTGAAATGGATCGTCGGAAAATCGGGGCCCCACGGCGCGCGGCCCTCAGGCGTTTCGATCTGCGCGGCGCCGAATCTCCATCGGCCAGCAAGAATGGCTTCGCCACGCGAATGGCTGACCGGGCGATTGTCTTTCGGCAGCGCAGTGAGACCGCTGGGGCCGGGTCCGGAAATGCGAAGGCGGTGAACCGGCGACACATTGATCGCCATTCCGGACTTGCCCGTCAGCTCAAGCCACTGCGCGTCATCGGCTTCACGCCCGGAAGGTCCGAGAGGTGGGAGAGCCATGCCCCCTCACCCGCGAGTCTTGGCAGCGACAGGCTGAGCGTCACGGATCGCAGCGATCGCGCTCGCGTAGTTCTTAGGCCCCTTGCCGAAAACGGCGGAGCCGGCGACCAGCGCGTTGGCGCCCGCGGCGATAATCGCGCCGGCGTTCTCCGGTATGACGCCACCATCAACCTCGAGGATGGTCTTGAGATTGGCGCGGTCGAGCTTGTTGCGGATCGCCTCGATCTTGCGGAGCTGGCTGTCGATGAATTTCTGGCCGCCGAAGCCGGGGTTCACGCTCATGACGAGGATGAGGTCGAGATCCTCCAGCACCGGATCGAGCACATCGGCAGGCGTCGACGGATTGAGCGCGGCGCCGGCTTTCTTGCCGAGCTTCTTAATGACCTGCAGCGTACGATGGAAATGCGGCCCGGCTTCCGGGTGAGCGGTGATGATATCCGCGCCGGCGGCCGCGAAGGCTTCGAGATAGGCATCGACCGGCGAAATCATCAGGTGGACGTCGAAGGGCTTTTTCGTGTGCGGGCGAAGCTTTTCGATCACGCCCGGGCCGATGCTGATGTTCGGCACGAAATGGCCGTCCATGACGTCGACATGGATCATGTCAGCGCCAGCTTCATCGACAGCACGAATTTCCTCGCCCAGACGGGCGAAGTCCGCAGCCAGAATTGAAGGCGAAATCAGGATATCCGACATGCAACTCGCCTAGCAGCGGGGGTTTGCTGGCGCAAGCGACGCGAGCGGGCGCCGGCGAAAAGGGCAGCATTCGACTGCATGAGACGCACGGCTACGCCTGCATTACATCGCGTTATGGCGGGCAATCTCGTCCTTCGAGAACCGCAGGAATCGGGCAGCGTTGTTGTAGAAGATATTGCGCTTCTGCTGCGGCGACAGGAAGGGCGCTTCCTCGACAGCCTGAATGGCCGGTTCGATGACACCCGGCCAGATCATCTGATCCGACCCGAACATGATGCGGTCGCCGTAACCGGCATCAACCAGCGCCTTGAGGTAGGCGTAAAACGCTTCGCGCGGCTCGGTGTAGTCGATGCTGGAAATATCAACGTACAGCTGCGGGTGCGCAAACATCACGGCGCGCAGATCGTCGATCAGCGGATAACCCGCGTGCATGACATAGACGCGCAGTTTCGGATGGCGGACAAGAACCTCTTCAAGCCCGAAAGCGCTGCTGTTGCTGGCGCGATAGCCGGGCGCGCCGAAATAGGGATCGCCAGGGCCGCCCGCACCCATATGGATGCCAACCGGGATATCCAGTTCCTCCGCCAGCGCCCAGTAAGGTTCAAGCCGCTTGTCATCGGGTGCGACGCCCTCGTATTGCGCCATGATCTCGCCGAGCACCTGAAATGCCCCCGCCCCATGCAGCTTGCGAACCTCGTCGGGCGATAGCGACCTCTGGTCACCTTCGGTAATGCGCAGATCGAGCCCCGCTATCATCCTTTCGGGACTCTGCGCCTTCCAGACGGGCAGCAGATCGGGATCGCCGCTTATCATCCCAATGATGTTGCGCTTCTTCATCACGGCGAAGGTTTCGCGCATCACCTGTTCGTCCGTCATGGCGGCAGGGATCGGATTGGCGCAGGGCGGCATGACATCGAAAGTCATGTCCCCCGCCTTGCTCGAATCCCAACGAGGCATGGCAGCAAACGGGGCGCACATGGGCGGAGGAGACGGGCCCATATAGTCAGCTCGTCGCGCATGAAGATGCATGTCGATGATCGGCAGCCGCGACGCGCCGGGTTCGACCTTCGCGGCAGGCGCATCGCAAGCGGACAGAGAGGCCGCGACCGCCAGACAAAGGAGAAAACGCTTCATGACGCCCAACCCCAACGTCCGGATACCGCGAAGCGTAGTTGCGCGTGGGATGCACGTCCATGGGTGGCCGTACGCAACAAGCAAAACAAAACCGCCCGAAGCTGCCTCCGGGCGGTTTGCTGGTTGGGTTGTACGAAGGGCTAGTAGTAGCCGATCGAGGAATTCTGCGGGATGACGCGGGCGCGCTCGCCGTATTCGATCAGGACAGGCGTGCCGTTCGGGATGGCATATCCGCCGGCCTGCGGGACCGACACCAGCTCGCCCGAGCGAAGACGGATCGTGTAAGCGAAGCCGCTCTGGGCCGTCGCCGAATTGCCGACCGCGTTGCCGAGTACGCCGCCAAGGATCGCGCCGCCGATGGCCCCAGCCGTGTTGGCTTTCGAGCCGCCGCCGATTTCGCTACCGGCGAGGCCGCCGAGCACCGCGCCGGCAAGCGTGCCGACTTTCGAGCCCTGCGAAGAACCTTCGATCTGGATCGGGCGAACGCCGACAACCGTGCCTTCTTCGACACGCGCGACCATGCCGACCGAACCACGATCATACGTGTTGGCGCCGAGGCCGCTGGCGCAGCCGGCGAGAGCCGTGGCGAGAACCGCAAAAGCCACCGCGAAGGCCTTCTGGGGCTTGGCGATCGTCGAGGCGCGCAGGCCTTCAGTCGACGGGGCAGAAGCGGTGAAAGATGATCCGTCCATTACGCACTCCTGTGGGACGGAATATCCGGGGAGGTCCCCGTCCCTACACGCAAAGTTATACACGAAGCGGTTGAACCGCCGCTGAACCCAATCGATCGGTTTCGTCGCTTATCCGAGGCAGGATTGTGTCATTCCTAGCGAAGGAAATTCGGCGTTGGGTCCACAAGCTGGAATGGGATTTGGACTAGGCGCGTTCAAGCCGCGCGATGTAGAAAATGTCTGATTTCATTGGCTCTGCGACGATTTCGCCAGAGACTGATGCAGCGCCGACACGCGCCTCCGCCAAAGCCTGCGGAGCTGTAATTACGTCGCCGTCATCCGTTAACGCCGCCTCGAAGCCGGGGACCTCTTCAGGGGTGATTTTAACGCGGCGCCAACTTCCCGTGGCGAGGGCGGCCTCGATGACATCGCGGCCCTCTTCCGGGATCGGCGTACACACGGAGTAGATCAGACGCCCACCCGGACGGAGCAATTCAGCGGCGGCCTGCACCAGCTGGGCCTGTGTTGCCGGGAAGCGCGCCATGTCCTTCGGATCACGCCGCCATGCGCCCTCGGGATGACGGCGAAGGATGCCGAGCGCCGAGCATGGCGCGTCGAGCAGGACGGCGTCGAGCGGCTCGGCGGGACGCCAGGTGCGCGCGTCGTGCTCTACGATCGCGACAGGCAGCCGGGCACGTTCGATGTTTTCGCGCAGGCGCGTGATGCGCTGTTTTGAGATTTCGACGGCGGTGAGATTGGCCCCGGCTGCGGCGAGCTGCATCGTCTTGCCGCCGGGCGCGGCGCACAGATCAGCCACACGCTTGTTCTTGATGTCGCCGATCAGTTTGGCCGGCAACGCGGCGGCGGCATCCTGCACCCACCAGACGCCATCAGCGTAGCCGGGGAGATCGGTTAGGCCGGCTCCGCTCGCGAGACGGATCGAGCCGGACGGAAGAACCTGACCGTTGAGCTTTTCAGCCCAAGCCTGAGGATCTGCCCCCGGCTTCAGGGTGATATCGACGGGCGGCTCTTCCAGCTGAAGGCGGGCCATGGCGTCTGCGCGCTCAGGCCCCAGAGCAGATTTGAGCTTGGCAGCCATCCATTCGGGCCAGACGGAGGTGGGCGGCGCAGTGTGGAACGCTTCAGCTTCGCGCGAGGCCCGGCGCAGCACGGCGTTGACCAGACCGCCACCGCGACGGGCTTCATGCCATTTGCCAGCCGCTTCGACAGTTGCGGAGACGGCTGCATGATCGGGCACGCCAAGCATCCAGAGTTGGGCAGCGCCAGCGCACAGCACCGAGCGGATCTCGGGTTCCATATCGGCCAGTGGACGCTGAACCATTCCACCGAGTGCGTAATCGATACGGCCGATGCCGCGCAGGGCGGCGCCAGCGATGGCGCGGGCAAAGCCACGGTCAGGGCCCTCAAGCCGCCGGAAGGTACGGCTGGCGTCCATTGCGGCTTCGAGATCTAGCCCCTTGTCCAGCGTATGGTGAAGCAGCTCGGCAGCAGCCAGGCGGCTCTGCCAGCCCGCAGCCTCGGTTCGCTTTTCTGGTGGGGGTCGCGCCATGGAGCGGCTGGTAGCGGGTTGGTGGGACGGTGGCCAGAGCAAGTGTGGGGACAGGCGAGCCCGAAAACGGAAATGCCCGGCGCTGGCCGGGCATCCCTTGGTATTTCGAAGAGAAAGCGCCCTACTCCACGCCTTCCATTTCAGCGGCCTGACGGTGCAGGCGCTGGATGCGGCGTTCGGTCGGCGGATGGGACGCGCTGGCTGTGCGGCGTTTGCCATGCAGCGGATCGATGACGAACGTGTGGGCTGTGGCGGGGCTGCGCTCGGCCAGCGGATTCAGCAGGGAGGCCGTGTGGCGTTCCAGCTTGAGCAGTGCGTTGGCAAGGTTGATCGGGTTGCCGCAGATTTCGCCGGCATGCTTGTCGGCGGCGTATTCGCGATGGTGGCTCTGGCCGACGCGGGCGACGAGACCGGCAACCACACGGGACACACGCTTGCGCTGGCCCAACGGATAGGCAAGCGCGCCAAAGATCGTGGTCAGCACGACAGCCAGCGCCGAACATACGCCCATGGCGAGGGCATCGCCGCGTTTGACGTGCGCCAGCTCGTGGGCGACGACGGCAGAGACTTCGGCGCGGGAGAGCGTCTTGAGCAAGCCATCGGTGACGGCGATCGAGGCGTGATTTGTATCTCGACCCGCCACAAAAGCGTTCGGCTGGAACGCATCAACGATGTAAGTGCGCGGACGCGGCATATTCGCGCGCATCGCCAGGCGATCGCAGTCCGCAACGAAAGCCCGGATCATCGGCGAGGCATCGTCCGATCCGACTTCGCGGGCGTTATGGAGTTTCAGCATGATCTTCTCGGCGTACCAGAAGACCACGATATGAAAGCCAAGCGCGATCAGCGTGCCGACAAGCGCGCCTTCCCTTTGCGCGATCGACCAGCCGACGCCCGCGAACGCGAGGTGGATCAGCAGCATCAGGCCAGCGGCTTTAAAATAGCTCATGAAAGCTCTCTCAACACATGCGTCGTCCCCTTGAGGGGAAGGTTTGGCGGTGTTGGTAAAAGCATCCTTTCCAAACATGAAAAAATTGGTGAACGTGACCGCGATGAGTGAGCAAACAGGTCAATCGGATGAGATACGTGGCGCGGAGGGCCCAGAACGGTCCACCGGCGAACAAACCCAGGTTATTCCGGGCGCTGCGCCGGGTAAGCAGCTGAGTCGGGAGGCGATACGCGCCCTTGAAGAAGCGGAGGCGCGGCGCCAGGCCGCGCCCCGGCAAGAATTGCCTACCGAGATCAATGGGCGGCGCACCGGCGAAGAGCCCACCCGCTATGGGGACTGGGAGAAGAAAGGCCTCGCGGTCGACTTCTGACGGCGCAGCTCCCTTCGCGAGGGTGTTGCTTTGCGCCAACCGGGGCTCGGGATTAACCTCGTGTGCGGCAGGCTATCCCGGCATGGCAGGTGCATCGGACGCGCTCATGATCAAGGTCTCTCGCCTTCTGGCCAGTGTTCTGGTGCTTGCGTTCGGCGCCGCCGCTGTAGCCACGCCGTCCTTTGCCGATGGGCGCAAAAGGCCGCCGCCTGTGACGGCGCCGCCCCCCCCGCCCTTGCGCATCCCGCCGCCGGCACCCCCCATCCAGCCTGAACCCACGCCCATCAAGGCCGGGCCGCATGCCATCGTCCTGCCGTCCAATTTTGGCACGGGCGGCGTCGGTATCGACATCAATGGCGGGTCAGGTGGAGGTGGTCGCTTGATCGTCATTTCCGGAGGCTCGGCGCGCGCGCAGGCTTCTGCGACGGCTTTTGCCTATGCCAGCGCTTCTGCAACCGCTTTCGCGGGCGGGGGCGGCAAGGGTCATGGCGGTGGCGGCGGCAATGGCTGCGGCTGCAAATAGCGCCCGCCTCTAGAACCAGCCTCTCGTCTGTTCGTCACGCCAGAGATGAGCGGAGCCAATCAAAGGCGCCGCATCCGACGCTATGAGATTCAAGGGAATTGGCTTCATCAGGCCTGTGCGAACGCCGCGCTTGTAGAAGCGATCAAGCGAAGCGCGCTCCTTCAGCCATGGCTCCAAGCGTTGTGAGACCCCGCCGGCGATGAAGACGCCTCCGGTCGCGTTCGCCATCAGCGCCATGTCGCCCATCGAGGTCATGACTGCGCGGGCGCGTAACCTGCAGAATTCGAGCGCCATCGCATCGCCTTCGTTGGCGGCGGCGATTACTTCGGCCTGAGTGAGTGGCTTTTCCTTGAGCCCCATGATCTCGAAAAGTGCGTCGCGCGTATCGTCGAACCCGGCGCCAGCCGTGACGATCTCGTTGGATACATAGCCGAGTTTCTTGCGGAGATTTTCCGCGAGCTTCCACTCGATCTCGGTTTCAGGGGTAAAGGCCTGATGCCCGCCCTCCCCACCGATGACGACCCAGCCATCCGCGATCCGGCGCAACAGCCCGACGCCGAAGCCGGTGCCCGGGCCGCCGATCGCCAGCGAGCCTTCTGGATCTGGCTGGCCCACCGAAATCGGCCGCAGCTGATCGCCAGTGAGCTCGGGCGCTGAGCGCGCCATGGCGATGAAATCGTTGCTTGCGACGAGGCGGTCGACGCCGAGGCGCTGCTTCACCGCCGCCATATCGACGATCCAGCCACGATTCAGCAACTCGACATGGCGCCCGCCTGTCACGCCTGCAAACCCGAAGGAGGCGCCGGCATATTCGGGGGATGTTTCCTTCAAATACGCGTCGAGCGCTGTCTCAAACGTATCAAAATCCTGCCCGGGACGCTTCCAGATAGTCGAAAGGGTCGCGCGGCCACCCATGAAATTGGCCAGCGCAAAGCGCACATTCGTGCCCCCGGCATCTCCGACAAGTAGTGTTCCGTCCTGCATGATCGACCTTAAGCTGCCCTGAGCATCAGTCGCAACGCAGAGTTATTGCGTACGCTGAACGGATTTTCTTGCATTTGGCTTTCGCAATTTGGCAGGGTGATTTCAAAGCAACTCTCCCCAAAGGTACCCCCAGCACGATGCCCCATGCCACGCCGTTGATCTCTCTGCTCACCATCGGCTTGGGGTTCGCCTTCGTATTCGGGATGATTGCCACGCGGCTGAAGCTGTCGCCGCTGGTGGGCTATCTGATCGCCGGAGTGGTGATCGGGCCGTTTACGCCCGGTTTCGTGGGCGATTCACACCTCGCGAGCGAACTGGCCGAGATCGGCGTCATCCTGCTGATGTTCGGGGTGGGCCTACACTTCTCGATGAAGGACCTGCTGTCTGTGCGCGCCATCGCCATACCGGGCGCGATCGCTCAGATCGCCGTGGCGACCCTGCTGGGCGTCGGCATGGGCCATTTCATGGGATGGACGATCGAGGCGGGGATCGTCTTCGGCCTTGCCCTGTCCGTCGCCTCTACTGTCGTGCTGCTGCGGGCCCTGCAGGAGCGTCGCGTGGTGCAGACCGACAAGGGCCGGATTGCTGTCGGCTGGCTGATCGTCGAAGACCTCGCCATGGTGCTGGCGCTGGTGTTGCTGCCGACCTGGGCCGGAATTCGCGAGCAGATGGCCGAGTCCGGCGGCTTCACGTGGACTCAGGCGCAGGAGATCGCGATCGCGCTCCTCCTGACGTTCGGCAAGGTCGGCGCATTCGTTGTCATCATGCTGGTGGTCGGCAAGCGCGTGATTCCGTGGCTGCTGCACCGGGTCGTGCATCTCGGTTCGCGCGAGCTGTTCCGCCTTTCGGTTCTGGCCATCGCACTGGGGGTAGCGCTCGGCGCGTCGGAGCTGTTCGGGGTGTCGTTCGCGTTGGGCGCATTTTTCGCTGGCATGATCATGGGTGAGAGCGAGCTGTCGCATCAGGCCGCGAATGAGACCCTACCGCTACGCGATGCGTTTGCGGTGCTGTTCTTTGTCTCGGTCGGCATGCTGTTCGACCCGATGACGTTGTTCACCAACCCCTGGCCGCTGCTGGGCGCGCTCGCGATTGTAGTAATCGGCAAGTCAGTGGCCGCCCTCGCGATCATGCAGCTGTTCAAGCAGAAGCGCGAGAATGCTGCGCTGATCGCTGCCAGTCTTGCGCAGATTGGCGAGTTCTCCTTCATTCTCGCCAGCCTCGGTGTCGGTCTTGGCCTGCTGCCCGAAGATGCGCGCGACCTTATCCTGGGCGCCGCCATCTTCTCGATCGTGCTCAACCCGCTCGTCTTCCTCGTCGCCGACAAATGGGCGCCGCGAGCGGCGCCAGCGGACTCAGACCCATCGAAAAAGCCCTCCTCCCATGGCCGCGCGATCATCGTTGGCCATGGCCGCGTCGGATCGCGCATCGCCAAGGCGCTGGCGGCCGCGCGCGTCGATTTCTCGGTGATCGAGGACCGGCAGGAGATGGTGGAAAAGCTGCATGAGGAAGGCATTCCCGCGATCGCGGGCAATGGCGTCTCGTCCGACACGCTCAAAGCCGCCGCTGTCGAGACTGCCAAGCTGATCTACATCACCGTGCCGGACGGCTTTGAAGCCGGCCGCATTGTGGAGATCGCGCGGCAACTCAATCCGGGCATCCGCATCTTCGCGCGCTCGCATAATGATGCGGAGATAGACCACCTCAACGGCTTCGGCGCAGACGTGATCATATCGGGTGAGGAAGAGATCGCCCAGGCGATGATCGACGCGACGGGGCTTGCGAAGCCAGCATGAAACAGCGTTCGGTCTGATATATCATACCGTTGTAATTGTTTGCTTTTTGGGACTCTCGCGCGTAGGTGAGCGCGATGGCTCGCGATCACGCCGACACACATTCCGGCCACGATCATGCTCACACGCACGATCATGGTCATGGACACACGCATGGCCATGACCACGGCGGCGACGAGAAAAATGAAAGCCGTATCGGCATCGCCGCCCTGCTGACGGGTGGATTCATGGGCGTCGAGCTTGCCGGGGGCCTTCTCGCCGGCTCGCTCGCGCTGATTGCTGACGCCGGACACATGCTGTCGGACTTCGGTTCGCTGGCTCTCGCCTGGGTCGGCTTCCGCATGGCGCGGCGGCCAGCAGACTCTCGCCGAACCTACGGATTTCGCCGCTTCCCTGTTCTGGCCGCATTCGTCAACGGCCTCACCCTCTTCGCCATCGTCGTCTGGATCACCGCCGAGGCCATCGGGCGCCTTACCAATCCGGAACCGATTCATCCCGAACTCATGCTGTGGGTAGCCGCCGCAGGACTGGCGGTGAATATTGTGGCGTTCGCGGTTCTGCATGGCGCCGATCGCGACAACCTGAACGTGCGCGGCGCTCTGCTGCATGTGGCCGGCGACCTGTTGGGCTCCGTTGCGGCGATCGTTGGCGCCGTGGTGATCATGTACACGGGCTGGCTGCAGATCGATCCAATTCTGTCTGTGGTGGTTTCGCTGATCATCCTGCGATCAGCCTGGTCGCTGACCTTTCAGAGCGCCCATATCCTGCTCGAGGGCGCGCCGCACCACGTCGACCTGGACAAGGTCACACACGATCTCGAGCATCTCGATGGCGTGGTCGATATTCACCACGCTCATCTGTGGTCACTGGATGGACGCAAGTCGATGATGACGATGCACGCTCGCATTCGCGATGGAGCATCGGGGCCGGAGGTCGTCGCCCGCATCAAAGCGCGGCTGCACGAAGCGCACGGTATTGATCACGCGACGATCGAGGTCGAAGGCAACGAATGCCCGGATGCTGACTGCGCCTAGTGCGCCAGCGCAGCCTTGGCTTCAGCAGCACGTTTCGAGCGTTTCAGGCTGGCGGCCCCGTAGAAACGCGGCTTGATTACCGGGAACCATAGCAACTTGCCCAGGCCTTCGGTGAAGCGCCGGTAAGCAAACGCGCGGCGGCGTGTCTTGGCGAGAAAGCTTCCAAGCGCCGCTGCACCATACACGACGGTTTGGCCCCCTCCGACCGCCATCCAGAAAGCTATTGCGGAGATATCCCTCTTTGGTCCGGTCCACGCCTTGGTGGCCGGCCCCTGCCCGTAAGCGAAAGCCCTGCGCAGCGTGTAGGCCAGCGTTACCCGCGACGGTTCCGGCGTTTCCCAGACCAATGCGTTTGGCGCCCACGCGAAACGGGCGCCATTGGCCTCCATCGCCTGAAACAGAAGATCGTCCTCGCCCCCGATCTCGTTGCGGGCGATCGAGAACGGCTCAGCTGATGGCAACGCAGCACGACGGATCAGGCTGCAGCCGCAGCCATAGAACATGGAGATGGGGCCTTCCGCGTGATCCGCTTCGCGCGAAAAGAATGCATCGAAATAGTCTTGGTGATCGCGCGGCCTTGCAGCCAGCTTTGTCCGAACCGGACCAAATACAACATCGGCTGCATGAGCCTCGCGAACCCGTATCAGTTCGGCCAGCCAGCTCGCCGGCGCGATTTCATCATCATCCAGGAAGGCGATGAGCTCGCTCCGTGCCGCGCGCAGGCCGGCATTGCGCGCGTTGGCGACGCCAGCCAACGGCTCATGCACGACCACAAGCCGAGGATCGGCAATCGCACGCAAGGCGTCTAGTGCGGAACCTGCGGGATCATTATCGACCAGCACGACCTCGAAGGACGCAGAGCAGGTTTGCGCCAATGCCGAATGCGCAGCGTCAACCGCGCGCTGTGGCCGCTGGAAAGTGGGGATGATGACGGATACCGACGGCAGCATGCTCCGGACCGTACGCCAGTCAGGTTGCGGCTACGTTTACAAGGTCAAATCCACTAAATCCGTAGCAGATTCAGGCGGCGAACCGCTTCGTACCCAGCGTCAGGTCGCTGGCCGCTGAATCTGACTCGCAAGGTTCTGCGACACTTGCCTTGCGTCAAAAGAGTTGGCGTCGCCGCCCTTCTGGCCGCGGCCCATCACGATCTCCGCAAATGCCTCGTAGCGCGTGACTTCCTGGTATGACTGCGGCGTCCAGTACGGCTCGTAGGCGCCGACCCAGCCATAGCGGGGCACGAAGTACATGTACGACAAGCGCGAGCCCATGTAGCCGCCGCCCGAAGAGCGAATGCGGCTTTCCTTGTCCGTGTCGCGGTTCACAATCGTAAACGTGTCATAGCCATTCTGGAGCGTGAGCTCGGCCGCGCGATAGAGCATGTAGTTCTCAACCGTCTCGCGATCGGTGAGGGAATTGCCCTTGAAAGCGATGCGATAACGATCGTTCTCGATACGCGATTCCGTATAGCCGAGATCTCGGCCCGCGCCCGGCTGATAAGGGGTTGGGCCGCTTTGGCAGGCCGCAGTGGCGAGGGTTGTGACGATGGCTGCGGCGACAAGGAGTTTGCGCAACATGGGGTGCCTCCTGAAACGGCGAATTCCTGCACACTCTCACATAGTGAGCGTAAGATGAACGCCAATAGAACGCGGCCGGCCCGCCTGGAGCGGACCGGCCTCGATTTCTCATACGTAGCCGATTCCCGGCCAGATCAGGCGGAATCAGGCCTTTAGGCAGTCGCGAAGCCAAACACCGACTTGGTTTCGAGGAACTCGTGGATGCCTTCGACGCCCCACTCCCGGCCGTTGCCGGACTGCTTGAAACCGCCGAACGGCATGGTCTGGTCGGACCCTTGGCCGTTGATGTGCACCATCCCGGTGCGCAACTGGCGCGCGACTTTCTGCGCGTGTTCCTGTTCGCCCTGCACATAGCCCGAAAGGCCATAGACGGTGTCGTTGGCCATCGCGACGGCCTGCTCTTCGCTGTCGTAAGGGAGGATGCAGAGCACGGGCCCGAAGATTTCCTCGACCGCGATCGTCATGTCGTTACGGACGTCGGCGAACACGGTGGGCTTCACATAGTAGCCACGGTTCAGGCCATCGGGACGGCCGAGACCGCCGGTGACAAGCGTTGCACCTTCGTCGATGCCCTTCTTGATGAGGCCCTGGATCTTGTTCCACTGGGCTTCGGAAACGACCGGGCCGATGGCGCCCTTCTCTGCCGTTGCCGGATCCTGCACTTTCACGGCTTCGGCGGTAGCCTTGGCGATGGCCTTGGCTTCTTCGTTCTTGGCGCGCGGCACGAACATGCGCGAAGGCGCGTTGCAGCTCTGCCCGGTGTTGGTCATCATCTGCATGACGCCCTGTTTGACGGCTTTCTGGAGGTCTGCATCGTCGAGGATGATGTTGGCCGACTTGCCGCCGAGTTCCTGTGCAACACGCTTGACCGTCGGCGCTGCCGCTTGAGCGACGAGCACGCCGGCGCGGGTCGATCCGGTGAACGACATCATGTCGACATCCGGGTGAGCGGAAAGAGCTGCGCCAACTCCCGGACCGTCGCCGTTGACTAGGTTGAACACGCCTTTCGGCACGCCGGCTTCATGCATGATCTCGGCGAAGATGATGGCGTCGATCGGCGCGATCTCGGACGGCTTCAGCACCATGGTGCAACCTGCGGCGATCGCAGGCGCGACCTTGCAGGCGATCTGGTTCTGCGGCCAGTTCCACGGGGTAATGAAGCCACAGACTCCGATCGGCTCCTTGCGGATGAGGTGCTTGCCGCGGCGCTCTTCGAACTCGAAGGTGCGGAGATAGTTGGCGGCCTGCATGATGTGGCCGAGGCCTGAGGGTGCGTGCGCGCCTTGGGCGAGCCATAGCGGCGCGCCCATTTCCTCGGACACGACGCCGGCCATGTCGCCAAGGCGCTTCTTGTAAACCTCGATGATCTTGTCGAGCAGGTCGGCGCGGTATTCCTTCGTGGTTGCGGCGAAGGCTGGGAACGCGGCCTTGGCGGCGGCGACGGCCTTGTCCACATCGGCCTTGGAGCCGATGGAGATGCGCGCGTAGTTTTCTTCTGTCGCCGGGTTCTGGACATCCATCGTGCGCGGCGTGACTGGGTCAACCCATTCGCCATTGATGTAGAATTTCAGGTAATCGCGCATCGAAATCTCCTCCTGGACGAACGTGACGTACCGGATCGTCAAATTCGCTGCGGGTTAGATAGTCGATGTTGGGCCGGATTGGGAGCCCCGGCGGATCAGCGCGCTGGTCCGGCCGGGAAATCTCAGAACAGGGGCTGTTGCGGCTGCTCGACGCGCTTGAACGTGATGCGGCCGACCTCGTTCAGCATGGTGTTCTTGTCCACAAACGAGCGCACCGTGGTCGATAATGGCTGGCCGTTCTCGTCGATGGTGAAAAGCTTGAAACGCTGCTTGTCCACGGCTTCAATCCGATAACGGCCCGTCTGGGTCACCGGATCAGCGACGACGCCACGGATCTCCATCCGGTTGCGCGTCTGATAGGACCCGTCGGTATTGAACACAGCCGTGATTTCACCCTTCACGTCGCCAGACGAGGTGTCAGCGCGCCATTCGCCTACAAGCGTTCGCGTAAAGCTGGTCGTTTTCGGCTTACCGTTGAAGAACATAGTCCCTAGTCCCTTCAGAAGGCATGCCAGCACAGGCAAAGCCCCGCGCCAACCGCCTGAGTCAGTAGCCGACCCTCCGAAACACCCTCAGAAAACAGCCTTACGCGGCGATCATATCGCATGGCATGGTTACTTTCCGGTTGAATCTTACAGGATCGACATGAATCGCCTGGCCCTCTCAGCGCTGTTCCTCCTTCTGCCCACAGCCCACGCCCAGCAGGACGATGATCGTATAGAGGGACAAAAGCTGGCCGCGGCCTTCTCACAGGGCGATCTTGATACACTTGGAGCCTGCCAGGGTCGCATTGAGGGCGTAAGCCTGCTGCTCGGTGACATCGAGGGATGGCTGGTCGCCCAAGGCCAGACAGCAGCGCTTGATGGTCTTCATAGCCAGCTGGAAAAAGGCGCTGAGCTGATCGACAGTTTTGCCGAGGTTCGCCTGCAAATCTCGACGGTCAAAGGCATGGCGCTCGTGACTTCAGACAAGGCGCGCCAAGACATGCTCGCTACCTTCAAGCGACGCGAGAGCGAAGATGAGCGCGCCTTCTACACACGCGCCCAGCCTCAGACACGCTTGCCGGCCGACTGCCGTGAAGCACTGCGGCGCGGACGGTGGAAAATCGAAATGGACGGGCTTGCTGGAGACAGGTGATGGCTATTACCGGCGGGTGTCAGTGCGGAGCGGTCCGCTACGTCATGCACGTGCCGCGAGTGGAGAAACCGCACGTCTGCCATTGCCGCATGTGCCAAAAGGCGACGGGCGGGCTGTTTGCAGCTCTCGCTGGTTGCGCCAAGGACAGGCTTGAGTGGACCAAGGGGCAGCCTGCCCTGTTTGCGTCGTCGAACCTCGCGACGCGAGGCTTCTGCCGGGACTGCGGGACGCCGCTGACCTTTGCATACAACACCCCTGAGGCGCGAATTTACGTGACCATCGGATCGCTGGACGATCCCGAACTGGCCAACATCGAAATCCAATACGGACTGGAATCGAAGATCAGCTGGGTGAAGTTCTGCGAAGACGTTCCCGGCGAGATCACAGGCGACAGCGCGGACGCGCAGGCGTTCTTCGCGGATATGAAGAACAATCAAGCCTAGACGGCTATCGCGGTGATTGTCGCCTCGGTTGCGCCTGCCTCGATCTCCTCGCCCACACCCTTGCCCATCATGGCGCGCGCGAGCGGAGAGACCCATGACAGCAGGCCACGTGCGGGATCGGCCTCGTCCTCGCCCACGATCCTGAAGGACGACTTCCGGCCATCCTCGCGCAGGATATTCACCGCCGAGCCGAACGTGACGACGTCCGCGTTATCGGGCGCTGGCTGCACCTGCGCCGTGTTGCGGCGGGCGGTCCAGTAGCGGAGTTCGCGCGCCGCGCGTGCGGCCGCCTCCTTGTCGCCAGCGGAAAGTGCGGCTGCATTGGCTTCGCTGTGGCGAGCAATCTCGGCTTCGATCCGGGCGAGCCCAGCCGCCGTGACGAGGTTCGGGAGGCTCGAAATCTCGCGATCCGGCAGCTCGATTGCGCCGTCATCGTCGGATTCGCGGGTGAAGGCCTTGCTCATGCTGTTGAATCTAGGCGCTCCCTGCCGGGCGCCTAACTCCTTACCCAGACCTTTACCAGATGGCCCCGATCGAACCGTCTGACTTGATGCAATCCTGACCAAGATTCCCTATGTATTGCTCTCAAAATCTTGGAGCGCACCCGTGGACGGCAAGCGCATACTTCTGATCGTCGGCGGCGGGATCGCCGCCTACAAGTCGCTGGAGCTGATCCGGCTGCTTGCCAAGGACGGTATTGCCACGCGCGTGATCCTGACCAAGGCGGGCGCCGAGTTCGTGACGCCGCTGTCGCTTGGATCGCTGTCTGGCGACAAGGTTTATCAGGACCTGTTCAATCTGACAGACGAAGCTGAGATGGGTCATATCGAGCTGTCACGCTCGGCCGACCTTGTCGTGGTGGCGCCTGCAACTGCAGACCTGATGGCGAAGGCCGCCAATGGGCTCGCCAACGATCTTGCCTCCACCACCCTGCTCGCAACCGACAAGCCGGTGCTGATGGCGCCAGCGATGAATGTGCGGATGTGGGAGCACGCAGCGACCAAACGCAATGTTGCGCAGCTGCAGGCCGATGGTGTCACGGTGATTGCGCCCGATGTGGGACCGATGGCGTGCGGCGAGTTCGGCCCGGGACGTTTGCCCGAGCCTGCACGTATCGCAGCGCAGATCCGCAAGATGCTGTCTTCGCCCACGGGCGTTGGACCGCTGTCGGGTTTCCGCGCAGTCGTGACGGCGGGACCGACGCGCGAGCCGCTGGACCCCGTACGCTTCATCTCGAACCATTCGTCGGGCAAGCAGGGCTATGCGATCGCGGATGCGCTGGCGCGTCTTGGCGCCGATGTGCGCCTCGTGACCGGACCGACGCAGCTGGCGATCCCGGATGGCGTGACCGGCGTGAAGGTAGAGACGGCCATCGAAATGCAGGATGCGGTGAAGGCAAACTTCCCGGCGGACATTTTCGTATCGGTTGCCGCCGTCGCCGACTGGCGGCCTGCCACGCGTGCGCAGACCAAGCTGAAGATCAAGGGCGCGGCAGCCGAGAATGTGGCGCTGCAGCTTGTCGAGAACCCGGACATCCTGAAATCCATCGGCACGAAGAAGAAGGGCCGGCCTCGCCTGGTCGTCGGCTTCGCCGCTGAGACCAACGATGTCGAAAAGCACGCCAAGGCGAAGCTGACCCGCAAGGGCGCCGACTGGATTGTAGCCAACGATGTTTCGGGCGACGTGATGGGCGGGGCTGACAACGAGGTTCTGCTAATTTCACGCGACCGGGCCGAACGCTGGCCGCGCATGAGCAAGGCCGAAGTTGCGATGAAGCTGGCTGAGCGCATCGCCGAGACTTTCGACGCTCCGGAAACCAGCGCGGCGGAATAGCGCGGGCGCGGGATATGGCCTAGAGAGCCGCCAACTCCTAGGTCAGGTTCATGATCCGCCACATCGTCTTTTTCACGCTGAAAGACCCGAGCGAAACGCCGGAAATCATCGACCATCTCATGCGGCTGGGGACGATTCCGGGTTCGACCCTGTTCGAGGTGACCCAGAACCGTAAGGCGGACCTTTTTGGCAACGAGATCGATGTCGTCGTCTACGCCGAGTTTCCTGGCATCGATGCGCTGCATGCCTACAAGAAACACCCGACCTACACGGATGTAACCAACATCGTTCGCCCACGCCGCGAGCTGCGTTTTGCGGCCGACGTCGAGGGCTGACGGATCTGTGGAGATCGGCTGCCGGCGCTCGCTCTCGACAGGGCGTCGCGCTAGTCATGGCTGCCTGCCTGGAGCCCTTCCGATGACTGTCACCATTCAAGTTGCGCCCCTGCCTCATTTCGAAGGGCTGGCCCTGCCCGCTTACGAAACAGCTGATGCAGCTGGCATGGATCTGCGTGCCGCCGTGGCCGACGGAGAGCCTCTGACGCTGGCGCCGGGGCACCGCGCCATGGTGCCGACAGGCCTGACCATCGCCCTGCCCGCAGGCCACGAAGCGCAGGTGCGGCCACGTTCTGGTCTGGCAGCCAAGCATGGCATCACCTGCCTGAACTCGCCTGGCACAATCGACGCCGACTATCGCGGCGAAGTGAAAGTGATCCTTATCAATCTTGGTCAGGAGCCATTCGTCATCAAGCGCGGAGAGCGGATCGCGCAGATGGTGATCGCGCCTGTCACCCGCTGCGAACTGACGGTTGTGACCAAGCTCGATGACACCAAGCGTGGCGCCGGTGGCTTCGGCTCCACGGGCCGCTAATGCGATCTAGCCTTTGAGATCGAGCTGCGGCTTGGCCATGTCGGCGAGCAGATAGTGCTCGGTGTCGGCGACGGTATCGAGGCCGCCGAAATCGAAAGCTGACCTGTCGATTATGATGTCGCGTGGCCGCAACGGTCGCGAGAGCTCAAGACCTTCGAGCGAGCGGCAACGCGAGAAGGCGACATAGGCTTGGCCATGCGCGAACATGCCCCTGTCGAAATCGATGTGGACACGATCCAGCGTCATGCCCTGGCTTTTGTGGATCGTCGTCGCGTAAGCGAGCCGCAGCGGGAGCTGCTTGAACGAGCCCACGACGGAGCGTGAGATCGACTTGGAATTCGCATCGAACTCGTAACGGAATTTTTCCCATGCCTGTTGCGCTACGCGATGCGTCTCGCCATTGAGCTTTACATAGCAGTCGTTTTCGCCGAGCCCCTGCACGACGCCAAGCGAGCCGTTGACCCATCGGCCCGATGGATCGTTGCGGATCATCATGACGCGCGCGCCCTGTTTCAGCTCGAGGACTTCCTCGGTGGGGAAGGCCTTTGGCTCGAAATTTCCTTCGAGCGCGGCGGAGTAAGAACGCCCGGGACCGGGGAGTTCGGCGAGGCGCAGCTGATTGATCTTCCACGCGGCAGCATTGTTGGGCGTGAGCACGACGTGCGTGATGCTGGCTTCAGCCGACGAGCGATCCGAAACGCGGGTGCGCAGGATGGCTTCGTCCTGTTCGGTGATGCGGCCATTGCGCAGGCTGTTGAGGATGCGGATGAAGGCTTCGTCTTCTTGACGGAAGATGCGCTTCAGCGCCGCGAGGCGGAACTGGCCGGCGACGAAACCCGGCGCCTTGAAGAACCAGGCGCCGCCATAGGTATCCTGCAGGATGTGTTCGACATCATTGCCGACGACGGGCGGCAACTGATGCAGGTCGCCTGACAGGATCATGCGGACGCCACCGAACGGCCGCTTGTCGCCGCGGTTGAGACGTAGCGTGCTATCGATTGCCTGCATCATATCGGCGCGCACCATCGAGACTTCGTCGATCACCATCGTCTCGATCACTTTCACGACACGCTGGTTGCGAATTTTTCGGGCGTCGCCGGCATCAAGCAGGCGCGGCGGGAAGTTGAAGAAGGAATGGATTGTCTGGCCGCCGACATTGACGGCCGCAAGCCCGGTCGGGGCGAGAACGATGGCTTTGTCGAGCGAGTTGAAGATCAGCTCGCGCAACAGCGTTGTCTTCCCCGTGCCGGCGCGGCCCGTGAGGAATATGTTCCGTTGCCCGCCGACGATTTCAGCGAGCAGCGGGGCATAGACATTGGATGTGGGTTCGCCAGTCACCAGCTAAGCGCCGGGACGCGGTCTGCGCCATTGAACAAGGTCTGCGGCCATGGTTTCTGCTCCGGGAGGATCGAGCGAACATGAGTCTAACCCCCGAGCAACTGGAACGCTACGCCCGGCATATCATGCTGCGCGAAATCGGCGGGCCGGGGCAGCGAAAGCTTCTGGATAGCTGCGCGGTGGTTGTCGGCGCGGGGGCGCTGGGCGGGCCGGTGGCGACCTATCTGGCGGCGGCCGGGGTTGGCGCGCTCCGGATCATCGACGATGACATCGTTTCCCTGTCCAACCTGCAACGGCAGGTGCAGTTCACCACGGCAGACGTTGGCCGCCCTAAGGGCGATGTCGCCGTCGAGCAGTTGGCTGCGCTAAATCCAGGCATCGCCCTCTCTTGCGCGCGCCAGCGACTGATATCAGCGAACTCTGCTGACCTTCTGGCCGGCGCCGATGTTGTCGTTGATGGGACGGACAGCTTCACGACGCGCTTCGATGTGAATGCGGCCTGTCATGAGTTGGGCATTCCGCTGGTGTCTGGCGCCGTGGGTCGGTGGAGCGCGCAGGTTTCAGTATTCAGGTCTGGCAACACCAGACACAAGCCACCCGCCGAACGCCTGCCCTGCTATCGTTGTTTCGTGCGCGACATGCCCGATACGCAAGAGACGTGCGCGATGGTCGGCGTGATGGGGCCGCTGACTGGCATGGTCGGTGCCCGTATGGCGCTTGAAGCGGTGAAGGAACTAACCGGCGCCGGCCAGTCGATGGCCGGCCGCGTGTGGCTGTTTGACGGCCTGACCGGTGATAGCCGGACAGTGAAGCTGACGGCCGATCCGGCGTGTCCAGTGTGCGGCTGCTGATTACTTCTTCAGCTCGTTGTAGATCACCGTCACGTAGGCATCCTCGGAAATGAAGCCGCCCTGACCAAAGCGCGGGGTCCATTGCGCCAGCGGCTTTGCCGCTACCGCCTGCTCCAGCGTCTTGCCTGACTTCACGAGCGCTTCAACCGCGGCGCGGGCTCCCTTGTGCATGTCGAGAGCAGCCTGAAGGTCGGCCTCCGTCGCAAGCTCGCCATGACCGGGAATGACTTTAGTGTTCGGTCCAGCAATCTGGACGGCTTTCTCGATCGCGGCAATGAACCCGGCCTGCGTGCCACCCGATCCAGTGTCCACGAAGGGATAGCGATCCTTCATGTAGGTGTCGCCTGTGTGCAGGACGTCAGCCTCGACGAAGTAGATCAGCGTGTCGCCGTCGGTGTGGGCCGGCAGGGGTGCGCGGATGGCGCGGATGGTCTGGCCGTTGAGGTGGAAGTCGATGCCTTCCACGAAGGTCACCACGGGCAGCGCGATCTTCGGCGCCGGAACCTGCGGGGCGCCGCGCGAGACGGAGGGCACTTCGCCGGTGAGACGCTTGCGGACATTGTCGCTCGCGAAGATGGTTGCGCCTGCCTTGCCGAACACCTCGTTCCCGCCGGCATGGTCGAAGTGCCAGTGCGTGTTGATCAGGTATTTCGGCTTGCCCTTCGCGTGCTCCTCGATCTTGGCGAGGTTGGCGACCGCGTTGGTGGCGTACTGGTCGTCGATCAGGAAAACGCCGTCATCGCCGACGCTGAGGCCGAGATTGCCGCCCTGACCGATCAGCATCGAGACACCCTGTCCGAGATCGACGACGCGAGCGAAGGGCTGGGTGTTGGGCGCTGGCGTCGTTGCAGCGGGCGGCGCAGGCGCTGCTGCTGCAGCGGCTGTCGCAGCGGGCGCCGTCGGAGCAGCTGCTTCAGTCGTCGTGCACGCCGCCAGAGCGAGCGCTGCAACACCTGCGAGAAGAACAATCCGCATCATCATCCCCTACTTCTTCAGACCGTTGTACAGGATCGTCGTGAAGCGATCCTCGTTGATGAAGCTCCACGCGAACGCCTTCCACGGCGTCAGCGGTTTCTTCGCGATTGCCTGCTCGAGTGTGTCGCCCGCTTTCACGCGCGCTTCGACCGCCTTGATGGCGCCTTCCAGCATCGCGATCTGTTTGACGAGGTCCGCCTTCGTCGCGATCTCGCCATGCCCCGGAATGATGCGCGTCCTGTCGTCCACCATACCGTGGATTTCCTTCATCGCTTCCAGATAACCCGTGACCGAACCGCCCGATCCGAGGTCGATCACCGGAAACAATCCGTTGAACATGATGTCGCCCGTGTGAAGGATGTTCGGCTCCACGAAGCGCACGATCGAATCCCCATCGGTGTGCGAGGCGCGCATCTTCGTCACGACGATCTGCGCGCCGTTCAGGTGGAAATCCACGCCTTCGCGGAAGGTGATGACCGGCCATGCCGGCTCAGGTGATGCTGCCGCAGGCTTGCCATCCAGTCCGAGCGAGGCGACCTCGCCCGTCAGCCGCTTGCGGACATTCTCGTGCGCAAAGATCATTGCGCCTGCCTTGGCGAACACCTCGTTGCCGCCCGCATGATCCGAATGCCAGTGGGTGTTCAGGAGATAGCGCGGCGCGCCCTTGGCGATCTCGTTGACCTTCGCGAGATTTGCCGCCGCCGTGTTGGCGAACTGGTCGTCGATCACGAACACCCCATCCGGGCCGGCGGACACGGCGATGTTCCCGCCCGTGCCGAAAATGACCTGGATGCCGCCACCCATGTCCGTGGTTTTCGGCGCGGGTGGATTGTTCTGTGCAAGCGCCAGAGGCGCGAGGATAGCGGAGAACGCGACGGCAAGTCCGATGGCGACAGGCTTCATGTCGGCCTCCCCCTTATGTTTTCGCCACAAGACGCCCAGCCGCCTGCCAGTTCAAGCGAAAAACGCTAACCATTGCGCGCATCGGCGCTCACGATACGGTCACGCAACGGACGGATGGAGCGCGTCAGATGAAATCGAAAATCCTTGCCGCTACCGCGCTTCTGGCGCTCGCATCCTGCGCGCAAGCGACATCCGGCCCAGCCGAGCCGGCGCAGCATTTCAGCGCCGAGATTCGCCGCACGGCCTATGGCGTGCCGCACATCAAGGCCGATGATTTCGGCGGCATCGGTTATGGCTTTGGCTATGCCAGCGCGGAAGACAATCTCTGCGAGATTCTCGACCGGCTGTTGACCGTGCAGGCCGAGCGCGCCCGCTATCTTGGGCCGGGCGAGGACGACGCAAACATTGCGAGCGACTTCTACCACCAGCGGGAAAACCAGACGGGCGATGTCGAGAAACTGCTCGCTGGAGCGGCCACTTCGGTCGACACGCCTTCAGCAGATGCGCGGGCGCTTGCTGCGGGTTATGTCGCCGGCCTGAACCGCTTCATCCGCGACAAGGGGGCGGCCATCGCCGATCCGCGCTGCAAGGGGCAGCCATGGGTGAAGGAAGTCGCCGAGATCGATTTCTGGCGGCACATGTATGTCGGCCAGACGATCGATGGCTTCATCGCGCCGACGACGAGCGCGGCGCCGCCCTCCGCCGACAGCGCCGAACTTTCGCGCGACGCCTTCATCAACGAGGTCGATCTCGGGTCCAACGCCTATGGGCTTGGCCGCGAAGTGACCAAGGGCGGGCGCGGCATGGTGCTGGGCAACCCGCACTATCCGTGGGACGGGCCGAACCGCTTCTACCGCACGCACTTCATCATTCCGGACAAGCTCAACATTGTCGGCGTGTCGTATATCGGGATGCCGCTGATCCGCATGGGGCACACGGAAAATATCGCGTGGAGCAACACCGTCTCCACTGCCCGCCGCTTTGGCTATTACGAGCTGACGCTCGATCCCGCCGATCCGACGAAGTACATCTTTGATGGCAAGCCGGTTACGATGGAACGCGCCGAGGTGACGGTGCAGGTGCTGCGCGACGGGAAGCTGCAGCCCGAAACGCGCTCGCTGTATTCGACCCGCTGGGGCAAGGTCGTTTCCTCGAAGACCTATCCGTGGACATCGAAGACTGCTTTCGCGCTGCGCACGCCGCGCGTCGGCCTGCGCGATCTCGATCAGTACATGGCGGTCTGGCAGTCGAAGGATGTCCGCGAGTTGCGGTCGGTTCTCGGCAAGTATCAGGCCTATCGCTTCAACACTACTGCCGCTGATTCCAGCGGCGAGGCGCTGTATGGCGATCTTGGTATGATCCCCAACGTGTCGCGTGAACTCGTGGAGAACTGCTCGATCTCGGATTTTGCGCGCGAGCAGTGGGCGAAGGATCGCGTGCCGGTTCTCGACGGGTCACGCGCCGATTGCGACTGGAAGACTGACGCGGACGCTTCTGCGCCGGGCGTCTTCGGGCCGGCAGCCTCGCCCCACCTGTTCCGCACGGACTATGTCACGCAGAGCAATGACAGTTACTGGCTCACGAACCCCGCGCAGCCGCTGACCGGCTACAGCCCGATCTGGGGCGATGAAGCAACGACACGTTCGCTGCGCACACGCCTCGGCCTTATCCAGGTCGCGGACCGTGTGGCCGGAACAGATGGGCTGGGCGAGCCGAAGTTCGACATCGGCACGTTGCAGAAGGTCATGTACGGCAACCGCAACTATGGCGCGGAGTTGGTGCGGCAGGATCTTTCGAAAATCTGCATGCCGTCGGCCCGGCCGAACATTCCGGCTGCCTGCAAGGCGATGACGGAATGGGATGGAAAGGTCGATCTCGACAGCCGTGGCGCACACCTGTTCCACCTGTTCGCGGAGAATGGCGGGCTCAAATTCAAGGTCGCGTTTGATCCGAAGAACCCGGTCACGACGCCGAACACGCTCGATACGTCAGACCCGAAAGTCGTCGAAGCTTTCGCCAAGGCTGTCGACAAGCTTACCGAGCTTGAGATTCCCGCCAATGCCCGTCTTGGCGACGTGCAGCGCGAGACGCGTGGCGAGGAGCGCATACCGATCCATGGCGGCGCGGGACCCGAGGGCGTGTTCAACGTCATCACGGTGGAAAGCCTGGAGCCGAAGCTCGGCTGGACCAGCATTCGTCATGGCGCCAGCTGGATCATGACGGCGGAGTTCACGCCGGACGGCCCGGTGAGCCAGGGCATCCTGACCTATTCGGAATCGACCGACGCGACCTCGCCGCATCATTCCGACCAGACGCGGCTTTACTCTCAGAAGGGCTGGGACGATCTCCGCTTCACGGATGCCGCCGTTGAAGCCGGAACAGAGAGCCGGCTGACGATCGAGGAATAGGAGCTAGTGGAGTTCTTCGGCGACGCATCCGTCGCCGTCGAAGGTCACGTCCTCGACGCGGCCGGCGCCCATCACGAACCGCGTCGTGCAGGTTGAACGATAGACCTGCGGCGGCTCCCACACGGGGAAGGTTTCCGTGATGGTTTCGGTTTTGGTCTTGCCTTCCTTGTCGGTGAAGGTGCGCTTCACTTCGCGCGTCTCGTCGCGATAGTAGCCTTCACGCTCATCGACCGTGGTCTTGGTGTAGCTCCACAGTTCGCGGCCGTTGGACATCTGCGTGCGGTTCTGCGGCGGGCCCCAGCGCACCAGAACATCATCGCCCGTGCGCCCCATCTCGAGGCTCATGTGCTGGCGATAGCCCTCCTCCGTCGCGCAGGCGGAGAGCGCCATGGCGGAAGCGCCAAGCATGACGCAGGCGAGTTTGCGGAAGGTCATCGTCCCACTCCAGGTCCACTTCCCGGATCATCCCCGACCCCGGCTGAACCCAGATTGAATGAGACCGGGCTTCAACGCCAGTCCCGGCGAAACGACTTCGGCTTTGGCGTCAGTGGGATTGAAGGCCTGCCGGGTCGGACGGACGTGGCAGGTCGAGCGACGGACGGTCCGAATTCGTCGGCTGGGTCACGGCAGGCGCGAGCGGCACGGTTTGCGGTTCGATCGGCACCGGCGGTGTATAGGCCGGGGGCACATAAGCTGGCGGCGTGGGAGGCGGCGTCGGCGTGTAGGCAATTTCGGGCGCTGCGGGCATGGCAGGCGCGGGCTGGCCCGATCCGCGCGAGGGCGCCGAGGTGAGATCCGAGCGGATGAAAGCCTTCTGCCCGTTCTTGAGAACGACCTGATACCAGTTCCAGTCCGCGAGACGGGCGATGCCGACCACGTTCAGGATCAGGCCCGTGCTTCCGCTCGACAATACCTGCGTTTGTGGCGTCGTGAACGGCTCAGAGCGAAGGCGCACGCCTGTGCCCTGGATGGTGATGGGAGCGCCCGCGGGGGCGAAGGGCTCAACCGTGTAGCTGGCGCGTGCGATGGCGGGCTGGCCGGGAATCTGAGCCACGGCCACGCCGGAAGCCGCAAGGGCGGCGACGAAGACCGCTGAAACCACAACACGCATCGGATTACACCCAATCGTTGCGCGGACGAAAGCATGCCCGCAGCCCGAAAGAGTGCCATGGGACGGCGCCTAAACGATGGCGATCTTACAGCATTGCCGGGATGACGCGGTCCGGCGGCCGGTGGCCGTCGGCGAAGGTCTTGATATTGATGATGACCTTCTCGCCCATGTCGACCCTTCCCTCAAGCGTGGCCGAGCTCATGTGGGGCAGCAGCACCACATTGCGGAGCGCCTTGAGACGTGGGTTCACGTTCGGCTCGTTCTCGAACACGTCAAGGCCGGCGCCGGCGATCTCGCCGGCTTCGAGCGCACGGATCATGGCTGCTTCATCGACCACTTCGCCGCGGGCTGTGTTCACGAGATAGGCTTCGGGTTTCATCAGCTTGATGCGGCGCGCGGACAGCAGGTGGAAGGTCGCTGGCGTGTGCGGGCAGTTGATGGAGACGATGTCCATCCGCGCCAGCATCTGGTCGAGGCTTTCCCAATAGGTGGCTTCAAGCTGCTCAGCGACCTGATCGCGAACCGGCTTGCGGTTGTGATAGTGGATCTGGAGGCCGAAGGCGCGGGCGCGGCGCGCGACAGCCGTGCCGATGCGGCCCATGCCGATGATGCCAAGACGCTTGCCGTAGATGCGGCGGCCCAGCATCCAGGTTGGCGACCATCCGGTGAACTGGCCGGACTGCATCGCGTTCACACCATCAACGATGCGCCGGGGCGCGGCGAGGATCAGCGCCATCGTCATGTCGGCCGTGTCTTCAGTCAGCACCCCCGGCGTGTTCGTCACGGTGATGCCGCGCGAGACGCAAGATTGCACATCGATATTGTCCACACCGACACCGAACTGCGCGATCAGGCGCAGCCTGTCGCCTGCCCGCGCCAGCACACGTCCATCGATCTTGTCGGTCACCGTCGGCACCAGCACGTCGCAGCGGGCGGCCGCATCGCACAGCTGTTCGATCGTCATCGGCTGGTCACTGGTATTCAGCTCGACATCGAACAACTCGCTCATGCGCGTTTCGACCGGCTCGGGCAGCCGACGGGTCACAATGACCTTCACCTTCGGACGGGACGTAGGCATGCCTCGGGGCGTTCCTCTTGTTCGTGGCGCGCGGGCTGCCCCGTCTCACCTTTCAGGCGGTGTAGCAAGGCGAACCGGCCGGGCCAACCGGCTCCTCATCCCCACGACACGATACTCATAAGGCAAACGGGGGATTCATCCTGTTTTTTGGTGCTTGGTTAAGCGCACTTTCACCACCCCATGATTTGGTCGGCTTTCCGCCTCTCCACCACGAGGAAACGCCCGCCGTGAGCGAAAAACGCATTCGCCTCATCACTTTCCTTGCTGTTGCGCAGATTTTCGGCGCCGCAAGCGCTTATGCGCAGGACCAGCTGACACCGGGCAGCTTCAAGGCCTATGCGCCGGAAAGCATGGAACCCCGAATGAGCGATTTCTCCGGAAAGCCCGTGCCGCGTTATGCCAGCCTGCGGCATGACACGGTCAACGGGCGCTCGGGGCCTAGCCTCGATTACCCGATCCGCTGGACGTATGAGCGCGCCGGGCTGCCGGTGGTTATCGTGCGCGAGAGCCAGGACTGGCGCAAAATCCGCGATCCGATGGGCGATGAGGTATGGGTCAACAAATCCCAACTCGCCGCCGAACGCACCGCGATCACGACCGATGCCGGGTCCATTTTTAGGGATGCTAACCCGCGTTCGGCCCATATTGCGCGGTTTGAAGCCGGCGCGGTCGTCGCTCTCGCGGATTGCGCAGGAAGCTGGTGCCGCGTCGATGCCGAAGGCCGCGAGGGCTGGATTCGCAAAGCGCAGCTGTGGGGCGCCGATTCGCTGACTGCGCCGCCCGGAAATCGTTAGGATTTTGCTGCAGGCGCGTTCCATTCAGCGCGCTTGAGCCCCCCACACCCCCGTGTTAACCGGCCTCTCCTTACGGAGCGGCTCATGACGCAATCCAACTCGCCCCACGCTTTCCACACGCCGCAGGCGTCCTACAGCTATGAAGACCTGCTCAAGAGCGGGCGTGGTGAGCTTTTCGGGCCGGGGAATGCCCAGCTTCCGACGCCGCCCATGCTGATGCTGGACCGTATCAAGGAGATTACGCTCGACGGCGGCGCAGCAAAACGCGGCCATATCGTTGCGGAACTCGATGTTCATCCCGATCTCTGGTTCTTCAAATGCCACTTCCCGGGCGACCCCGTCATGCCGGGCTGCCTCGGACTTGATGCGATGTGGCAGTTGGTCGGTTTCTGGCTGGGCTGGTCGGGCTCGCCCGGCAAGGGGCGCGCGCTTGGCGTCGGGGAGTGCAAATTCACCGGCCAGGTCACGCCGGACAAGAAACTGGTGAGATACGAGATCGACATCCGCCGCGCGATTCGCTCGCACCTCACCATGGGCATTGCTGACGGGACCGTGTTCCTGGATGGCGAAAAGATTTACCAAGCCAAGGACATGAAAGTTGGCTTGATCGTTCCTGCCGCGTAAAAATCAGGTTCTGACTGCGCCGCCCAAAGCTGCGTCACGAGGTCCACAAGGGAGCTGCACGCCATGGCCGCCAACGGCCCAGATCTTCGCCGGGTAGTCGTCACGGGTATGGGCATCGTGTCCTCCATCGGCGACACGATTCGCGAAGTCACCGACAGCCTCAAGCAGGGCAAGTCGGGCATCAGCTTCATCCAGGATTACGCCGACAAGGGATTCAAATCCCAGATCGCCGGCAAACCGAACGCAATGCCGGAAGATCATGTCGACAAGCGCGCCATGCGCTTCATGGGCGATGGCGCCGGCTGGTGTCACATGTCGATGACGCAGGCAATCGCCGACGCCGGCCTCGACGAAAGCATCATCTCGAACCCGCGTACGGGCCTCATCGTTGGAACCGGCGGTCCTTCGACGCGCGCCATCGTGGCGGCGGCTGACTCCACTCGCGAAAAAGGCTCGCCGCGCCGCATCGGACCGTTCGCGGTGCCGAAAGCCATGTCATCGACTGCTTCGGCGACGCTCTCCACCCTCTTCAAGATTCTCGGCGTCAACTATTCGATCTCATCCGCCTGCACGACGTCGCTGCATTGCGTCGGCGCTGCATCCGAGCAGATCCAGTGGGGTAAGCAGGACGTGATGTTTGCCGGCGGCGGCGAAGAACTCGATTGGACACTCTCGGCGCTCTTCGATGGCCTCGGCGCGATGTCGTCAAAGTACAATGCCGAACCGCACCGCGCCTCGCGCGCGTATGACGCTGATCGCGATGGCTTCGTTATCGCGGGTGGCGCCGGGATGCTCGTCCTGGAAGAGTACGAGCACGCCAAGCGCCGTGGCGCGACCATCTATGGCGAAATCGCCGGCTATGGCGCGACCTCCGATGGCTTCGACATGGTTGCTCCGTCCGGCGAAGGCGCCGCGCGCGCCATGCGCCTTGCGATTAGCCAGGCTGGGCGGGCGCCCGACTATCTGAACCCGCACGCAACCTCGACGCCGGTTGGCGATATGAAAGAGCTTGAAGCCGTTCGTGAAGTCTTCGGACAGGCCGCCGCAGATCAGCCCATGATCTCCGCCACCAAGTCGATGACCGGCCACTCGCTCGGCGGCGCCGGCGTGCAGGAACTGATCTATTCGCTGATCATGATGAAGGAGAAATTCGTGGCTCCTTCCATCAACATCGACAAGCTCGACCCCCTCGCCTACGGCGTCAATATCATCCGCGAAGCGCGCGAAGCGGTGATCAAGATGGTGATGTCGAACTCCTTCGGCTTCGGCGGCACGAACGGCTCCGTCATGGTCGCGAAGGTCTGACGGCAAGTTCCGGATCGGACGTTCAATTTACCGAAGCGACTGCCGGCACGAATTTGATATTCGTGTGGAATGCCGCCTTGCCATCCGGCAGCACATCCATGTCTGTCGTATTGATGAACACGCCCATCGGGGCGAGCGAGTGCATGCTGTCTCCATCGACACCGAATTGATAGCAGACGGCGACGACGTTCGCCCGACCGCTTCGCGCACCTTTCGCCAGCGCCTCATCGAGACCCGCGAGAGCAGCACGATTGAGAATGTCGAATATGTACTCGCTGGAAAGATTCTGTCCGGCGGCTCCGGTCGCGAATGCGTTCTGCATCAGGACGACGGGGCCACCCTCCTCTGGCTGGAACATCACATCAACCTGTGCGCGCAGCGATATGCCATTCTCGCTGGCGGGCACGTCCCACGGCACATCCCGAAAAGCTTCCTGGGCCATCGCGAGTGGCGCGCTCGTGAAAAGCATGACTCCGGACGCCAGTCCCGCAGCGAGGCCATAAGCTGAGCTTCGAATGAAACGCGATCTACGAGACATGGGGCTGCCCTCCGGCTTTTTCTTCCCCCTGAACGAGACCATTTCGCAGCCGCGTCGCACAACAATGTCTGGCGAGCACGATATTCGTCGCAAATTGTCGTCAGAAATCTGGCAGGGCGACCCGCTTGAGATCGCGGCGAATTTGCGCACGCGCATGTATAGCTGTGACGTAGCTCACCGCACCATAGATGAACGCGGCGCCCAGCCCGATCGAGAACAGCACCGCCGGTGACCGGCCTGCTTCCATCCTCGCCAGATCATACCTGACCGCAACCGTCCACATTATGCCGACGACCGCGATCAGCAGCGGGACGATGACAAGCCCGCGCCTGTCCATCTCTACAATCCAGTCGACTCCAGACAGGAACGGACGAAGAAAGCCGTGCTTGCGGGCTCGGGCGCGAACCATCAATCGCATGATAGCCTTGTCGCCCGGGGCAAGCCGCAAAGCCTCCAGCGCCAGCTCGTAGGCGTCCAGAGGCTGCCTGCGCGCCAGAGCGCACTCTGCAAGTATCTGAAATGAGTTCGGCAATGTTGGATCAAGTTGCATGGCGCGTTGGGCGAGCGAAGCGGCGGCATCGTAGTCCCATTGCTGAAGGCGAAGGTGGGCAATGTTAAGCAACTCGTACGCCTCGCCAGCAAAGCGCTCGGCGTCATCAATCAGATCGCGTGCCGCAACAAGCTGATCAAGCCGCATCCTGCCCTTGGCCTTGCGATACTGATCCGAATTGAACCGGGCGACAGCAAGATTGAAAAGCGCATCGGAATCATCCGGCCTGTCGTCTGCGACACTCTCCGCGAGCTGCAACTGCTCGGCGCGATCGTTCTTGTCCTTTCCCGCTTTCTGCAGAGCGTATGTCAGTGTCGATTGCACGAGCAGATCGTCTGGATTCAGATTCGCGGCCGATCGGGCGATCTCCAGCGCTTCCTTCTTCTGTTGCTTGCCATCGTCCTCAAGACGGCACCGCGCCAGAAGGGCCATGGCCCGTGCATCGTTCGGGTTGGCGGTCAGCATGGTGCGCAACCTGGCTTCTGCGCCGCGCATATTCCCTGCACGCATAAGCGCCAACGCTGCTTGTTCACTGGCGGCCCGCTCGAAGCCGTCCATCGCGCTACCGCCTATTTCGAATGCTTGTCGAGGAAGGCGGTCACATCGTCGTAGAGACCGCCTTCGTTGGAATACTTGGCGTAATTGCGCGCCTGAGACAGCCATTCCAGCGTTGTCGGCTTGCGCGAGCGCGTCGCCTCACTGAGATGCTTCTGCTTGATCGGCGCGACCTCTCCGCTGTCGATGCTTTCCTCGATCGCGAAATCGCAAGCTTCTTCAATGAGGCCGACAAGATCGGCTCCAGAGAACCCTGAGGTCGCCTGCGCGATCGGCTCGAGATTGATAGGCTCCTGTGGACGATCCTTCATCGCCATGCCGAGGATCGCGAGACGCGCGTCCTTGTCGGGCGGTGGGATGAAGATCACCCGGTCGAACCGTCCCGGCCTGCGGAAGGCTGTGTCGATCGCCCACGGCACGTTAGTCGCCGCAAGGACGAGGATCCCGTCATTGCTGGCGTTCACGCCATCCATCTCGTTCAGGAATGTCGAGACGAGACTGGCGCCATGGTCCGCATGACCAAAACGGCGGCGAGCCGCCAGCGCCTCGATCTCGTCGAAGAACAGAACGGCTGGCTTCGATCCGCGCGCATTCTCGAATGCATTCGCAAGGCGCTTCTCCGATTGACCGATATACATGTCGAGCACTTCGGCGATTTCGATCGAGATGAAGCTTGCGCCAACTTCCCCAGCTGTCGCGCGTGCGATCATCGTCTTCCCGCAACCGGGGGGGCCGTACAGCAGCACGCCGCCGCCCGCCTTGCGCTTGAACTTCGAGAACAGTGATGGATTGCGAAAGGGTTGGATGATCTTGCGTGAAATATCCTTCTTCACCTCGTCGAGTCCGCCTACGTCGGCGAATGTCTTTGCCTCACGCCCTGTGCGATTGACTGGCGCATTGTCATCCGACTCCAGTGTCGTCCGTCCGCCGCGCAGGTTGACCACGTTGCTGGCAGCAGCGGCCTGCTTCGGAGCAAGCGCAGCGTCCAGCTCTTCATCACGCGATCCAGGGTCCGCCATCACGCCAGAGCGATAGGCTTCAGCCGCTTCTCCTGTTCGCCCGGCCTCGTGCAGGATACGCGCCCGCGCGACACACAATCTGGAATCATCGCCAATGACCCAGCGGAGCGCAGAGGAGACTTCCCCTTGATCGCTCAGGAACTCCCCCGCCATGATGCGGGCGTCGATATCATATTGTGCCGGCTCTATGACAGACAGCCAGCGCGAGGCTTCTTCCGGCTCGATCGCCTCATTCGCCGCGCGGATCACCGCACGCAACAGCCCGCTTTTGCCCGGAGACAGGCTGGCCGCTTCAATCAAATCGCCGAGTTCGCTCAACGTCCCACCCTTTTACAAGCCGGGGTGATCTTAAGGCACGACAATGGGGGGGCAATGCTTGACTGCCCCGGCGCACGCCCCTACCCCGCAAACAGCAAGTTATCGGAGCTTTCCCATGGCCGACTGGACCTTCCCCGCGGGCGATCTGATGAAAGGCAAACGCGGCCTGATCATGGGCGTCGCCAACGACAAGTCGATCGCCTGGGGTATCGCCCAGCAGCTGGCCGCCCAGGGCGCCGACATCGCCTTCACCTATCAGGGCGAGGCGCTGGAGCGCCGGGTGCGCCCCCTGATCGAATCCATCGGCATGAGCACGATGATCTCGGCCGACGTCACCAATGACGCCGAAATGGACACCGCGTTCGCCCAACTCAAGGAAAAATACGGCACGATCGACTTCCTCGTTCACGCCATCGCCTTCGCGGGCAAAGAGGAGTTGCAGGGATCGTTCGTCGCCAACACCACGCGCGAGGGCTTCCGCCGCGCCATGGATATTTCGGTGTTCTCCTTCGTCGACGCCTCGCGCCGCGCCTCCGAGATCATGAACCCGGGCGGCTCGATCGTCTCGATGACCTATCTCGGCGCCGAGCGTGTCGTACCCTCGTACAACGTCATGGGCGTCGCCAAGGCCGGCCTGGAGGCCGCCACCCGCTACGCTGCACGTGACCTTGGCGTCAAAGGCATTCGTGTGAACGCCATCTCGGCCGGCCCGATGCGCACGCTGGCGATGGCTGGAATCAAGGGCGGCAAGACACTCATGAGCACCGGCCGCGACTGGTCGCTGCTCAAGGAAGATACTTCCATGGAGGGCGTCGCGGGATGCGCTCTGTACCTGCTATCGCCACTGGGTCGTTCGATCACGGGCGAAGTCGTCCATGTCGACGCTGGCTTCCATATCGTCGGCGTCCCCGATCTTCAGGACGGCGGCAACGGCCCCGCGGGGGCCTGAGGCGTCAGTGCGTATCAGCGATGTCGTAGGACGCCAGCGTTCCCTGCTGGGCTGTCGTCATCGCCTGATTGGCCGCTTTCATGACCCAGCCGTCCGGCGACGTCAGCAGCTGCATTGCCCCGAAGGCGATCCCGCAGATCGCGGCAGCGCCAATGACGACAACAAGAATGCCGCGTAAATTATCGCTGATGTGAAGTGCCGGCGTCGCGTGCGCGCCAGTATTCTGCACCGAATTCTGCAAGCCCATGGTCGACCTCCTCGTCTCTGGACCGCGCTTGCGCGCTCTTTCCAGCCAAAGCGGTGTGGGTCAGATCAATCCGACACATGCCGCAACTCGCGAGCTAATGCGCGCCCGCACAGGGAGGACTTCTCGTTGGGGAGGGGCCGTTTTGGCGTTTACGCCTTCAGGCTCTGATTTGTAAGCTAAGTCACAGATTCGCGAGCGGCAACACCCGATCTGCGCTTCAAGTCGGAGACTGCGCAGTTTCTGGAGTTGCAGTTGCAGGCCCAGTCGGCCCCGCCGTTGGGGCAATATCCTCCACCGCGCGATTACCGGGTGTCACCGGCTCTGCCTGCAGGCTCAGCATCACGACGTAAGCCGCAACAACGAGAACGATGCTGACCACCAGAACCCAGATCATGCCTTTTACGTTCTGCCCCTGACGCGCACGCTGTGCCGAGATGTTCTTTGTCGTCGGTTGATCGGGGTCCGTTTCGTCGAATCCAACGCGCGTCATCTTAATTCCTCCTGACCACGATGAGTGGCCTGTCGGAATGGAACACGTTGTTCCACAGAGGGTTCCCCACGGCGCCTGAAGCAGATCAGTCCAGCGGAGCTACGCCCAGCTTGTGCAACTGCGTCCACACTGGCGCAACGAGCCGATCAATTGAATCTGCGTCTGGCGGCGCATCGAGATTTGGGGACGCGACCTCGCACGACACGACAATATCGCAGATGTGGCGGGCAGGATCGATGAAGCGCGCCTGCGCGGCGCGCACGAAGCGTAGGTATTGCTGTATCACGCTTTCAGCGCTTCTTCCCCGCTCCGCTTCATCACGGCGTATGCGCCGAATAAGACGAAGATCGGCAGGCGCATCGACGAATACCGTGAGGTCGAAGAGACTGGCGAAGGTCGGATCCGAAAGCACGTGAATGCCCTCAATGATGACGATCGGCCGGGCCTCCACGCGCTTGGTCACGCCGATCTGCCGGTCGTGCTTTGCGAACTCGTAAACGGGCTGTTCGACGCTTTCACCGCGCTTCAGCGCTTCGATGTCACGCCGAAGGTTCGCCATGTCCTTGTTGGCGGGATCATCGAAGTTGAACGTGCGCTCAAGCTCGGCATGCGACATGGCGCGTGCGGCAGGTCCGTAGTGATCACGCCCAAAATAGTAATTGTCCTCGGTCACCAGCTGGCATCTTTCGACGCCAAGCCGCGCGTGGAGCGCTCGCGCCAGCGTCGTTTTTCCTGAGCCCGAACCGCCCGTGACGGCGATCATGAAAGACCGCGTCATGCCGCTCAGTCCTCGTCGCGCTTGACCAGATCGCGTCGAACCCGCTCGGACGCCAGCAACTGCTCGATACGCCGTGCTTCGTCATAGCTGTCGTCAGCAATGAACCGAAGGTTGGGCGTATAGCGCATGTCGATTTCACGGCTCAGCCGACCACGCAGGAAGCCGGCTGCCCGGTTCAGCGCCGCCACCGTCTTGGCCATGTCATCGCCACCCAGCGGGGCGCAGAAGCCGGTGGCGTTCTTGAGATCGGGAGAAATGCGCACCTCGGTTACGGTGATCGATTTCCCTGCAAGATCAGGGTCCGAGAACTCCTCGCGGGCGAGGATATCCATGAGCGCATGCCGAATAAGCTCTCCGGCGCGCAGTTGTCTCTGGGTGGGCGGTTTCATCGGAATGTCAAAGGGCCGGGCGGCCTCCCTGTCAAGGCGATTGCGCCTCTACGGTGATGTCGTTTTTCCGGCCGCGCGGTCTGCCGCGACCCTTATCTTGAGGTTACATAAACAGAACGCCACATAGGCCAGACATGCTGAACCGCCTTCCTGACCACGACAAACTCTACACGCACCTGCTAAGGCGCGATCCTGAACTCGACGGCATTGTTTACGTCGGGGTGAAAACGACAGGAATATTCTGCCGGCCCGTCTGCCCCGCCCGGACCCCGCTATCGAAGAATATCACCTTCTACGGCTCCCCCGACGAAGCGATCGCTGCTGGCTTGCGTGCGTGCAAGCGCTGCCGGCCTCTCGACGATCCCAACGCGCCGGGCGTCGTTCTCGACAAGCTCCTGCGCCTGGTTGAGGAGGATCCTTCGCGCCGCTGGAGCGAGGATGACCTGCGCGAGCTGGGCATCGAGCCAGCAACTGCGCGGCGCCAGTTCCAGAAGCGTTTCGACATGAGCTTCTCGCAGTATGCCCGCGCGCGCCGCCTCGGCCACGCCTTCAACACGATAAAGAAAGGAAACGCCGTGATCGAAGCTCAGCTCGACGCCGGCTTCGAGTCCGGCTCCGGCTTCAGGGAGGCCTTCTCACGCACCTTTGGCGAAGCGCCACACAAGTCCCGCGAAGCACTCGCTTTCGCCATGGACTGGATCGACACGCCACTCGGCCCGATGCTCGCCATCGCCGATGAAACCCATCTGCACATGCTGGAGTTCGTCGAACGCAAGAAGTTGCAGGATCATGTCGAACGCTACCGCAAGATGTTCAACGCAATCGTCCTGCCGGGTGACACAAAAGCGCTGAAACTGATCCGCAAAGAGCTGGCGGACTACTTTTCAGCCAAGACCCTCGATTTCAAATCGAAGATTGCCGGAGCGGGTACTGAATTCCAGAACGAGGTATGGAATGAGCTTCGCCGCGTGCCTCCAGGCGTCACCCGCTCCTACCAGGAGATGGCGCAGCTTATCGGCAGGCCGTCCGCCGTCCGTGCAGTTGCCAACGCCAACCGTCTGAACCGCTGCGCTATCATATTGCCGTGCCATCGCGTGATCGGCGCCGACGGAACGTTGACCGGCTACGCCGGAGGCCTCTGGCGGAAGCAGTGGTTGCTCGATCACGAAAAACGCCACACCGGCCAAACGCTGCTGTAACTACTTCTCTTCCTTCACGACTACCCCACGCTTCTTCAGCGCCTCGCGAAGCAGGAACTCTATTTCGGCATTCACCGAACGTAGTTCCTGCGACGCCAGGCGCTCGATCGCGGCGTGAAGCGCCGGATCGAGCCTGAGTGGAAAAGCTTTCTTGCCGGGCGAAGGCATGGGTTCGCCTGTTCTGGATTGAACCTAGTAGAGCGAGCCGGCATTCACGACGGGTTGCGCCTCCCGATCGGCGCACAGCACCACCAGCAGGTTCGACACCATCGCAGCCTTGCGCTCGTCGTCCAGCGTGACGATGTCGCGCTCGGAGAGCTGCTGCAGCGCACTCTCAACCATCGAGACGGCGCCCGTCACGATCTTGGCGCGAGCTTCCAGAACCGCTTCCGCCTGCTGCCTGCGCAGCATCGAGGACGCAATCTCCGGAGCATAAGCCAGGTGCGACAACCGCGCTTCGTCCACCGCGAGCCCGGCAATAGCGACCCTCTCCTGCAGCCGCGCCTGAAGCATCTCACCCACCTTCACGCCATCGGCACGCAGTGTAGGCTCTTCGCCTTCGCCGTGATCGTAGGCAAAGTGTGACGTGATCTCGCGCAGTGAGGTTTCGATCTGGATGTTCACGAAAGTCTCGTAGTTGTCGACGTCGAACAGGGCCTGCGCCGTATCCACAACACGCCAGACTATCACCGCCGCGATCTCGATCGGATTACCCTTCTTGTCGTTCACCTTGAGCGTCTGCGAAGTGACGTTGCGTACGCGCAGGGAGATCTTCTTTCGCGAGTACCAAGGAACCACCCAGCGCAGGCCGGGCTTCTTGTCTGTCCCCTTGTAGTTGCCGAACAGCGTGATCGCCGTGCTTTCATTCTGCTGAATCGAATAAAGGCCCGAAAGGATCAGAACGGCCGCCAGCGCGATGACAACACCGCCGCCAATGTACGCAACGATCGACAGATCATCGCCTGTCCCGTTTTCCGCGATCACGATGCCCTGGATGATCATCCAGCCGGCAACGATGAAACCCAATAGCGCAAACACCAGCAGAAAGCCGCCGCTGCCCGTCGCCGCCGCTTTTTCCTGCGTCCTCTTATGGCTGATGACTGTCACGAGATGTCCTCCACGATCGATATCGAAGTGATATCACTTTGATATTGACTGCGATCGCTGTCAAGCACATTGTTGGTAACGGCAATGGAGCGGGAAAATGGATGCGACGATTCTGATCTGGTTGATGGGCGGGCTAGCCGCACTTCTCGTCATGATGATCATCGTTGTATCGATCGCGCGCGGCATGGACGCCGGCCGCCCTGCAATCAAGACCTCGCTGCCTGGCCATCTGGCGCAGTCTCTGGGCCTCGCGTCCGAGGAGACGAAAGCCATTACCGATGGCGATGACGAGACCACTAAGCAGAAAAAGCAGATGGCAGCTTTCTTCAGCATCGCGGCAACGGTTGCCGCTGTCATTGGCGTCATCTCTTTTGCAAAGGGCTTCAACGATGGGGATATCATGCCGGCGATATCTGAACTGACGGCTGGCGAACTTCGCGGCACGCTCGTCAATGTGCGTAACAGCGATCCGGTCGTCCTCATTGTTCCGGGCTCCGGCCCGACGGACCGCGACGGGAATAGTCCGCTCGGCTTGAAAACAGACGCTTACAAGCTTCTGGCGGATGCTTTGGCAGAAGAAGGTATCGCCACAGTGCGCGTCGATAAGCGGGGCATGTTTGGGAGCGCGAACGCGGGCGATCCGAATGCGGTAACGCCCGCCAGCTATGTCGCTGACTATCACGCCTGGATTGACGCCATCAAAGCCGAACGTGGTTCCGATTGCGTATGGCTGCTGGGCCATTCGGAGGGGGCGCTGATGGTTTCACTGGCCGCCGAAAATCGGAGAGATGTCTGCGGGCTGATTCTCGTGGCGGGCATGGGCCGCAAGATGGGCGATGTCATTCGCCAGCAATTGCGAGCTAACCCCGCCAATGCACCGATTCTCGACGAAGCTCTGGAAGCGCTCTCGCAACTTGAGGCTGGCCGCCATGTCGATACGACCAACATGACGCCCTCCCTGCTTTCGCTTTTTGCGCCGCAAGTGCAGGACTATCTGATCTCCATTCTGAACGTGGACCCGGTCGAAGCGGTTCGGCGCGCCAACAAGCCGACGCTCGTGGTTCAAGGAACGACCGACCTGCAAGTCACAGTCGAAGACGCGAAACTGCTCAACAAGGCCCGGCGCACAACGCTCAAGCTCATCGACGGCATGAACCACATTCTCAAGGAAGCGCCGATCGATCGGGCGACTAACCTGGCTACCTACGCCGATCCATCCCTTCCGCTGGCCCCGAAGCTGGTCAGCAGGATCACGGATTTCATCGACGATAATGATTGATATGCAGCGCACGCTCCCGCGCTCGCTGCATAACCGAGTCGAGCTCGCCGCGACCCGCGTCAGTAACGCTGATAAGCGCCCTTGATCATCGAATAACCAACACTGGGCTTGCTCCAGTCACAAACCCCATCGGGGAAGATCTTCTTCAGTCGCGCCTGCTGCGACTTCGAGAGCGCCACCTTGTACTCAGCTAGATCGACAGGCTTGAGCTGGCACTTCATCACGTCATTCGTCACCGGCGCCCCGGCAATCAGCCGGGGTTCCAGATGCAACGG
>ERZ795056.631-NODE-631-length-43852-cov-8.555129_pt1 | contig 43852 bp, 24 predicted proteins | sample MGYA00375140_ERZ795056 | MGnify/ENA primary metagenome ERZ795056 (study PRJEB30185, sample SAMN05720227) | activated sludge metagenome | isolation source: Anaerobic digester | place: USA | collected 2015-03-09 ...
CACCATTACCATGCGCAGCAGCAATGCTTGCGGAAATGGTAATCCTATTGCAAATCTTACGGTATTGGTAAAGCCGGCAGCCCCAACCATTGCACCCGTTATTACCAATACCGGCAGGTGGTTGTATGCACCTTTATCTATACCTGCACAAAATGTAACCGCAATTCGCTGGTACAAAAACAATATTTTGATTGCAGGGGCAAATGCCTATTCATATTATGGTGCTGATGGAGGAAATTTTACTGCCACCTATGCAAATGATTGCGGTGAAAGTCCTGTATCGAATACGATAAATTTCATTGCAGCATCTTTACCAAATACCATCACTTTCAATGCCATTCCCAACAAAGTATTTGCGGATGCCCCTTTTGCATTGAATGCGACTTCATCAAGCGGTTTACCGGTGCAAGCATCATTGGTAAGCGGACCCGGCAATTTGACTGCAGGTGTGTATACTATTACCGGAACGGGAACGGCCAGCATACTTGCTACACAGGCAGGAGACAATATCTATGATACCGCAGCACCAGTAGTAAGAACCTTCGAAATCAACAAATCTGCACAGACTATCCTTTTCTCTGCATTGCCCGATGTTTCTTTTGGAACAGCGCCATTTAATTTGGCAGCCATTACCTCATCAGGTCTTCCTATTACCTTTACACTCAACTCCGGACCGGCCACATTGAGCGGAACTGTTGTAACTATTACCGGGCTTGGTACCGTAAGCATTACTGCTACACAGGATGGCAATGCAAACTATCTTCCTGCAGTTTCTGTTACACGTACATTTTGCGTAAGTGTACCAAAACTACATGCCATCACAGGCGTACCATTTGTATGCCCGGGGCAAACGGCTACCTATCAGGTGAATCAGGTAGCTGGGCTTACTTATAATTGGCGTATTGCGAACGGAGCCAGCTTGCCGTCCACCACCAATAGTGCTTCAGTGACCTGGGCAAGTGCAGGCACATATACTTTGATCGTATCGGCTTCAGGCCCTTGTGGTGCCGCTTCAGCCAACGATTCTTTTCAGGTAATAGTAACCAATGCCATTACACCCGGGGCTGTGTCCAACATGCTTCCTGCAAATGGAGTAACCGGACAGCAATTGCCGCTTACCCTTTCCTGGTTGCCCGGTGCAAATGCGCTTACTTACGACTTGTATGTTTGGGATTCGGCCAATACACAACCTGTTGTACCTTTTGCTGCCAACTTTTCCGGCGTATTGTACAACCTTCCAGCAGGCAGTTTAGCATACGATAAAACCTATCATTGGAAAGTAGTTTCGAAAAATGCCTGCTTGCAAACCGATGGTCCTGTACAACGATTCAGGCTTCGCAAAATTCCAGATTTAATTGTAGCTGAAGTATTGGCTCCTACTGCTGCCAACTCAGGACAAACCATTTCGATTAGTTGGAAAGTAAAAAATATTGGACCCGGCAATACCAATACCAATCAGCATTGGACGGATGCAGTGTTTCTTTCATTCGATACCATACCAAATTTTTCTATTCCGCCAAATACATCGGGTGCTGCCTGGAGTCAACTTGATTTTCCTGTAAGACCATTGTTGGTGGGCACCAAACCAAATGTGTCTGCATTGGATAGTGGGCAGCAATACAGCAACTCCATCAATTTTACCATTCCGGTAAATTATGGACAGCCTTTGTATGCCTATGTAATCAGCAACTACCCGGTCAGCCAAAATGCACCGTTGCAAATGCTCAATAGCAATGACACCGGCCGTGCAAACAATGCAATACAGGTTACCGTTTCGCCCACGCCAGACCTTAGGGTAGATACCGTGTTTACTTCTGCATCCACATTTTCAGGCAGTACCATACCTGTAACCTACAGAGTGAAAAACTATGGCGTACTAACTCCTCCTAATAGTGTTTGGCAAGACAAATTCTATATATCACCTAGCCCCATTTTCAATAGCAATAATGCTATTGCGCTTAAGTTGCCCAATAGGATGAATAACTATTATCCAAATGTGATAGATGCGACATCCGGATATCTAAAGCAGTTGAAAGCAGACAGTTCATATACCAATAGCATAGACGTTGTGATTCCGAATTTCATCAGCGGTTCGTATTTCATTCATGTATTCACCAATGTAAATAAAACCATGTATGAAGGTGCTGCGGCCAACAACAACATCAATCACAATGTGATCCAGGTATTCCTGACGCCCACACCACAGCTTACCATCAATTCGCTAACTGTGCCTTTTACCACTGCGAGCATCACACAATCCATTGGCATCAACTGGAATGTATTGAATGCAGGATTTAACGACAACATCGAAAAAAATAAAGGCCACTATTATGTGCGTTCTGGAAACTGTGCAGTTTCAAATATTTTCAATCTGAACTATGTAGACAGTATTGGACATGGCGGTAGCTATTGGGGCGATAAAGTATATCTCAGTACCGATGGATCAGGATTACATATAAACAACGCCATACTGCTTGGTTCATATGCAAGTGGTACTCCGTTTAGCGGATTGAATTCGCCCGATGAAATACTACCTTCATTGTGTGTACCGGCAGCACCCAGTGCATTTTTCAGCACCAATACGAGTAATGTACTACGCCCCTCTTCCAATCATCCGGGTAGCCTGAGCGTGGCTTTACCACCGCGTTTGCCACAAGGCAATTACTATGTGTATGTATATGCCAATCAGGAAAAAACGGTATTTGAATTTCCTGATACACCATCTATCAGAAGAAGTGCATTGCCTGTAACTATTCAGCGACCCGACCTCGTTGTAAACAATGTAACAGTACCTGCTGTTGCAAATGGGGCACAGCCCATTAGCATTGCGTACAACATTCAGAATAATGGGCCTGGTGCAGTATTTAATGCCAATAGAAACGACCGGGTTTATGTAAGCACTTCCGCTACTTTCAATGCATCGGCAGTTTTGATCGGCACCTATTCGTACAACGCCAGTCTTGCATTAAATACTCCAGTTCCCTATTCGGTTACGTATACCTTCCCGCCGGGCACATCAGGAACACGCTACATTTTTGTGCAAACAAATGCAGATAGTCTTTTTGGTGAAAATAATTACAACAACAATATAAGTGCTGCTGCAAGTATAAATGTGAGCGCTGCTGCACCGGCAGACCTTCGCATCACACAATTGCAGTTTCCTGATTCTGTATTTACACAACAAAACAGTTTCATCAGGTACACAATAGAAAACAATGGCTCTGCAACAGCTTCAGGTAAATGGACCGACAGTATCTTTATCAGTTGCAGTCCAACCTACGAGCCATCTACTAGTTACCTGGTTGGTACAAGGCAACAAAACAGAACGATTGCCGCAGGAAGCAGCGTTCCAGATTCATTTAATGTTGGCGTAATGCTCTTCGGATTCCAATACAACAATTGTTTTCCACAGTCCAACAGCAGCCAGGCTTATTTCTATATAAAAACAAATGCTGAAAATAGTATTTATGAAGGGCCTAATACCGGGAACAATGTAGCCGGATCAGGGAGTAAAACACTCGTCAACTCATTCATTGACTATATTGTAACCACAGTACAAGGAGCCGATACAGCAACCGTTGCCAGAAAATACCCGGTAAACTATACGGTAAAAAACATTGGGTACAATCCCGGAGTTGGTTACATCCGCGCCTGGATAGATGCCTTGTATTTTTCAGCGGATAGTGTGTTTAATAGCAACGCAATACTGGCTTCAAACTTCTATGCCAACAGTGCAGTAGGTAGAAACATGTCCTACTCAGAGTCATTTGAAGCCATTACTCCCAATATACCCACAGGCGATTACTATGTATTGCTTCATACTATCCCCTTCAGTAATATACACAACGGAGAACTGATGGTAACAAACAATATCAACCTGATTCGGAATGCCAGTGGAGGCGCAAAGAAAATTCATGTCATTCAGCCATTGCTACCCGATTTGGTGGATTCCATTATCACTGCACCATCTATTGCTGCTACAGGCCAACCGATCACCATAGTCCATCGGGTTACCAACAAAGGGGCTGGCGTAAGCTACCCAGGCACCTGGAGTAATAATGTTTGGATCTCATCAGACTTTATTCCGTTCAACGCAGGCGATTACCTTTTATCCGGTAAAAACAAAACAGCTATCCTGCAGCCAGGCCAGTTCTACGATGATACAATTACTGCACAAATACCTATTGATTTTGTCCAAGGGAACTATGTATTGATTTCGTATGCGGATGCCGGCAACAACGTTTTTGAACCGGCAGATACCAATAACCTGGCATTCAGTTATGTGAGTATTTACAGGCCTGCTCCATCCGATCTTATTGTACAGCAGGTAACCATTCCTGATTCGGTGTACCTTGGTTATCCGCTAACTTCTGCTACATGGATGATTAAGAATAATTCAGCAAACAATGCAACAGGCATTTCTTCGGATGGTATTTATCTCACAGCAAATAGTCTGTTGGATTCCACCGCCGTATTGTTGGGTGTAAAAAATAAAACACTTAATATGGCACCGCTTACATCCGATACCATTCAACTGCAACCTATGGTGAATAATGTGAAAGAAGGCCTGTACAGAGTGGTGGTAAAAACTGATTTACTGAACAACATAGTAGAAAGCGACAAGTCCAATAATACAGGCACCGCTTTGGGCAGTCTATATGTAAAGGTGAAACCACTTGTACTGAATATACCGGAGGCCAATACGCTTCATTCCGTGCAGCGCTATTACAAACTCAGCATTCCAGACTCATTGAAAGGCTCTACCATACAGGTTACGCTGAAAACAAATGACTCGCTCACCATACGTAATGAAATGTATATCGGCGCAGGCTATGTGCCTACCCCTGCGAAATTTAATTACCGTTTTGAAACACCGAACGCAGGCAATCAGCAAATAGTTATCAGTGATGTGAGTGATTCCAGCTATTATATACTGTTACGATGCGTTTCGCCCAATCCAGCTATACAAAACATTACCCTGAAAGCGGTGAAACTGCCCTTTGCCATTTTGATTGTACAATCAAACACTGGTGGTAATGGAGGAAACGTAACGGTGAAAATCAGCGGCTCATTGTTTACCAATAATATGGTGGCGAAACTAACCAAGACAGGCACAACCATTTCTTCATCATCAGTTTATTTTATAAACAGCACCACAGTATTTGCTACGTTCCCGTTACAAGGGAAACCACTGGGCATATATGATGTATCGCTAACCAAACAAGATGCATCAATATCCACACTGGCAGGGAGTTTTTCGGTAGTAAACCCAAACAACGGTGGACTTAATACAGGAGGAGGAATAAATACAGGTCCAAATAAAAATGGCGGCGAACCGGGATGTGACCCCGGTGCCGATGGCGGACTAAACTCTCAACTGGTAACAGAGTTGGTTCACCCTGAAAAAGTATTTGCCGGATGGCCATTTACCGTGCAGGTAAACTACAGCAACCCAACCAATATGGATGTGCCGGCACAGGTGCGCATTTTATACAACGATAAAAATGTACCTGTTGCTATGACCCAAAACGGACTTGGAAATAATGATACATCGTTGGTTTTGCAATTAACAGAACCGGGCGGCCCACCAGGGTTTATACGGGCAGGCGGTAGCGGGTCGGTGATCATTTATGCCAAAGCACCTTTAAGTACCCCGGGACATACTATTGTTACATTCAACCTGAAGTAAATAACCCAAGAAACTTGAGTCATGAAAATCACTACAAATACATACATCAGGTACATGAAAAAGTTTTTAGGCATTCTGCTTTGTATGGCATCGTTTTCTGTTACCATATCCCATGCACAAAACATTAATACACCCAATAGTAAGGGCCCGATGGGATTAGAAGTAAATACACTTACAGGTAACTTATTCTTCAGCAGAAATGAATTTTCTATACCAGCCAGAGGATTCAATATCAACATTGCATTCAGCTACAACAGTTTCAATTTCGACATCAACAACGGATATGGTAACGGCTGGAATTTTCTATACGCCATTCAGTACAAAAATGATACGTCTAACAGTAAAGCAATTGTATGGGGCGATGGCCGGGAAGACGTGTATACCACAGCAGGTGGTATCCAATATACATCGCCGCGAGGTTTTTTTAATGCGCTGTCTGAATATCAACCCAGCAAATTTTTGCTTACTGAACCGGAAGGAACCAGGTACTATTTTGACAATGCTACACACAAGCGCATTACCAAAATGGAAGAACCCAATGGAAACTTCATCAGCTTTACCTATACCGATACCCTGCTCACGGCACTTACCAACAATGCCGGGCAAAGCATTGGTTTTTCATACGATCCAAAAGGCAGATTGACAAGTGTTCTGGACGCTATTACCACACCAAATCGTACCTGGTCCTATACTTATGACGAGGGTAATAACCTGGTTCAGGCAACTGATCCATTGGCAGGCACCAAAAAGTTTGCGTACATCGTAAACGGACCCATAAAATCGGTAACTGACAAAAACAATAATTTGGTAGATATTATTTACTACCCCGATTTTACCGTAAGTGAATTGATAGGTTGTAACAAACGGCAAAGCTTTAGCTATGATACCGCCACAAATAAATCAATTGTTACCGATTACCTGCAGGATGGGCAAACTCAGGTTACAGAATACCAATACAAAACGGATAATGATGCATCGTGGCTGGTGGGTATGAAAAGCAATTGCTGTGGTTACAATATGAGTTTTGAATACGATGCCGATGGTAATAAGATAAAAGAAACGGATGCCAATGGGAATATTACCCACTACACTTACGACAGCAGAGGAAATGTACTTTCCGTTACTGATGCGCTGAATCAAACCATCAGCTATACATATTCAAATCAATTGAACAAATTGACAAGTGTTACTGATGCAAAAGGAGTTACATCTGGATTTTCTTATGACCTGAAAGGTAATCTGATACAAATTACTGAGACCGGAAACCATATATACACTGCATCATACAATAGCCATGGTGAAATCACAACCAGCACCGACCCTAAAGGCAATACTTATATTTACTCACATGATGCATATGGCAATCCATTACAAGTGACCGGACCAAATGGATACCTGGCCACGCTGGGATATGATGCCCGGGGTAACCTGATTGCCTATAAAGATGCAAAAGGAAATAGCAGCAATTTGAGCTATGATATTCTTAACAGGGTGAAAAAAATCACAGATCCTATCAGCAACTCAATCCAATTGGAATATGATGCGGAATCCAATATCAAAACCTTTAAAAACCAAAATGATGAAAGCAGCCATTTTACTTATGACGCGTCAAACAGATTGGTCCAATTTACAGATGCCATGGGACATAAGTATTTCCTCTCCCATGACGCTATGAATAATGTAATAAAAGTTACTAATGCAATTGGCTCAACAATGTCATTAAGCTATGATTCCAGAAACAGGCTATCTAAGTTATCGGATGCATTGGGAAATATTTCAAGCCTTAGTTATGATGCAAAAGGAAACATTACCCTGATAAAGTTGCCAAACGGTCAACAATATGCCTATACCTACGATCCATTAGACAGGGTTATACAGGTAAGCGATGACAATGGCCACATCGCTAAGTTGGTTTATGACAAAAACAGTAATGTGATAAGTTATGCTGATGGAACCGGAGCAACCATCCAAATTGAATACGATAGTTTGAATCGGATAAAAAAAATAACTGACCCATTAGGAAATTCTTCGTCTCTATCCTATGACAAAAACAGCAAGATAATTTCGGCAACCGACAGAAATAGTCAAACCAGCACCTTTATATATGATAATCGTAACAGGGTAATCTCAGCAACAAATAGTAATGGTTCGGTTACCACAGTTCAATATGATGATGTAGGAAATATTATCTCATTAAAAGATGCCAACAATAATACAACTACTTACACCTATGACAACTTAAATAGATTAACACGTACAACTTACCCTGACGGAAGTTTTCTCGAATATTTGTATAACAATAAAGGAAATGTTACCTCAACCAAACTTACAGATGGAAGCACCATTCAATATTCCTATGACACACTTAACCGGGTTGTCAGCAAAATACTTCCGGATGGTAAAATTTATCAATATACTTATGATGCTGCAGGACGGGTAAAAACCGCTTCAAATGCAGCCGGCATGGTAACACTGGAATACGATGCGCTGAACCGCGTACTTTCTGAAAGCTACAATGGAAGAATTGTCAGATTCAAGTACAATACTGCAGGCAGAACACAAACTACAGAATATCCTGACGGGGAAATTGTTGTGAGAAATTTTGATGTAAGAAACAGAATAACTGCCATAAGTAAGAATGGAAATAGCATTGTCAGCTATCTCTATAATAATGCTGACCAACTGGTATCTCAAACATTAGCAAATGGGGTAACCACCAATTACCAATATGATTTCGCCAACCGCCTGATAAGTATCAATACCGGTAATGGCAGTATTCAGCAAACAAATTTCATCTACGATAAAAACCAAAGTAAGCTTGCCATTAATAGATTGAATAGCCCTGATAAGTCAGAACAATTTATCTATGACAATGGCAACCGTTTAATAAACTATAAAAGAGGAGTTATTGGCGGGCCATTTAGTGTTAACAAAACATATACCTACGATGCTTTGGGGAATAGAACCAATATCAATCAGAATGGAAACAATACCGGGTATACAGCAAACAATCTTAACCAGTTAACCAGTAGTTCCAATGGTTCACAGAACATCAGTTATACATACAATAACAACGGACAATTAAGCTTTGACGGCAAGTTCTACAAAAGCTATGATGCTGAAGGAAGAATATTGAAAGACTCGGCCTCACCGGCAATGGTGCTAACTTATCTGTACGATGCTTTTGGCAGAAGAGTTCAAAAAAAACTAAATGGTAATGCTTTAAACTATACATTTTCAGGTTTGGAGCAAATAGAGGAAAGAGATGGATTGAACAATACAATAAACAAGACCATTTTCAGCAACTTCTTACGTCCGGTTGAAAATGAAAAAAATGGAGATAAATTCTATTTTCATCAAAACGAACTTAATTCTGTAGAAGCAATAACCAATGAGCAAGGAAAATTGGTGGAAAAGTATGAATATGATGCCTACGGCAAGCAAAGCATCACTGATTCGTTGAATTCCCCCTTACCAGGAAGCATCACCGGAAATCGTTTTGGCTTTACCGGACAGGTTTATGATAGCGCCACAGGAATTTATAAATTTCTCTACCGCGAATACAATCCGGAAACAGGGGTATTTAATCAAAGAGACCCTGTTGGTTATGCTGATGGCATGGGAATGTATCAATATGTGGGCAATAATCCCGCAAATGGAATAGATGTATTTGGTCTGGCAGAGGATTGGGAAAGTATCATTGTGCCTACCAACGAACCTGGCAAAGGCGATCCCTGTTACCACGATCCCAAAAAAATAAAATATGTTACACAATATGAAACCATGCGGGAAAAACAAAACTTGTTGGATCATTTAAAAAAATTCGAAACTACCAATTCTACCTGGGACAATATCTGGAGTGATTTTGCAGGAATTGGATCAGCTGATAGTAGGTTTTATACTTCACTGGCAAATGAACAATTTACACATGGGAAGGGAAATGAACCCTACTTTTTTCAGGGCAAAACATTACTAAACTATGAAGTAAATTATTATTTTACTGGATATGCAGCTGGTACCAAAGGATATAACGGAACTTTTGCTCAACCTGTAAGCAGGGCTTGGTTTGGTTCAAAGGCATTAATGCATTTAGATATTCCACATGCCTTAAGTGCAGCTCTGAACCCCTTTGATACCAGAGCAACGGTATTCCACACAGGCGATTTAGATGCAAGGGCGGATGCTGGAATGGATTTTGGTACAGGATTATTAGACGCCGCTACGGGTAGCTCTATAATGGACCTTTTGAATGTCGCATTGGTTAATCGTAACGGAAATAATGGCGATCCATTTGAAAATGAATTTGATAACAAAAAAAATGAATTTGGAGAATGGTGGCCCGTAATTAATCCGGAAACCGGCGAATTGGGGTATGAATTTTTCTCAGTAAGAAGAATAAGTTTAGGACGTTGGTTAGCCTATAAAGACTATATAAAAAAGAACTGCCCGCAAAACAATAATGGTGGAACCAGAAAAAAGCCAAGGTATCGTTACAATCCAATAACAGGTAAAATTGAAGTCATTTCCGCCCTCGACCCCAATGAAATCATCGGCCCGGCCGGCGAACCCACCAAACGTTGGGTAAGTGTAAAGGATCGTTTGCCATACACTGTTACCTATGAAAATGACAAGTCGGCTACTGCACCTGCCAAGTTTGTAAAAGTGGTGGCACCCATTCATGCAAACATGGATGCTGCGAGCTTTCAACTGGGTAATTTTGGTTTTAACAACCTAACCTTTACTATTCCAAATAAAACTGCTGCTTACTATCAACGCCTCGATTGCCGTGATTCGCTCGGTTTGTATGTAGATATTACTGCAGGGTACGATGTACAAAACAACCAGGTATTCTGGGAGTTACAATCTATTGATCCGGTTACCTTACTTCCGCCATCCGACCCGCTGAAAGGCTTGCTATTACTGCAGGATTCGCTGAACCCAAACAACGGCCACGGGTTTGTAAACTTCAGCATTAAACCCCGCAGCACTGCCCAAACACTGGATACCATTGGTGCAAAAGCCGATATTATTTTTGATGCCAATGAAGTGATTCCTACCAATGTGGAAACAAATACCATTGATGCCTATGCACCAACAAGCCATATGGGCATTTTACCTTCCAACAGCAACAACCCGGTAACACTAACCTGGGGAGGCGTGGATGATTTGCATGGTTGTGGCCTGAAATATTACACCCTGTATGTATCCAACGACGGTATCAATTTCAGCATCCTGCGAAGTGGCATTACCAGAACAGATACTACTTTTAACGGGGCGCCTGATAAACATTACTACTTTTTTATATTGGCTACTGACAGTGTAGGCAATACCGAAGTTTTGCGGCCGGGTGAAATTACGAGCACCTATATTGGCGCTACTTTGCCGGTAACCTGGCTTTATTTTACCGGGGTAACAAAGCAAAAAAACAATATTCTTAGCTGGGCTACCGCCAACGAAAAAAATACCAGGGAGTTTAAAGTAGAAAGGTCTTTTGATGGAAGCAGTTTTTCCACCGTAGGTACGGTAGCCGCTTCGGGCAATGCCACAGCAACCCATAATTACCAGTTTACAGATTATAATATTGACAAGCTAAAAGCCGGGGTAATGTATTACAAGCTTAAACAGGTAGATACAGATAATCATTTTAAATATTCTTCGGTTATTAGGCTTACCTACCAGGAAACGGGATCCCGAAAATCAATTGTATATCCCAATCCTACCCCGGGTACGGTTCATATTACCATAGGCGACCGTAAACTACTTGGCAGCCAGGCTATCCTTGTGGATCAGAATGGACGGGTTTTGCTTTCGCAGAAGATTGTATCTGAAACACAGGCCATTAATCTTGGCAATTTCCCCAATGGCATTTATTATATCCGTTTATCAAACAAGGAGGTATTGAAGGTATTGAAGCAATAACTGCAATAAAATAGTAGTACCATCCGCGTTGAAATTTTTTTTAACGCGGAGGTATTATCCCGCGAGCAACATCTGCCAGGCATCCCGCACCTTTCCCTCATTTAGCAGGCTTTTTGCATAATGGTGCAGTTCTTCTTCCATTTCGCCAGGGTTAATGGCGAAATACTGAATAATGTCCCGAAGCCTTTCGTCATAAAAGGCCGGATCAATAACCGGTAACTCGTGCACGTTGGCCAGCATACCGAGGTCATTTCCGCTTAGTACCCGGCTGTTGCGGATAGAAGGAGGCAACGCATCCATGCCGATGCCGAGTTGGGTATTGGGCTTGGGTACTTCAAAAACCGCTGAACCGCTTGCGCGGCAGTAATAATCGCCTCCCATGCGGGCTACAAGGTCAATTTTGTGGGGATCAATTTTGTTTTCCGCATCCAGGACATGGTCGTTGATGTGCATCATCAGCACCCGGCAAATCACCAGGTTACCCGCGCCGCCTTCGGTGCCGGTTTCAATTACCTGCTCCACCCTGCACTCCATTTGCACAGGGCTTTCGGCCACCCGCCAGGGCTTTACCAGTTCCGAAGCAAGTCTGGTAAATCCCGCCTTCTCAAATTCGTCAACCCCTTTTGGATACTCGCAACTGCTCAGGCTCATTTGCTGCACCATCGCGTAATTCACTACATTAATCACCACTTCCCCGGTTTCACGTATATTTTCAAGGGTATGCTTAAGGGTATTATCGCGCACACGCCGGCTCGGTGAAAATACCAGGGTAGGCGGATTACTGCCAAATACATTAAAAAAGCTGTAGGGACTTAAATTAGGATTTCCTTCCTTATCAATAGTGCTTGCAAAACAAATGGGGCGTGGGGATATTGCTCCAAGCAGGTATTGGTGCAGTTGGGCGGTTTTAACTTCGCCGGGTACAATTTTCATGGTATAACGCGTTATGGAACATTGCCCGGATTTACAAAATCACCAGCTTAACCTGCTCAATTTTGGTATCGCTCATCGCAATAATCTCAAACCGGTAATTGTCAATAATGATTTTATCTTTTTCCTTCGGTATTTTCTTGTGCCGGTTAATAATGTATCCGCTCAGGGTTTCAGTTTCCTCAGGCAGCAGCAGGTCATACTTTTCCCTGATAAAATCAAGCTTTAGCCGGCCGCTGAGCATAAATTCAGTTTCTGATATTTTTTCATCCACCATTTCTTCGGTATCATACTCATCCCTGATGTCGCCAAAAATCTCCTCAAGCAGGTCTTCCATGGTTACTACCCCGGCAGTTCCACCAAATTCATCCACCACCCATGCAATGCTTTTGTGCTCACGCGAAAATTTGCCAATCAGGTCAGTAACTCCCATGGTTTCAGGTACAGTAGGTATAGGATGCAGTATTTCGCTGAGATTTCCTATTGGTTTCAGTAAATCCAACTGATGAACATAACCAAGTATATGGTCAATGTTCCCTTCATATACAATCAGGCGGCTGAGCCTCGTTTCAATCATTTTCTTCCGGACTTCCTCAATAGGGGCCGAAACCGCAATTGCCACCACCTCGGTGCGCGGCACAAGGCAATTCCGGATTTTTATACCGGGAAGTCCAAGGGCATTTTCAAAAAGCTCCTGATTGAGTTCCTGTGAATCTTCGCTTGCCTCCTTTGATTGCTGGTAATAATGCTCTATATCAATTCGGCTGAATGGCTTTGCCGCCGTTTCTATTTTTACATTAAAAATGTAGCGAAGCAGCCAAACCGAAATATTTACAAACAGGCGGATTACCGGCCGCAGCATTCCTTCCATTAAATGCACAGTTCCCGCAAAAAAGGTGAGCAAACTGTCGCTTTTTGCCCGAAAAACAGCCCTGAAAACAAACTCGAAAAACAGCACGAGAATAAGCGCTACCGATATTTCAATAAAAGACTTAATTACGTACGAACCCTGTAAATGCTGGATGCCGGTAAAATTCCATAAAGGAGCAAGCAACTTGCTGATTAATAACCCATATAAAACGAGGAAGAAACCATAACCGAGTATACAGGTTGCTACAAAGCCCCAGGGTCGTTCAAGCAGTTCGCTCAGTATTTGCCCGCTTCGCCGACCCTGCTTTTTTTTCAGCTCAATGCTGAGTTTATTGGCACTAACAAAAGCAATTTCAATACCGGCAAAAAAGCCCATTAACAGGAGAATAGCAGTAAGCCACAGGAAATTGATCATAATTCGGAAATTAGCAATAGAAAATTCCTGATGCAAATTAAGGATATCCTTGCTAACAAATAAGGCAGAAGTTATTGGGGAGCTCCGGGATTAATTTCGGCAGGAATGGCCACAGGACCACGGGCGTTCTTTATGGTGATTTTACTCAAATTACTTTTTGCCCAGATTCCATCGCCATTTATTCGGTCCATTCCTTTATAAACCCTAACCGGTTTGTCGCTGTAAAAAATTTCCAGGTTCTGATCCCACCAAAGGTCATCTGCAAAAAGTGTATCGCCCTTTGTATTGTAAACCACCACACTATCGCGCATGTACACCTTGCGCAGCAAATCGTAGTAGCGGGCATACCTTGCTTTTACAATATTATCTACAACCGCGCTGTCGGTATAAAAAGTAACAAAAATGGATTCGGGAAACTCCGTATAAACCGTATCGCCGCCCTTAATCCTGTACATCAGTGGCGCCTCAAGAATAGCTTTCATTTTGCCTTCCTGGCTAAAGTTGGCTTTAATATCCCTTGCTTCCTCCACCTCCTTTGATTCCCTGGTATAGGCTTCAATTTCGGCAGGGTCGTTTTCGCAGGCACAAAACAAAATTGTACCTGCAGCAAAAAGAAATTGCATTAAAAAGGATGGAGCAGCCATGTTAAGTGACCCAAAACCCGGGGCTTTTATTAATCATATTGGCGTTTGATAAACCAGATATCGCTGAGCGACATGCCAAAGTTCAGTTTGAAATACTTTTCAAAATAAGGATTCTCAGTTCCTCCCCTGCGGCCGTATTCAAAAGAAACATTGAGTGTATTGTACTGTGTGCTATAGGCACTGTACCGTTTAATAGGCAGGCCTGCACCAAATGAAACGCCAAAAACAGGCAGTTGTTTTCCATCTACCACTACATAATCTTTACCGGTAAACATGCCTGCACGGTAAATAACCTGCTTAAAATATTGGCGTCCTTCATAGGCATCGGGTATCCAATGCCCCCCAAAACGAAGCATGGTAATATCTCCCAATTGAAACGACTGTCCAAACGCTGAAAGATCAGACCATTTGGAAGTTTCATATTCAGCACCTATAAACAATTTGTTCTGAGATTCAAAGGCAAGGCTCAGGGAATATCCTGCGGGAAAAGTATAAGTACCTGAGGTTTTGTCACGGGTAACTACATCAATAGAATCGGCTCCTCCGTATTGGTTGAAAAACACCGTTTCGGCAAGCCGCTCCCTTTCTGCTGTGGCCTCCCCGCCAAGATAACCATTGGCCCCAATCCGGAGTACACTGTTCTTTGAAAGCTTAATATCGTACTGCATGCCGGCATCAATGGCAAGTTTATTAATGGAAGTTTTTTGAACAAGGGCCCCTGTATAGTAAAAAACCGAGTCGTTTATGAGCGAACGGTAGGTTTCCAGCTCTTTTTGCCCGAAAATGAACCCGGCATTTATTCCGAGCGAAAGGTTGCCCAACCTGAAACCCGTTCCCAAAAATGCATTATACAATCCCCCGTTCCCCCTGTATTCGCTCTGAATACTGTCAATATCGGCTTCACGACCCGAAGAAACAATATCATACCTGATCCGGCTGTAAGGCCTCAGGCCAAAAGCCATTCCCCAAACCGTTTTATCCTTTTTTTTGTTTTTCATAAGCGGAACACCCAATGCCGCATAATTAAAAATGAGGTTGGATGATTCAAACCGCTCAGTCTTTGCTTTATTGTTGAGTGTACGAAATTCGGCTTCAACACCTACATCAAAGGTTACAAATCCAATATTGCTGTAAGAGGCAGGATTAACAAAGTTAACCGATTGAATATCGCGGTATGCGGTGGCCAAACCGCCCATTCCCCTGGAAACCGCATTGCGGCTCCCGTACAAATCGCCTATTCCATAACGGCTGTAGGGTGAGTTTACCTGCGATAAACCCGCCAGGGAAAACAACAAACTGCCTGAGACAACCCAAAGCCTGGCCGGTTTACACATTAAGATCACAGATCGCATAGAGTCCTTTAAATAATAAATCAGGGTCGGCAAATATCAATGATTTAAGGTGTGGCGCCAAATGATGCATATCGCCCCCGGTTAAAAGCACGTTAAATGCCCGGTATTTTCGGTTATATTCCGCTATAAAGCCCTCAATTTCAAAGGCGAGCCCCAAAACCACACCGCTTTGAATATTTGTTTTGGTATCGTAACCAATCAGCGGAACATTCCAGTCGGGGGCCACAATGGGTAGTTTGGCCGTATAATTGTTCAGGGCGCGCATACGCATGTGCATGCCGGGACTGATGCCGCCACCAAGGAATTCGCTCCTTACATTAATGAAATTATAAGTAACCGCCGTACCGAGGCCTATAACCAGGTTATTTTGCCCCGGATGCAGCAGTACGGCCGCGGCACATAGCGCAAGGCGGTCGGCCCCAATGGTTTCGGGTTTACCAACTGGTGTTAAAAAAGGGAGTTTACTTTTTGCAGCTTCCAGTAAATGAAAGGCAGTTTTTGATGCCAGCATTTCTTCAATACCTGCGGGATGGTTTATTACTGATGAAAGAATGGTTCGGTTAGGCCGCCATTTTTTCAGCACCTCTTCTACCGAACTTGCAAGATTATCAGAAAAATAATAAACTTCAACCTGTTCGCGCCCGCTAAAAAGGGCAGCCTTTTGACGTGTATTGCCAAAATCAATGCAAAGCGTAGTTGGTGTGGACATACAATTACAGGGATATTTTGGCTTCAAACCTATTGTAAAAAAAGAATATGGGGTAAACAGCCTGACTTTGGGCAAAAAAATAGGCCCTTGTGGAAACAAGGGCCGAAACCAAAACTAACTGCTTATGAGAAAAACTTAATTTATTTGTCGAACATATATAAGACGCAGAAACTTTTAAAAAGTATACATCCTATTTGTTAAAAGAACTCTAATCTAATTGACCCTATAAAGTTAGGAACTTTGATTGATATTGCAAAACTCGGCAGAAAAATCTTATAAATGATGACTAAAATCAGTACTTAACCGTTAATTAACAGCAAACAACCGCATTTTCTTAATTCATTAAGATAGCTGTAACAAGAATTTTGCTTTTCAGAATACCTTATTTTATGCAGCCAGTAAGTTATTTGCCGAAAAAGCCTTTTACGAGGTTGCCAAGCATATCCTGCTGACCACCGCCGCCCTGCTTGTTGCCGCCGGTAAACTGATTAAGCAGGTCACCAATTCCACCGCCTTTTTGTCCGCCACCGGTAAATTGTCCGATCAGCGAGCCAATATCAAGGCCGCCCTGCTGTCCACCGCCTGTTAGGCCACCCACTAAACTTTCCAGGTTAAACCCGCTGTCTTCGTCGGCGGTACTGTTGGTGCGCTTCACCAGTTTATTAATGATCATAGGAATAAAAGTGGATGCAAGCCCTGCAGCGGTTTGGCTGTTTATGCCTAGTTTGGAGGTAATATTGTCCATAAAGTTTCCCTGAACCTGTTGAGCGAGCGGATTGGCCATAATTTCTTCATCGCTTTGTCCCTGAAACATACTAAGCAGTTCCTGACCCTGACCGCCGGCAATGGCCTGCTGAAAAGTACCAAGCAAACTTTCAGATGCCGTAGCCATTACCGTTTCATTGTACTCATTGGGTACTTCAGGATTGTTTACCACCTGATCCTGCCCAAGATCTTTTACCATCGAGAGAAGTTGTTCGAGCATATTTTTTAAATTTAAGCCCGAAAAAGTAACTCATATTTATTAAAAGGAAGGGTTCTGATGAGTCAATTTTTAATCAATTCGCCTTTTAGAAACAAATTAATTCATATTGGCCATCTTTTCAGCATTTTCTGCAAGTTGCAGTTGCTCAATAAACTCATCAATTTCCCCGTTCAATACGCTGTCGAGGTTGTAAACCGTCAGGTTAATCCGGTGGTCGGTAACCCTGCCCTGCGGAAAATTGTAGGTGCGGATCTTTGCGCTCCGGTCGCCGGTGCTTACCAGGGTTTTCCTTTGACGAGAAATGGCCTCCTCATGTTTCCTCACTTCTTCTTCATATAGTTTGGTACGAAGCATGACCATTGCTTTTTCGCGGTTTGCAAGCTGCGAGCGTTCGGTTTGGCATACCACCACTACCCCGGTTGGCAGGTGGGTTAAAAGCACTTTGGTTTCTACCTTGTTTACATTCTGTCCGCCGGCACCGCCGCTTCGGGCAGTTTCCATCTTTACATCGGCCGGGTTAAGTTCAAAATCCACTTCCTCTGCCTCAGGCATTACTGCCACTGTAGCAGCCGAAGTATGCACCCTTCCCTGCGTTTCGGTATCGGGCACCCGTTGTACCCGGTGAACGCCGCTTTCAAACTTCAGGGTACCATATACATCTTCTCCCACAACTTCAATCACCACTTCTTTATATCCCCCCACGGTGCCTTCGCTTTCACTAACAAGAGAGGTTTTCCAGCCCTTTTTGTTACAATAGCGCATGTACATATCAAGCAGGTCGCCTGCAAACAGGCTTGCTTCGTCGCCACCGGTGCCGGCACGTATCTCGAGAATGGCATTTTTATCATCCTGCGGGTCTTTGGGAATCAGGAGCTTTTTCAAAATAGCTTCAAGTGTTGCCAACCGGCTTTCATATTCCGGCATTTCGGCCTTGGCAAGTTCGCGCATTTCAGCATCGTTTCCTTCAAGCAGTTCGCGGCTGAACTCCACATCGGCAAGTACTTTTTTGTACTCCTCAAAGGGCTCCACAATTCGTTCCAATTGTTTGTACTCCTTGCTCAGCCGGCTGTATTCCCTCGAATTACCCACAATTTCGGGGTTGGTAAGGGCAACGCCTACCTGCTGAAAACGACCTTTTATAGCTTCTAATTTATCAATCATAATATATTTAGTTTGCCATGGGCAGTTTGCGGCTAGCATTACTCCGGGTAAAACCAGAATCCCCTTTTAAGGTTAATGTGGCAATCACAAAGCGAAGGTTGCCAATTGCCAACCGAAAAACGGCCATATGAGAAAACGGCTGCAAAAGTAACACATCACCATTGGGTTGGTAAAAAAATTGCTTTCTGCCAAACCGCTGCTTCCTTATATTGCAACCGATGGCGTATAAAAAATGGCTGGCAAGCAGGTTACATACCGGCAAAGGATGGACCCAACCCGGTACTGTTATTGTTGCTGATGAACTGGGAAAGGTACTTGAACTTGTACCAGAAACCGAGGCGGGCGATGATGTACAAATGGTTGAGGGCGTAATATGCCCCGGTTTTGTAAATGCCCACTGCCACCTCGAACTCAGCCACCTCAAGGGCCATATTCCCCCGCATACGGGTATGGTGGATTTTTTGCTGCAGGTAATGCAACTGCGCCGTTTTCGCATCGAAGAAAAAGTAAAGGGTATGGAAGCCGCACTCGCCGAAATGCGCAGCAATGGCGTGGTGGCCGTGGGCGACATTAGTAACAGCACGGACAGCATTGGCCCCAAACAGGCAACGGATATTTATTTTCACAACTTTATTGAAATTACCGGATTTGTACCTGCTGCCGTAAACGAACGCTGGGAAGTGGCAAGCGGGGTAGCCGATGCCTTTTTGCAGGCATTTCCACCCGAACAGGTAACCATTACCCCGCACGCCCCTTATTCCGTTTCGCCGGAACTGTTGCAGATGATCCAGCAAAATGCCGGGCAAAAAATGCTTTCCATCCACATGATGGAAAGTGAGGATGAAATTGCCTTTTTCAGGGAAAAACAGGGCGACTTTATGCGGCTGTACGCACAACTTGGCGTTCGCATTGATTTTTTTAAAACACCGGGTACAAGCAGCCTGAAGCACCTTTGGCCAATCATGCAAAGCCATCCGGCCTGGCTTTGGGTGCACAACACCGAGACCAGCCTGCACGACCTGCAGTGGTTGGATGAAAACGGTTTTGACTGGAGCCGGCACTTTTTCTGCCTTTGCCCCGGCGCCAATCAGTACATCAACTTTGCCACGCCGGCCATACATCGGTTCCGCAACCAATACCCCCTGCGGCTTTGCCTTGGTACCGACAGCCTTGCAGGAAATTACTACCTCAATCCCGTGTACGAAATGCGGATGATGCAAAAGCATGGCCGCCTGAACGACCTAGGCTACCTGTTGCAAATGGCTACCTACAATGGTGCCTGTGCGCTGGGTATTGATCAGCAATTCGGAAGTTTTGAGACAGGCAAAAAACCCGGGGTTTTACTCCTGAAAGGTTTGGAAGGAGATGTGGTAACGCCTAAGACGAAGGTGGAAAGGTTAATGTAAGGAAATTCCAAATCTTAAAATCCCAAATTCCAAATAGGAAATTCCAAATAGGAAAATTCCAAATTCCAAAGGGGGTATGGCATGTCATTCCGACGCTGGGAGGAATCCCGGCTCATAGATTCTATTAACCGGGACACCTCCTGACGTCGGTCGGTGTGACGATCATATGCTAAATTCCAAAAGTCAATGAGTCAAAAGGTGAATGAGTCAATAAGTGAATGATGAATGGGGTATATCAGATCATAAGGATTACCATCTCAAATCCAACCATTCATGTATTCTATTAATCAATTACTCTATTATTCGAGTATTCCTTCCCAACCTCAACCTTAACCTAAACCCCAACCTCAACCCCAACCTCAACCTCAACCTCAACCTCAACCTCAACCTTCAACCTTCAACCTCCCCTTACCATCCCAACAGGTAGGCAAAAATCAACGGTGCCACAATGGTTGCATCGCTTTCAATAATATACTTAGGGGTATGAATATCGAGCTTTCCCCAGGTGATTTTTTCGTTGGGAACCGCACCGCTGTAGGAACCAAAGGATGTGGTGCTGTCGCTTATCTGACAGAAATAACTCCAGAAAGGCACATCATGCCATTCCAGGTCCTGATACATCATGGGAACTACGCAAATAGGAAAATCGCCGGCAATGCCACCGCCAATCTGGAAGAATCCTACACCCTTGCCGCCACTGTTGGCACGATACCATTCGGTAAGCCATACCATGTATTCAATACCGCTTTTTACGGTACTTGCCTTTAGTTCGCCCTTAATTACGTAGCTCGCAAAAATGTTGCCTGTGGTGCTGTCTTCCCAGCCGGGTACCACAATCGGAATATTCTTTTTGGCCGCGGCCACTATCCAGCTGTCTTTCGGGTCAATTTCATAATACTGTTCCAGTTCGCCGCTTAGTACCGTTCTGTACAAAAACTCATGCGGAAAATAACGTTCCCCGGCAACTTCAGCTTCATTCCATTGTTTTACAAGGTGCTTTTGCAGGCGGCGGAAAGCTTCCTCTTCGGGTATGCAGGTATCGGTAACACGATTGTAATGGTTTTCCAGGAGGTCCCACTCATCCTGCGGTGTAAGATCGCGGTAATTGGGTACACGCTTATAGTGGCTGTGTGCAACCAGGTTCATCACATCCTCCTCAAGGTTAGCACCGGTACAACTGATAATGGCAATTTTATCCTGACGGATCATTTCGGCGAGGCTAATACCCAGCTCGGCTGTACTCATGGCACCGGCGAGGGTTACCATCATTTTACCACCTTCCAGCAGGTGGGTTTCGTAGCCTTTCGCCGCATCTACAAGCGCTGCAGCGTTAAAATGGCGGTAATGGTGTGTTATAAACTGACTAACGGGTCCTTTACTCATATTGACAGGCTTTATTTATTGCCGGTGCAAAAATAAAAGTTACCTGCCGAAGCACACCCTATTTTTTGAATACCCGGAAAATGGCATAAAAAAAGACCGGGCAAAAGACCGGTCCGTGCAATTGAGAAAACTAAGAAATGTTTATTTAAATAGCGATATGGAGCCTTCGGAAGTTACCTTATAAATAGAAGTAACCCCTTCCTCTACCACCTCTACAAAAAAAGATTCTGTGTCGTTGGATTGGTAATGAACCATTTTGCTGAATTCCACTCCCTGGAATTTAACCTTCAACGGCTTACGCGCCATGGCGGGCAACTGTTCGAAACTAACTTCATGGGTTGTGGCAACAAAACCTCCGGACCGGTCGAAAAAGGTTGAAAAATTTTGTCCGTCAATCTGGAAGTCGGCGCGGATTAAATTTTCCTTAGATTCCGACCATCTCAGGTTTTCCACTTCGCCGTACATTTTAGATAGTTCCTGCGCGGCTGCATAGGAAAAAGATTGTTTTTTGTTGTTCTTTTTTGGGGGATTGGCAAAAACGAGCAGGGTTACAACCGCAAGGCTCATTGTAAGCAAAAGCTTTTTCATTGTGTTCAATTTTGTGTGTGAAAGAATGTGATTAATTAACAGGAACAAAACTAACAGGCAAGGCCATGATGTTCCAAGTGAATTGTGACGAAAGGAGCTTTTTAATAGCGCCACCGTGATGAACGGTAAGTGACCCTTAAAACTATATACGAAAACTTTCGTTTATTGGCTTAAAATGCCGCCCTGTCCAAATTCTTTAATCAAATCTCAAAACGGATGAGCGGTGCGTTAAGGTTTTCTTAAGGGGATGAGTGGCTAACCATGGTATAGAAAAAACAGGTATTCAGGTTTTGAATTACCTTGGCTGCCTAAGAATATTTTATGGGTAAGTTTCATTTTTCAGCAGGAATAGGATTATGCAGTTATAAAAAAGGAAACAGCGGAATAATTCCGGCTGTCATCCCTTACCAGCTTCGTGCCTTTGCGGCAAATAAAATTTTGCAGGCAGTCATTTTTATCCTTCCGTTGTTTTTGCCAAATAGTGTAATAGCACAGGGCGAAATTCCCCTGTACATAAAAACCTCAGGTAAACTGCCCCAACTTGCCTGGAGCAATGGGACCGACAGGTTGGGCAGCGCCAAAATGGGTTATATTGATACCGGGATTCTGTTGGAAGTGGCTGATACAATGAAGTCGCTGTATAAAGTAAAACTTTCGGCAAACAGGCATGCCTTTCTCGACAAGTCTTTGGCCATGCCTTTTGAAATGACCATGAAACCCGGCCCGGTAACAACCGAATCGTGGCGGGTGAAAGGTGGCGAAGCCGACGACAGCCTCACCATCAGCCTCGGAAGCAAAGTACCTTACCAAAGCTGGATGGAACTGCACCCTGCCAAAATTGTGCTGGAGCTGTATGGTGTGCAGGCCAATACCAACTGGATAACCCAACTGCAATCGGCCCGCGAAATTGTACGGGTTGATTACCGGCAGGTGGAGGATGATGTGGTACAGGTTCACATTTACCTTAAACATGCGCAACCTTACGGATATCACATTTACTACAGGGGCAAACAACTGCTGATGACGGTAAAAGTGCCGCCCTACGAACGGTCGCTTAAGGGAAAAACAATTGTAGTGGATGCCGGCCACGGGGGTAGCAATACCGGTGCAAAGGGCGGTACCTCCGGCATTCTTGAAAAAAATTATACCCTGCTTTTTGCCAAAGCGCTCGAAAAATCATTAAAGGAGAAAGGTGCAACCGTGCTGATGGTACGCGATAAGGATACCACCATTGACAATAAAGACCGCGTGCTTTGGGCCATTCAGCAAAACCCCGACCTGTTTATTTCCATCCACCTCAATTCTTCGGGCAGGCCTGAGGTAAGGGGTGCGAGTACCTATTACAAACATGTAGCTTACAGCACCCTTAGCCAATCCATTTTAAAGCAACTGCTTGAAATAGATGATCTGATGGAATTTGGCCATGTCGGCAGTTTTAACTTTCAGCCGGTGCAGCCAACCGAGTATCCTTCCTGCCTTGTGGAGGTAGCTTTTTTAAGTAGCCCGGAGGATGAAAAAATGATATTAAACCCTGACTTTCATAAAAAAATAGCCAAGCAGGTAAGGCAGGGGGTGATTGATTGGTACGAAAAAATAAGGGCGGCAGCGGAATGAGTGAAATTATTTAAAGTTTAAATGTGCAACAGAATTAGGTTTGCCGCCTGTATGACCCTACTGCAAATAATTAATAATCTCAAGGAAATAAAACCGTATAAAATCCACTGCTAATTCAAGGATCCTCCTTCAAAATAGGTGCAACCAAGCATTTCCTGCACTACTATTTCGGTATTACCGGATTGCTTTTTTTCCATTGCTGTAAAACTGAGTTTGCCAAGGTTAAAACCACTTGTTTCAATATAACTTACCACGGGGTTAAAATAACGCGGCATAAACCCATTGCTCAGGGCAATAATGGATACCTGATGCGGAATATTGGCTTTTAGTTCATAAAGGGCACGCATGGCGCCACATAATATTTCATCACTCATACAAAAAACAGCGAGGTTGGTACATTTTCCCCGGCAGGTATCCAATAATATATAGTAAGCCGCCTGTTCATTTTCGGCATTCAGCCAAATTGGTGAATTTCGGTTGGTTTTAGCCCAGGTATCCTCGAAACCGGCACGACGCAGGCGGGTAATACTCATGGTAGGATTTCCCAAAAGGCAAATAACCGTTTGCTTGGTGCATTTACTGATTTTTTCAGCTGCAAGTACGCCTGCGTCGTAGTCTGCAATTTGTATGGAAGTTACCTTTTCATTTTCAGGTACTTTATCGAAAAAAACAACCGGAATACCAAAGTCCTCGGTTTTTTGAAAAAAGGTAAAATCAGTTGTATGAGAGGTTATTGCGGCAAATACCCCGGCCAAATGATTGTACCGGCATATTTTAAGATTTTCCCTTTCAATTTCCGGGTCATCCATGCTTTGCATAATCATAACCCCATACGACTTTTTCCTCGCCTCCTCTTCAATGGATTGTATAAAGGAATGGTAGAAATAGCCTGAAATCTCCGGTACAAGGATGGCATAGGTATCGCTTCTTTTTTTCCGAAGGTTAACTGCAAAGCCGTTGGGTTCGTATTCCATCAGCCCGGCAAGTTCCTTTACTCTCCTGATTGTTTCAACACTTACATCAGGATGATCCTTTAATGCACGGCTTACTGTAGATATACTGATATTCAGATGTTCTGAAATTTTCTTTAAGGTTGGAGAGGCGGTCATAAACAAGCAGTTTCGTATTTTAGATTCCTTAACAAATTTGCGACTATTATTTTTCCCCTGCAAATATTTTCGCAAACGTTTGCGGAACTGAAAATTGTACGCAAAGTAAAATTTCTAATAAAAAGCCGCTTAATATTGGTAACGGATTGCTTGCTTCTTCTTTCTAATTGGTTATCAGGGACTACCCTTACCTTATTAGGTTGTTGGGCTTGCAGGCGATTTACTGCACTTTCACACTGCTTATTTAATATTTATTCTTAATTGTTTAACCAAAACTGAATCATGCTTATGAAACAAATGCTCGCCTTACGGGCCTGGATTATGTTGCTGGTTTGCATGCTGATGGCATCTGTAGGTGCTATTGCACAAAAAACCGTAACAGGAAAAGTAACCGACATTAAGGCTGGAACCGGGATTCCCGGGGCCTCTATTACCCTGAAAGGTGGGCCGGTAGGCACTTCCACCGATAATGAGGGTAATTTTACCCTGAATATTCCCGCCGAAGGGAAAATTCTTATTATTTCTGCTGTTGGCTATGGCACCCGTGAGGTAACCATTGAAGGAACCAATTTTTCACAGGCGATAACCCTTACTACCGCCCAAAACGATTTGAATGAGGTGGTGGTAATTGGTTATGGTACTGCCCGAAGAAAGGATATGACCGGCGCAGTAGCTTCGGTAAAGGAAAAAGATTTTAACAAAGGGGTACAGCCTGCCCCTGACAAATTGATCCAGGGTAAGGTTGCCGGTGTTCAGGTTGTAAGTAACAGTGGTGCTCCGGGCGCAGGCACTACCTTCCGCATCCGGGGTGCCTCTTCATTGCGTGCAGGCAACGGCCCCTTGTTTGTGGTAGATGGGGTTCAGCTTTCCAACACTAATGCAAGACCCGATGTAGGTCTTTCTGATGTAGGTGGCAGCACCCCTGGCGGAAATCCGCTCAATTTTATTAACCCGTCTGATATTGCCAGCATGGAAGTTTTAAAAGACGCTTCCGCTGCTGCCATTTATGGTTCAAGGGGTGCCAATGGGGTGGTATTGATTACCACCAAACGGGGTGTATCTGGTATGCCCAAAGTGGATGTGGCAGCATCTGTTGGTGTTGCTAACCTGCTTAGGTCCATTGATGTACTCGATGGGGATGAATACAGGAAGGCTTTAGGTGAATACGGATTTCCAACGGGTGTAAACTCCGCAGCAACTCCCTCTCCAAACTATGGTGGCAATGAGGATGCTATGGATGCCATTACCCGCTCCGCATTAGTACAGAACTACAGCGTAGGTTTTTCTTCGGGTAATGAAAATGCCCGCTACAGGCTGTCGCTTGGTTATATGGATCAGGAAGGTATTATTCAGAAAACCGATTTCAAAAAGTTCACTGCAGGCATCAACAGCAGTTTTAAGTTGCTGCCCAACCGAAAACTTGGCCTTGACCTGAATTTGCTGACCTCCCAAACCCGCGAAAACATTGCACCTATTTCAAATAATGCCGGTGCTAAGGGTAGTATGATAGGGCAGGCACTTCAGTGGAATCCTACCAGGTCCTTAAAACGCACCGATGGCACATTTGACGTGGATAATGGGGGTGATATTATTAATCCACTTGCATACAGCGATGCTTATAATGACCAAACAAATATTACAACCGTTTTGGGAACTATAGCCCCAAGCTATAAACTTGCCAAGGGTCTTGATATAAAAAGCCAGATGAGTGTTACCTATTCAATGGGCAAAAGAGAACAATATACCACCGGAGGCATCAACATTCTGGAGGTGCAGTGGGACGCAAATGGTAAAGGTGGCGAAGCAAATGTTGCCAATAATGAACTTAGCACCTTCCAGATCACCAATACGCTTTCTTATAATGCCGATATTGCAAGCAAGCTGAGCCTGAACGCTGTTTTGGGACATGAGTACCTGAAAAACGATTTTGGCGGAAACTCCATGTATGCAAGGGATTTCCCGAGGATTGATGGCAAGCCTTTGTATTACTTTATGGCAGCTTCCGACCCATCATCCCGTCGAACCTATGGCTTTCAGGATCCTACCAGCGAGTTGCAATCCTTTTTCGCCAGGGCTATTCTGAATTTTGATAACCGCTTTGTGTTTATGGGAACCATCCGTTCAGATGGTTCAAGCAAGTTTGGTGAAAACAACCGTTATGGTACTTTCCCCTCACTTTCAGGTGCATGGAATATCGATAAGGAAGGGTTTGTACAAGGCAATAACTTCATCAGTTCGCTTAAGTTAAGAGCAAGCTGGGGTATAACCGGCAACCAGGATTTCCCTTCCGGTGCCAGCCAAATACTTTATGTGCTTGATGGAAATAATCCAGCAAACTTTGCTCAAAGCCAGATTGCCAACCCAGATCTTAGGTGGGAATCAACCACCACATCTAACATTGGTATTGATTTTGGTTTTTTCTCCAACAGGCTTACCGGTACTGTGGATTGGTTTAATAAAAGCACATCTGATATCCTTTTCCCAAGAGAAGCTGCCGATCCCGTACCACCCACCAGTTCAATCCGTTGGACAAATATTGATGGTACCATCGTTAATACCGGTTTTGAATTTTCCCTGAACTATAAGATTATTCAGGGTGATAAATTTAACTGGGACCTAAATGTAAATGCTACCTTCTTAGATAATGAACTGAAAGATTATTTAGGTGAAATTCCCACAGGTGACGTAAATGGACAAGGGCTTTCCGGGGCTTTTGCACAACTCATTAAGTCGGGGCAACCAATCAATTCTTTCTATTTGAAAAAGTTCATTGGTATTGATAAACAAACCGGCATATCGCTTTACGAAGGCGGCGAAGCTAAATTTTTCGTTGGTTCACCCAATCCTGATATGCTGCTTGGCTTTACTACCATGGTATCTTATGGTAAGTTATCTTTCGAATTGGCTGGAAACGGCGCTTTCGGCCATTACATTTACAACAACACCACCAATGCCATACTTGCCTTCAACAACCTTGGCAAGCGTAACATCGGGGTTTCTGAGTATGAGGTTGCAAAAAGTGTAGGCGAAAAGCCGGTTAACCCCACAAGCGCTTCTACCCGCTATCTTGAAAAGGGTGACTATTTTCGTCTTGCCAATGCCACTTTAAGCTATTCGCTTGGCAATGTTGGAAAAGCTATCCGTGGAGCCACTGTATATGTAAACTGCCAGAACCTGGCACTATTTACCAATTTCACCGGGTTTGATCCTGAAGTAAACGTATCGAAGCCTTTGAACGGTGTGCCCTCCTTTGGTATGGAGTATACCCCCTATCCACCGGCCCGTACCATAAATTTCGGAATCAATTTCTCCCTTTGATCATTTAAAAATAACAAGAAATGAAACGAATATTCATACTAACATTAACCGCAATAAGCTTTGCAGGTTGTTCAAAACTAGATGAACAACTTGGTAGCCAGCTCAGTACAGGCGGCGGTGCCGGTGGAGCTGTATCTCCCTCACAAATTCTGGCAGGAACCTATGATGCCATGAGGCTGCCTTATCAGGACCAATCGAGGGTGTGGGCTGTTGAGGAACATACTACCGATGAAGTAATCGGGCCAACAAGGGCCGGCGACTGGGACGACAATGGCGTTTGGCGTGTATTGCATTCGCACCAATGGGACCCTAACCACGGTTTCCTTGCAGATACTTACCGCGACCTTGGCCGTATAGTGTATTCCGCAACAGACCTCTTACGATTCAGCCCCACTGCGCAGCAGGCAGCCGAAGGCCGTATGTTACGCGCCATGGCTAATTTCTTTTGGGTATATGGCTGGGATCAGGTTCCATACCGGGAAAATACAGCCGATCCATTGGAAGTACCAAAGGTTCGTAAAGGAGTTGAAGTGCTGGACTATATTATTTCTGAACTGAATGCCATTATTCCGGCCCTTCCCGACGGACCTGCAAACCGCTGTAACAAAAACGCAGCAAGGGTATTGCTGATGAAATGCTACCTGAGCAAGGGCGTAATGACCAACCGTGCTGCACCCACTTTTGCCAAAGCCGATATGGATCAGGTGATAACCCTTGCCAATACAGTAATGGCAGGATCTTATACGCTTACCCCCAATTTCTTCGACAATTTTGCCCCTACCAATAATACTCTTTCCACTGAAAATATCTGGACAGCAGAAAACATAGGCGGCTCTTCGAGTGGAAACGTTCGTTCGCGTTGGTTTCTTGGCTTGCATTACAACCAAAATCCTTCAGGCTGGAACGGATTTACTACCCTGTCTGATTTTTACAACAAGTTTGCAGCAGGTGATAAGAGAAAAGGCGGAGATCCCTATCCGGGTATGACCAATGTTTCCGGCATCAGGCCAGGCTTCCTTGTGGGCCAGCAAGTTGACCAGAATGGTGTAGCATTGAAAGACCGCACCGGTGCTCCCCTTGCCTTTGTGCCCGAAGTGAAATTGACCGAAGTAGGCAAGAATCTTGAAGTAACCGGTATCAGGGTAATTAAATACCCTATTGATTATACCGGTGGTGATAACGCCAATAATGACTACGTGTATTTCCGCCTTGCAGATGTTATGCTGATGAAGGCGGAAGCTATTCTTCGCGGTGGAACCGACCCTTCTGCACAAACACCTCTCCAACTGGTTAACCTGGTACGTGCACGCTCCAATGCGGTTGCCCTGGGTGCTGTAAACCTCGACCAACTTCTTGACGAGCGGGGACGCGAGTTGTACTGGGAAGGTTGGAGAAGGCAGGATTTGATTCGCTTTGGTAAATTCCTGGCCGCCTGGCAGGAAAAAGCTGTTTCCGATCCAAAAGTGCTGATTTTCCCAATACCTGCACGTTCACTGGCAGCTAACCCTAACCTGGTACAAAATCCGGGATATTAAGCAAGCAGTCGTTTTATAGCAAAAAAAGGAGCCATTCTTAAACGAATGGCTTTCTTTTTTTACTGAACCTTTGTTTCCGGTATTCTTCAACCCATCGGTTGTAAAGTTTGTATTATTTTTCGCCCCCTATTGGCTTATTTTTTTATGATTATTTCTTCCTTTTTGCAACGATTCAGCTATTTATTGCCTGTATTGCTTTGCTTAATGCTCGCATGCAGGCAACCCAAAACTTCCGTGGAAACCCTTTTTACCACTTCCGAAAATACCGGTATTCAATTTACCAACACCGTAAAAAACGATACCAATTTCAATATTTTCAGCTACCGTAACTTTTACAATGGCGCCGGTGTAGCTATTGGCGATATAAACAACGACAGCCTGCCCGATATTTATTTTGCAGCAAACATGGGCAGCAACAAACTGTATATTAACAAGGGCAACTGGCAGTTTGAAGAGGTTACGGAAAAAGCCGGCGTTGGTTCTGCCGATAAGTGGAGCACAGGTGTAGTGATGGTGGATATTAATGCCGATGGCCTGCTGGATATTTATGTTTGTAATGCCGGTTTTCAGCAGGGCATTGCACAGGATAATCAGCTTTACATTAATAATGGCGACCTCACTTTTACCGAAAAAGCAAAAGAATATGGCCTTGCCGATGCGGGATATACCACCCATGCTGCGTTTTTCGATTTCGACCGCGATGGCGACCTTGATTGCTATATCCTCAACAACAGCTTTATCCCGGTAAATACGCTTAACTACAGCAATAAGCGCGATGTTAGGGCCGAAGACTGGCCGGTAGCCGATTTTTTGAAAGGTGGCGGCGATAAATTGCTGCGAAATGATGATGGCAAATATGTTGACATCAGTAAAGAAGCCGGCATTTTCGGCAGCCTGATTGGTTTTGGGCTAGGGGTAACCGTTGGCGATGTAAATGGCGACCTGTACCCGGATATTTATGTTTCAAACGACTTTTTCGAAAGGGATTACCTGTACATCAATCAGCAAAATGGCAGCTATAAGGAATCACTGGAAACCTGGATTGGGCATACAAGCCTCAGCAGTATGGGCGCCGATATGGCCGATATAAACAACGATGGCTATCCAGATTTATTTGTAACTGATATGCTGCCCGATGATGATACCCGCCATAAAACAACTTCATCCTACGATAATTACCATACGCAGGCCCTCAAGGAAAATATGGGATTTTACCATCAGTATATGCAAAATACCCTGCAACTGAATAACCGGAACGGTGGTTTTTATGAAATTGCCCACTACAGCGGTGTTTCGGCAAGCGACTGGAGCTGGGGAGGACTGATATTTGATGCCGACAACGATGGTTTTAACGACCTGTTTGTTTGCAATGGCATTTACCAGGACGTTACCAACCAGGATTTTATTGACTTTTTTGCCAACGACATCATTCAAAAAATGGTGATGACCGGCCGTAAAGAGGATGTAGACGAAGTAATCAGCAAAATGCCTTCAACACCCATTGCCAATAAGGCGTTTCGCAACCTTGGAAACCTCCGGTTCGAAAATATGGCTACCCAATGGGGGCTTGATGCACCCACTTTTTCAAACGGGGCCGCCTATGGCGACCTTGATAACGATGGCGACCTCGACCTTGTGGTGAATAATGTAAATCAACCTGCATTGGTTTACCGAAACGGCAGCAATGGCAAGGCCAATGCATCTTCCATCAGTGTGCAACTGAAAGCCAACGGGGCCAATACTTTTGCCATTGGCTCCTGTATAAAAATATTCCAGGGCGACCAGGTAATTTCACGCGAGGTAATCCCAACCCGTGGATTTCAAAGCAGTTGCGATTATACCGTAGTAGCCGGTGTGGAGCATAAACCGGCCGATAGTATGCAGATTATCTGGCCAAACGGCAGGATTACAAGTATCCTGAAACCAGTAACCGGTAAAAAATATTTCCTTTCGCAACCCGATACCGGACGCAGGTTTGTTCCGCAACCTGCTAATGTTCAGCCCATGTTTGGTATGGTTGAATCCGGCATGGCAGCCCATAAGGAAGATGATTATGTAGATTTTTACGCCGAACGCAATATTCCGCAAATGATGAGCCGCGAAGGCCCGGCAATGGCCGTGGCAGATGTAAATGCCGATGGGCTTGAAGATGTATATATTGGTGGCGGTACCTGGCAGCCCGGTGTATTGTACCTGCAAACTGACACGGGTTTTATGGCTTCGGATCAGGCAATTTTTAAAATCCATGCTGAATTTGAAGATGTTACCGCCATGTTTTTTGATGCCAATGGCGATGGCTCACCCGACCTGATGGTAGGCTCGGGCGGCAACCATGTGGCAGCTTTCAGCCCCGAACTGCAAAACAGGCTTTACCTCAATGATGGAAAAGGCAATTTTTCAGCAGGTTCCGGCATACTGCCACCCAATGCAGGCAATACTTCGGTTATTGCACCTTTCGATTGGGATGGCGATGGCGATACCGATCTTTTTATTGGCAGCCGCTGTGCACCACAATCTTATGGAGAAGCGCCACACCATTATTTTCTGCAAAATAACGGGAAGGGAATTTTTATGGATATTACTGCTGCCGTTTGGAAGGAAAAGGACGAAATACGGATGATTACTTCCGCCCTTTGGGCCGACCTCGATGGTTCAGGTAAACCTCAATTGGTAATTGCAGGCGAATGGATGCAGCCCGAAATCTGGAAGTTTGAAGGGAAGAAATTCGAAAAAGTTTTACCCGCTCTACCTGCTTTGCAGGGTTGGTGGCTGAGCATATATGCCGCCGACTTTGATGGGGATGGAAAAACGGACCTCGTACTCGGCAATCAGGGTGAAAACTATTACCTGCGCCCAACCGACACCGCCGATGTAAAACTTTGGGTGGGCGATTTTGACGGAAACGGTATTGTTGATAAATTAATGACCCGGCAGATTGCCGGCCGCGATATCCCTGTTTTCCTGAAAAGGGAGCTGACCGATCAGTTGCCGGGACTTAAAAAACAAAACCTGCGCCATGCAGAATATGCCACAAAAACATTTCAGGACCTGGTAGGAAAAGAGGTTTCAAAAAAAACGAAACCCTTTATTGCTGTAACAGGAGGTTCAATGGTACTTTGGAACAACGGAAACTATTCATTTGAAGCGCAGAAACTTCCTGTACCGGTTCAGTTTTCCAGTGTAAGGGCCATTGCATCAGCCGACTTCAATAAAGATGGAAAACCTGATTTGTTGCTTGCCGGTAATGATTACCATTTTTTGCCGCAATTTTCACGACTTGATGCCTCCAATGGGCAGGTTTTGATCAATGCAGGTAACCGCAACTTTACCTGGCTTGAACCCCGTCTTTCCGGTATGCAGGTGAAAGGGCAGGTTCGCAATATCCGGGCGCTTTCCGGTAACCGCTTTCTTTATGGGCTTAATAATGATAAACCTGTCATCCTTCAATTAAACCCGGGCAAATGATTAAGGCAATAATTGTTAGATGGGTTTTGCCCTTGTGTACCATGGCCACATTGGCTGGGTGCAACGGTAAACAAGAAACCGAACCGCTTTTTGAGACGCATGAAGCCGGCAAAACAGGTCTTCATTTTACCAATAAGCTCACCCCCGATTCTGCCTTCAACATGTTTAAGTACATGTACTTTTACAACGGTGCGGGTATTGGCGCTTCAGATTTCAACCTCGATGGCAAAACCGATCTCTTTTTTTCCAGCAACCAGGGCGCCAATACCCTTTACCTGGGAAATGGAGACTTAACCTTCACCGATATTACCCAACAGGCAGGCATACCCAATGATGGCGGGTGGAGTACCGGCGTATCGGTGGCTGATGTAAATGCCGATGGGCTTACGGATATTTACATTTGCAGGGTTGGGAATTTTGAAACCCTCAGCAGCAAAAATCAGTTACTGATTTGCACGGGTATAGATGAAAACAACATTCCGCATTTTGACGACAGCACCGATGCTTACGGACTCGGGTTTTCCGGGTTCAGTACACAGTCTGTTTTTTTTGATTACGACCTTGATGGCGATTTGGACATGTACCTGATGAACCATGCGGTTCACCACAGCGGCATGTTTGCGGAAAGATCCCGTTTTCTCGGCACCTACAGCCCGCTTTCCGGCGACCGGTTTTACCGGAACGAAAACGGCCGTTTTACCGATGTTACCCTCGAAACCGGCATCAACAGCAGCAATATTGGTTATGGCCTTGGTGCAGTAGTAACAGATGTTAACCTCGACGGACTACCCGACCTGTATATTGGCAACGATTTTCATGAAAACGACTACCTGTACATCAATAAAGGTGATGGTACTTTCAGCGAAGAAATGGAGCAACGAATGCTGCACACGAGTCAGTTCAGCATGGGTGTAGATGCGGCCGATATCAACAACGATGCTTTTCCCGAAATCGTAAGCATGGATATGCTGCCGCGTGATCCCTATATATTGAAGCGGTCCCTTGGTGAAGATGCGTACGATATTTTCAACATGAAAGTGCGGTATGGATACAGCCACCAATATACCCGAAACAACCTGCAGTTCAATATGGGCAATGGCTATTTCAGCGAAACAGGATTGTATGCAGGCATTTACGCCACCGACTGGAGCTGGGCGCCACTTTGGCTCGATTTTAACCAGGACGGACTCAAAGACCTCTTTATCAGCAATGGTATTCCCAAGCGGCTGAATGATATGGACTATGTAAGTTTTGTATCCAACGAAACTTACCAGGATAAAATACGCACCAACAATATCGGGCAGCAGGAACTTGCCATGATAGAACAGTTTCCTGAAATAAAGCTGCCCAACCAGTTTTTTCTGAACAATGGTGAGCTGGCATTTGACGATGCTGCCGGCAGGGTAAAAGGCAACAAACCTACCTACTCCAACGGTGCTGTTTATGCCGACTTTGATAACGATGGCGACCTCGATATTGTGGTAAGCAATATTGATGATGAAGCCCTGCTGTATGAAAATACTTTGCAAACGGGAGGCTCTTCACCTGCTAAAAATGGTAACCAAAGGGAAACAAACCGTGCGGAACCGTGTATCCCGTGTCAAAACTCCCGTGCCATTATCGTTGATCTGAAAGGAAGTCTTCTGAATCCGTTTGCCATTGGCAGCAGACTCTTTGTCTTCAGCGGCAAAGAAGTATTGCTGGCCGAAAAACAGAATGTAAGGGGTTTTCAATCGAGTATGCAGGGGCCGATTCACCTGGGCATCGGGAACCGCAAGATTGATTCGGCCTGGCTTGTTTGGCCGGATAACAGCTATAACCGGTTAAATATTCCTGTTGATACCAACCGGTTAGCGTTAAAATGGCAACCGGGTTTACCCAACACGCCTTTTGACAAGCTTGCAGCGCCCATGATGCCCCTGCAGGTTCCGTTTGAAGATATAACGGCTGCATCCGGTTTGGACTTTGTTCACCGCGAAAACTCCTTCAATGAATTTGATCGCGAACCCCTGTTGCCACGTATGCTCAGCACCGAGGGGCCGGCGCTTGCTGTTGCCGACATTAACAACGACGGGCTGGAGGATATTTTTGCAGGTGGAGCACGCAACCAAACCTCCGCCGTATGGCTGCAGCAGGCCGACGGTCGTTTTTTACCCCTGGTTCAACCCGCATTACAGGCCGACAGCAGTTTTGAGGATATAGATGCCGTTTGGGCGGATGCCAATAAAGATGGTCATCTGGATCTGATTGTTGCATCCGGCGGAAATGAGTTTTTTGGGAAAGATGAACACCTGCTGCCCCGCCTCTACCTGAATGACGGAAATGGAACCCTGACGCGAAAGACAGATGCTTTTACCGGGTTGTTTGCCACCTGGGGAGCCATAGCTGCACAGGATTTGAATGGCGATGGGGCAGTTGACCTTTTTATTGGCGGGCGTGCAGTTCCTTTTGCCTATGGTGTAATCCCGCCATCGTATTTACTGCAGAATGACGGGAAAGGAAAGTTTGTGGATGCCACCGCCAAACTGGCTCCTGGGTTAGAAAAACAGGGATTCGTGACCGGCGCCACCTGGAATGACCTTGACAAAGACGGCAAAAATGATCTGCTCGTAAGCCTTGAATGGGGAGGCCTGCTTTGGTACAGGAATATGGGCGGAACATTAGAGAAAAAGGAAATTACCAACCGTAATGGATGGTGGCAATTTATGCTGCCCGCCGATGTTAATGGCGATGGGCATACCGATATTATTGCCGGCAATCTCGGGCTTAACAGCCGCCTGAAAGCCTCGGAACAAGAACCGGTTCGTATGTATATAAAAGACCTCGACCACAATGATATTACCGAACAGATCATCACCTATTATCTTGATGGAAGAGAAATTCCGTTTGCCAATAAAGATGAACTGATCAAACAACTGCCTTTTCTGAAAAAGAAATACCTGTATGCAGGCGATTTTGCAAAAGCAAGCCTTGAAAATTTATTTGGAAAGGAAAACCTTGCCGAAGCGGAAAAGTTTAAGGCAACTGAATTCAGTAACGCTTTGTTTATCAACGATGGCAAGGGCAATTTTACCCTGCAATCATTACCTGCCCGGGCACAGTGGAGTAATATCCGTTGCGCCATTGCCCTGCCAAACCCAACTGGCTTGCCCGACATTTGGCTCGGTGGCAATTTTTATGAAAACAATATACAGATGGGGCGCTATGATGCTGACCGTGGAACGATGCTGGTAAATAATGGCAAGGGGAATTTCAGCGCTGGAACGCCGTGCCTGCCCGGTATTATAGGTCAGGTACGCAAAATGGCACGCATACGGCTTGGCAGCAAGGGAGAAGAAGCGGTGATTTTGGCCAAAAACAATGCAGGCCTGCAGTTAATGACGACGGCGGCGAAATGCCCCTAAGGATTACCCGGGTTTTAATAAAACCGGTTGAAATAAGAAATAAGAAACAAAAAATAAGGAATAAGAAAGGAGGGCACAACAATTGTATTTTACGTGATAATCCGTGTTTGCCGTCTCAAAAACATGTAGCTCATCAGAAAATCGGGTAACACATCCTTGTTACCCATTGCGCCGTATCGGGGTTCTGAAGGCGATTGGTTATGGGTTGTAAATAAGGAATGGCGGGAGAAACCAATTGATGATCGTTTTTGTATTGCTCAAACTGCCGGAAAAGCGATTTTAGTTTTTCCGGGCCCGCCTTTACTTCGGCTGTCAACAAATGTCCGTCAACCATTCGCTTAATACGATTGGTTCCTGATTGTTCAATCATTTTGCTGATTGGCAGGGCAGCCATCGCCTCAAATACATTTCCCGAAGCCGTTACATGATACATTGGTTGGCCGGTAACAGTTGCCCTTTTTGCTGCAACATACTTTTCAAGGCTGCCAAACATGCCATAAATTTCTTTCATTCCTGGTTCAGTGGTAAAGGTTGATTTGGTGCTGATAAGTAATGTATCGGTAACCCTGGTGAAAACAGGCTTAAAGCCATAGGCATGTTCGGGGTGGGAGGCGTACAAACTGAAAGCACCAAGCAGGGTTTGCATATCATTCCGCAGGCGCCTGCCGCGAGCAAATTCACGAATGCGCGCAATTGGGTTGCCACCTGCCTCCCATCCTGCCGACCACATCAAAACAGTTGAATCATTTCCATTGGAGGCTAAAGAAACAAGAACAGGAATGGTAACACCATTTTCCTCCCAGTTCAGTACAAGCTGCGTTTCTGAGAGGCCTTTTAGCTCAATCAAACCTTCCGGTTGATTTGCCGCACCCCCTTTTGCTGCCCAGGGCCACCAAAGTTTCCACAATGTGGTATCGGGCAGTTGCCTCAGCGCCATCGAATAGGGGGCTGCAGCCTTTATTGATCCTCCTGCCTGTTGTTTACCAGGGAATAATAAATAAGTGATTAACAGGAACAACGCAAGCACCACAAACAAAATAACCAAACCTTTTTTTCCAGACATGAAATACAAAAATAGGGCAGAAGACAAAATGATCAGACCAAACGGGGGAATGACCGTGTATCGTTTGCAAAATCTGGTATTTTATGCGCCTGCAAATTTCCGCAATGCTTTGCAGTGAGAAAATACTGTACCCTGAAAGACGACCGCAAGTACACAGGGTGTACTTTAGCAGTAAAACTGAAAACGAATGATTGCTTTGCAAAAAGTGGCAGTTGCCTGCCACAAACTGATGATTGCCTTTATTGTACTTTTTCCGGGCTCCGCTGCATTTGGGCAGGATCCCTGGAAGGTAACCGCAACCAATATTGACCCTTCAAAATATTACGGAATAACCGTTGGAAACGGCATGGTGGGTATTGTAAGTTCCCCTCATCCTTTTAAGGTGAAGGATGTGGTACTTGCCGGTGCGTACGATCAGTATGGCCGTGGAAGGGTAAGCAATTTCATACCGAGTTTTAACCTGCTGAATATGCGGTTTGATATTGACGGAAAAGGTATTGACGCAGGTAATATATCCGGGCTGGTACAGGAGCTTGATATGCAGAACGCCTCCTTTACCACCAAGTTTGTGCATGACGACAAGGCGGAGATCAGTTATACCTACTATGCACTACGGCACCTGCCTTATTCTGTGTTGCTTGATGTAACGGTAAAGGCCAAAAAAGACATCAGCATGAATGCGGCTAGTGTAATGGAAGCACCCGACCTGCTGCGTGATGTACAGAACTACTACAACGAAATTGACCGGCCACATGTGGTGATGAGCCTGCTTACAAGCAGCGCCAAAAGCCCCACCGGCAAAATGCTGATGTGTGCAAGCAACAGTTTTTTGTTTGAAGAAGAACACGGCAACGAACCAAGGGTTATCCACGAAATGTGGGACAATAACATGCACCTGCTAAAGTTCAACAAAAAGCTGAAGGCGGGTGAAACCTACCGTTTCAGCATTGCCGGCAGCAGCATTACAAGCGCGCATCATGCCGACCCGCTGAATGAAGCGGAACGGCTGACCATTTTTGCCAAACTGGAAGGCCGGGAAAGATTGCTTGCACGCCATACAGCGGCCTGGAAAGAACTGTGGAAAAGCGATATACAAATTGAAGGCGATGCACAGGCACAGCAGGATATCCGGAGCATGCTGTACCACCTGTACAGTTTTACCCGCGAAGGCACGGCCCTCAGCCCAAGCCCGATGGGCCTCAGCGGGTTGGGATACAACGGGCATGTTTTCTGGGATACCGAACTGTGGATGTATCCTGCATTGCTTGTGATGCAGCCCCAAATGGCTAAAAGTTTGGTTGAGTATCGGTTTCAGCGGCTGGATGCTGCCCGGCGAAATGCATTCAGCAAAGGATACAAAGGCGCTATGTTTCCCTGGGAAAGCGCCGAAACCGGTGTGGAAGAAACCCCGGTTTGGGCTTTGAGCGGCCCCTTTGAGCAGCATATTACCGCCTGTGTAAGCATTGCCGCCTGGAACTATTTTGCCGTAACGCAGGATAAGCAATGGCTGCAGGAAAAGGGATGGCCGATCTTGAAAGAAACGGCCGAATTCTGGGCAAGCCGGGTGGAAAGGAAAGGGCCGGGTAAATACGAGATCAACAATGTGGTAGCGGCTGATGAATGGGCCGAAAACGTAGACAACAACGCCTTTACCAACGCGGCTGCCAAAGCAAACCTGCAACTTGCTGCCAAAGCCGCCGAAATACTCGGGCAAAAACCAAATGCTGACTGGGCCTTGGTAGCCGCTAATATTCCAGTGCTGCAATTTGCCGATGGCACCACCAAAGAACATGCCACCTATAACGGCGAAGGAATTAAACAGGCCGATGTGAACCTGCTTTCTTACCCGCTGAAAGAAGTTACCGACCCCAAACGCATTAAGCAGGACCTGGATTATTACAGCAAACGGGTACCCAATGAAGGAACGCCCGCTATGACGCAGGGGGTTTTTGCCCTGCTGTATGCGCGCCTTGGCGATGCGGAAAAGGCAAGGTTTTGGTTAGATGATGCATACCTGCCCAATGTACTACCACCTTTCAGGGTAATTGCCGAAACAAAGGGGGGTACCAACCCGTATTTTGCAACGGGTGCCGGGGGTATTTTGCAGGCAGTAATGATGGGTTTTGGCGGATTGGAAATTACGCCTGCCGGCATTCAGCAGATAAAATCTACCCTGCCAAAAGGATGGAAAAAGCTGACGATTACCGGTGTTGGGGTGGAAAGGAGGACGTTTGTAGCGCAGTAAAACACTCTATAATGTGATTGTGCTGTTTGGGCGCAAAGAATTTTTATCTGAACATTGAGAAATCATACTCTATTTTTATTTTATACCCTTTTAGGTATAAAATTGATAATTATTGCTATTTTATACCTATTAAGGTATAATTTAAATCTTTTTCTTAACTTTATACCCTAAAAGGTATATTCTTTGAGTACAATCGGACAATATTTAAAGCAAAAAAGAAAGCAATTTGGATTAACACAGGAAGATTTATCCGGGAAATCAGGGGTGGGTTTAAGGCTAATCCGTGAAATTGAACAGGGAAAAACCACCATGCGGATGGATAAAGTGCAGCAAATACTTGATTTATTTGGCGCTACATTAACCATACAGGAAATTCGCAAGACCGGGCAAATTCCTTCCGAACGGTTAGAAAGGGCGGGAACGGAGCCATAAAACGCAATGTCCCCTACGGGAGACATTGCTTAAACAAGCAAACATGAGCAATCGGGTAAAGGTGTTGTATAATTCAAAACTTGCCGGTTATCTGTCGGAAACCGATGAAGGGTATTTATTTGCCTATACAGACGAATACCTTCAATTGGCAGATGCAAAACCTATCAGCCTTACTATGCCATTACGTGCTGAAACATACAAAAGCAATGTACTGTTTCCCTTTTTTGATGGTTTGATTCCAGAAGGATGGTTGTTGGATATTGCTGTTGATTTCTGGAAAATAAAACCCAATGACAGATTTCAATTGCTGGTAGCCACTTGCCGTGATACAATTGGTGCAGTTACCATAGAACCATAATTTGAATACAATGGCAAATTGTTTTTTTTGTTATAAGGATGCAGGGGAAAGCCTTTATCATCCAGCGTGCTGTAAAAAGTTTTTTGGTACCCCTGATTTGCCCGTCCTTGAAATTAACATGGACAATTTGCGAGCCCTTGCAACCGAAAATATTAGCAGCCGCGTGGCTGTAACCGGGGCGCAGCCTAAATTTTCCGCAACCCTTGAAAAAATAAAAAATGAAAGCCGTTTAACTATTGTTGGGCTTTGGGGAGAGTTTATCATGAAACCGCCCCATCCCGATTTTGATTGGATGGTGGAAACAGAGGACCTGACCATGCACCTTGCTTCCTTATTTAAAATCAAAGTATGTGGGCATACGGTTCTTCCTGATTCAAAAGGTAATTTGGTTTACTTGGCTAAACGATTCGACAGGGTGAAAAAGCAAAAAATACATGTGGAAGACCTATGCCAGCTATCCGAATTTCTTACCGAAAATAAGTATAAGGGTTCTTATGAAAAAGCCGGAAAAATCATCCGTAAGTATTGCCCCGCAAGCATAGATGTAATCAACTATTTTGAGCTTGTTGTATATTCCTTTCTTACAGGAAACAACGATATGCACCTGAAAAACTTCTCCCTTATACATGGATCTTCAGGTCCATACCTGAGTCCGGCATATGATTTATTAAACATAAACCTTGTGTTCCCGCAGGATAAGGAGGAAATGGCCTTGAATTTGAATGGCAAGAAAAGTCGGTTAAAACGCCTTGATTTTGAAGTACTTGCGAGGGCGCTTCAGTTACCTGAAAAGGTTGTTTCCAATGTTTTTAAAAAATATTCTTCAAAAAATAATCAGGTTTTCGATTGGATTGACCGTTCATTTTTAGAAAAAGAACAAAAGGAATCATTTAAAACTATTTGGTTGGAAAAGCAAAAGATTTTTCAAAATTCATAAAAAACGGTTTTATTTGTACTTGCCAATACTGCCTGTGAAAAAATTCGCCGCCATATTTTCATTGTCTCTTTTGCTGTTTACCGCAGCAGGTTACAGGTTATTGGTCAATTTGCTGGAACACCATGCACAGGAAAACCTGCAGGCGGTAATTGAAGAGAAAACCTACAACCCTGCACACCTTATTGAACTCAGTGTAAATATTGACCTCCCCTATTTAAGCGACTGGCATGGCTGGGAAGCTGTTGAAGGAATGGTAACTATTGATGGCATTCCTTACCAATATGTGGAGCGTATGTTAAAAGGGGGTAAAATGACCTATCGCTGCCTGCCAAATGAAGGAATGCAACAGGCCATCTCAGCCCGCGACCGGTTTATGCGGTTTAGTTACGATTTCACCCATCCTGGAGGGCAAAAGTCGCCCTTGCAAACCGGCATTTCCATTAAACCACCTTTACCCGAATTATTTTATTTTGACCTGTTTGCCATAAGCCATCCCGCGGTTGAACCGCTTCAGGCACCATTTTTGCAAAATCCTGCCCATTATTTTAGCAGTATTACCCTTTCTGTACCTACCCCACCTCCAAACCGGGCATAAAGTTTCTTGTAACTTTTATTTACAGGCGCCCATTTAAGTCGTAATACGGCCGGGTATCACCGTGTTTTATTCCACATTTTCTTTTTAGTTTAACTGTTCCGTGAATATTAGTGCGGAACTGTACGCCGATTTTTATGAAAAAGATCTTTTCAGTATTTATTATAGTGGTTGCTTCCATTTCGTGTAAAGAAAATAATGCATACATAGGCTATGTAAAAGACCCCAAAATGTTTTGTCAGGTAGTTCATGAGTTGAATTCGGTAGTTATGGGCAATAATTTCCCACCCATTATAGCAAGCCGCAATTATACCTATGCTTCCATTGCTGCATACGAAGTAATGGCAGGTTGCTACCCCGAAGGATATCAATCGCTTGCCGGGCAAATAAACCAACTGCCCGAAATGCCCAAACCTGAAGGTAATGAGGTTATGCCCGAACTCGCAGCCACACTTGCTTTTATTAAGGTGGGCGAAGCGGTTACTTTTCCCGAAGGAAGCATGAAAAATTACCGCGACAGTATTGTGGAAATGGCTAAGGACAAGGGCCTTCCTTCAGGGGTACTTGAAGCCTCGCAAGCGTATGCCGATACTATTGCGGCTGTGCTGCTTATATGGGCTAAAGGCGATAACTATGCCGCCACCCGTGGTTCGGTTAAATACACCGTAATTGATTCGCCCGGCCGTTGGATACCCACCCCGCCTATGTACGCCGATGCCATTGAACCAAACTGGAATCAGATAAGGCCACTCGTAATGGATAGCGCCGACCAATTTGTACCCGAGAGACCTTTTCCTTTTGATGTTACCAACAAAAACGGCGACTACTACAAACAGGTAATGGCAGTAAAAACGGTGGTTGACAGCCTCAGCCCCGAGCAAAAACATATTGCTGATTTTTGGGATGATAACCCGCTGAAACTGAATGTAAGCGGCCACGTAATGTTTACCACCAAAAAGTTTTCGCCCCCGGGCCACTGGATGGGCATTGTAGGCATTGCCGCCCAAAAAGCACAGGCCGATTTTGCAACCACTGTTTACGCTTATGCCATTACGGCTATTGCAAAATTTGACACATTTATTCAATGCTGGGACGAAAAATACCGCAGCAATTATGCAAGGCCTGAAACAGTGATCAATAAATACATTGATGCAGAATGGCGGCCGTATTTACAAACACCTCCTTTTCCCGAATATACCTGCGGACACAGTACCACTTCAGCCGCTGCCGCCGAGGCGCTTACCAAAGTGTTTGGCGACAATTTTGCCTACACCGATACCACTGAACTTGAATTTGGCATACCAAGCCGCTCGTTTTCATCATTCAGGCAAGCTGCCGACGAAAACAACTGGGCGCGGTTTTACGGTGGCATCCATTTTCACCCCTCGTGCCTTGTAAGTACAGAACAGGGTAAAAAAGTAGGCGAACTGGTGGTAAATAAACTGAAAATGAAGAAATAACATTCCCGGTAACAACCGGGTTCAAATCACACTTATTATGAATCATACATTAAAAATTATACTTAAAAAAAGTGCCCTTCGATGGTTTTTCATCGTAATGGGCACCCTGGGGTACAACGCCGGCATCACACAATCGGATCAGGATGCACTGATGATGAAGAAAAATGAATTCTGCACCGGCCTGATGTATCAGCAATCCACCTGGGACCAATATTGGGAAGGAACCCTGAAAAGGGAAAACCTGAACATAGGCACCATGAAAACGCAGA
>ERZ795056.632-NODE-632-length-43819-cov-16.401152_pt1 | contig 43819 bp, 40 predicted proteins | sample MGYA00375140_ERZ795056 | MGnify/ENA primary metagenome ERZ795056 (study PRJEB30185, sample SAMN05720227) | activated sludge metagenome | isolation source: Anaerobic digester | place: USA | collected 2015-03-09 ...
ACATTTCTCCAGTTTAGTTTTTTTGTTTGCATAATGACAAGTTTTTATGTTTGGAATATGCTGTATAAACAGGGTTGTGAAAGAGTTGGTTGTGCAGTTTTTTGTCGCAACCACCTGAGATGTTTTTTTTTCAACTTGAATTGTAATTGCAGCAGGCTGAATTGTAGAAAATTTAATGATCCCAGTTTAGGTATGGTGTGGGAGCAAAAATGACCAATATTTATTGAATAGCTGAAATCAGCTATTTAAATCAGCAGAACTCTTTCTTTGCCCTCTAAATATTTTTCTTGACTTTTGCCATAGATGAAAAAGGTAATCATAACGATTGATGGCTGGTCTTCCTGTGGTAAAAGCACATTGGCAAAACAACTGGCAAAGCAGTTGGGCTATGTATATATTGACAGCGGCGCTATGTACCGGGCAATCACGTTATATTTCCTGCGGCAAACAGTTGATCTCAACAGCAAGAAAGAAGTGACAAAGGCACTGGAAAACATTACGCTTGAATTTGAATACAACGAAAAATCCCAGCAATCTGAAATTCTGCTGAATGGAGAAAATGTAGAGTATATGATCCGTGATATGATCGTAGCAGAAAAAGTAAGCGATGTGGCAGCCGTAAAAGAAGTAAGGGAATTTGCCGTAGATCAACAGAAGAAGATGGGTAAGAAAAAAGGCATCATCATGGATGGCAGGGATATCGGCACCACCGTTTTTCCCCGGGCAGAATTAAAGTTTTTTATGACGGCAGATATTGCGATCAGGGTGGAGCGCCGTTTTAAGGAGATGTATGAAAAGAACCCCAACGTAAGCATTGAAGAAGTAAAGAACAACCTCGAAATGAGGGATTATATAGATAGTAACCGGGAAGTGAGCCCGCTTCGCCAGGCTAAAGACGCCATTGTGCTGGATAATACTAACCTCACCATGGAGCAGCAACTCAAATATGCCCTTGGTATAGCTCAAAATGCCATTGAAATGGCGAATCCTGCATAATTTTTCTCTATTTTTTCTGTTATTGTAGTAGCCGGCTCCTGGAACGGATAATTTTTTTTACCATTTCTTTAAACCAATCCACAACTGTCAGGTCTACCACTTAACCAAATTACAAAACCGAAAAAATAATTTATGAAAAAGCAGCTCACATTCATGTCCGTAGCCATTCTTTCGGCGGGGCTATTTTTTACTTCCTGCAAAAAGGAAAGTACTTCAACAGATAACACAACAGACAGCGCAATAGAACTGCAGGCACAGTCTGATGATGAGTCAAGGTTTTCAAATGAAAGTGATTTTGCAGATGATGATGCCAACGCGGCATTGGAAACTTTTGGCGGTTCCTACGCAGGTATGAGGCCTTTAACGCCATTGCCAAGGCGTTGCGATGCCGAAGTAACTGTTGATACCGTAAGCAATCCAAGAACCATTACTATCACTTACAACGGCGATACTTGTGTTGGTGGCCGTCGCAGCAGAACTGGAAGTGTTGTACTAAGTTTTACGCCCGGTTTCCGCTGGGGACAGGCTGGCGCTCAGTACACAGTAACCTATCAAAATCTTCGTATCACGCGTTTAAGGGATAACAAAAGCATTACTATCAACGGCACTAAAACCATTACCAATGTTTCCGGCGGCAGGCTCACAGAACTGGCCGGCAGCACAACACCAATTGTACACACCGTTAGAAGTGAAAGCATGAGTGTAACGTTTGATAATGCATCACAGCGCACCTGGAAAGTAGCAAGGCAAAGAGCTTTCACCTATAACAATGGCATCGTGATCAGGGTTACAGGTATTGCACCGGCTGCCGTAGGCGAAGGGGTGGCAACTTGGGGTGAGAACAGGTTTGGCCGGGCATTTAAAAATGCTATTCTTGAACCATTGGTGATCAGGCAAAGCTGCGATTTCCGCCTGGTGAGTGGTAAAGTACAGCACACCGGTTTCCTGGTTACCAGCACCACTACTTTTGGTTTGAATGCTGATGGCGAACCCGTAAATGCTTGTCCTGATGGACCATTCTACTACAAAGTAGTTTGGACCGGCAGAAACGGGCAGACCTATACATTCATCGGCCCTTACTAATATTTTTCATTGTGATTTTATACAAAATGTTCCTTCCAAAAGAGGGAACATTTTATTTACAGCCAGCCTGATCTCTTGAATAATGCATAAATAATAATGCATAAACAAATGGTGAAGACTACTACTAACGGGTACCCGTATTCCCATTGCAGTTCAGGCATAACCTTAAAGTTCATTCCATAAAAACCTGCCACCATGGTTGGCACCGCAATGATGGCTGCCCAGCCGGCAAACTTTTTTGACACATCGCTTTGAGAAATAGAAATAAGGGAGAAGTTGGCTTCCAACGCCGTGTTGAGCAGCTCACGGGTATGATCCACCATTTCATTGATCCGGATGGCATGATCGTAGATATCCCGGAAGTAGGGTTGTGTTTCTTCGGATATCAGTGTAATATCGAAACGCATTAACCGGTTGGCGATATCCACCAGGGGTGACACGGCCCGTTTTACATCCAGCAGTTCTCTTTTTAACTGATAGATGTCTTCGGTTGTTTGCCTGCTGGGTTTTCCTTTAAATACTTTGTCTTCCACATTCAGCAGCTCTTCTTCCATTCTTTCCACCACAGGGAAGTACTGGTCTACAATAGAATCCATTACCGCATACATGGCAAAGCCCTGGCCTTTCTTCAATAGGTGAGGGGTACTTTCACAGCGGGTTCTTACATCTGCATACGAAATGCTGCTGCCATGGCGGATGGTCACTAAAAAATTTGCGCCCACAAAAAAATGTGTTTCGCCAAAGTCAATATGCTGAGTGGTATTATTGATCTGTGCCGTTCGCAACACGGCAAATAAAGTGTCCCCATACATTTCGATCTTGGGGCGCTGGTGTGCATTGCGGGCATCTTCAATGGCCAGTTCATGCAGGTTGAACTCCTGCTTGATTGCCTGCAGTGTTTTGTCATCCGGTTCATGCAGACCGATCCAGATAAACTGGCTGGTATTCAGCAGGGCATTGCTGATATCGTCAATAGCTACATTGGCAATTCTCCGGCCATCAAGGTATGCGGCACAGTTGATGATCTCATTCATAGTGGCAGTAAATCGTTGGCAATCTTGTTTGGAAACTACTGTTAAGATAGAGAAATACTGGCGAACTTCAGAAAAGAATGGCAGGTGGAATTATTACAAATCAATTACTGCTTTACCCCATCTTCTCCTCCAGCTCCATCACTTTCTCAAATACACTCTCATATTCCTTATTCAGCAAATTCAACTCAGATGAAACCCGGTTATACGCCGCCTCTGTTTGCTGAAACTTATTTCTGTCAGCGTACGTATCCGGTGCAGCCATATCTGCTTCCAGTTGTGTTTTTTGTTTGTTGAGTTGGGCTATCTTTTCTTCCAGCTGTGTAAAGCGGTTCTTATGTTTCTGGTATTCTTTTTTTAATTCTTTATCGATGCCGCTGTTTCCAGTTTGCTGTTTACTGTTTTGGCTTTCAGCCTTTACAGCGGCTTTTGTTTCTTCAACCTTGCTTTCCTGGTTCTTTGCAATTTTGCCCTCTTGCCCACTTGCTTTCTTGCCCTCTTGATTCTTTGCTCTCTCAGCTTCCCTTCTTACTTTCCATTCTTCCCATTCTGCATACGTGCCTTTAAACTCTACAATTTTATGGTCTTCAATCTCCCATATTTTATTAGCAATGCGGCTGATAAAATAACGGTCGTGACTAACCAATACAATGCTGCCTTCATATTTATTGAGTGCCTCTATCAATAATTCAACAGAGTGCATATCTAAGTGGTTGGTAGGTTCATCCAGCATTAAAAAATTGGCTTTGCTTACAATTGTTTTTGCCAATGCCACCCTGGCCTTTTCTCCACCGCTTAATACTTTAATTCGTTTTTCTACATCATCACCACTAAATAAAAAACAGCCGAGCAAACTTCTTAATTCCAGGTCTGTTTTACCGCTGCGGCTTTCTTTCATCTCTTCCAGAATGTCGTTGTTTACATTCAATGCTTCCAGCTGGTGCTGTGCATAAAATGATTCTTCCACATTATGTCCCCATACTCTTTCGCCATTGATCTGTTCTGTACCTGCAATGATCCTTAACAAAGTTGATTTCCCTTTTCCATTGGCACCGATCAATGCCACTTTATCGCCACGATCAATTTCTGCACCCGTGTTCTCTAAAATTTTTATATCACCAAAACTCTTACTTACATGCTTTAAAGAACACAACACCCGGCCCGGCTGTTTATCGATCATAAAGTTGATCCGGATATTGGGTCTTTCCAGTTCCACATTTTCAATCCGGTCAAGCTTGTCCAGTTTCTTTACAATACTCTGCGCCATGGCAGCCTTGCTGGCTTTTGCTTTAAATCTTTCTACCACTCTTTCCTGTTGACGAATATAATCCTGCTGGTTTTCGTAAGCCTTTTGCTGAATGTCAATTCTTAAAGCTTTTTCCGTTTGATAGTAAGAGTAATTGCCGGTATAAAAATGCAGTTGCTGCTGGTATAATTCCACAATTTTATTCACCATCCGGTCTAAAAAATACCGGTCATGACTTACCACCACTACAGCCCCCTGGTAATGCACCAGATATTTCTCCAGCCATTCAATACTTGGTAAGTCCAGGTGGTTGGTAGGTTCATCCAGCAACAGCACATCGGGTTTCATTAAGATCATTTTGGCCAGCAATACCCTCATGCGCCATCCACCGCTAAACAGTTTGTACGGTTTCGTCAAACTTTCATTGGTAAATCCCAGGCCCTGTAAAACTTCCTCCGTTTTATGATGAATGCTGTACCCATCCAGCACATCCATTTCATGCAGCAGGTCGGCATATTTCATGGCCAGGCTTTCATCACCCGTTTTTTCTAATTCAATACCAAGTTCTTCTATTTCTTTTTCCAGTTGTTTTACCCTTTCAAAAGCACCCATGGCCACTTCTACCACGGAATCATTGGTATCAAAACTCAGCAGGTCCTGGTGAAGAAAGCCTACGGTTGTTTCCCTGCCTTGTTCTACCGTGCCTTTGCTGGGCAGGTATTGCCTTGTAAGCACTTTAAGTAAGGTTGATTTTCCGGTACCGTTATAGCCAATCAGGCCAATTCTTTCATTGGGTTGTATATGCCAGGTAGCATCTTCCACAATTGTTCTTGCACCAAATTCAAATGTTACGTTTTGTAAACCGAGCAGCATGTTTTTTATTAAAAAGTTATAATGATAGTTAGATAACGGGCAATAGATTACATACAACCCAATCAACCCTTAACTCGTAACCCGAAACCCATCACGCCGCAAAAGTAACAGAAACTGCAAACTATTCCTTCAAATGCCTGTTATGCTTTAGCTTTGCCAAAATTTAAACTAATTATGAAGCGGATCATTTTTATACTTGTATTGTTGCTTACAGCAGTTGCCTTGTATTTTTTTGTGTTTAAAAAAGAAGACGGCCCGCAAGCGCCAAAGCAACAGCCAATAGCAGTAAAAGCTCATTCTACTGGTTTTGACAAAAATGTAGATTCAGTACTGGATGCTTACGGGGCTGTGAGGGATGCTTTTGTGGAAGGGGATAGTCTTACTGCAAAACTTAAAGCAGGCGATATGGCTGCTTTGCTCGGAAGGCTTAACCTCGAAGAATTGAAGAAAGATACAACCGGCATTTATGAAACCGCTGCTACTTTTATAAATGACATCAAAACCAATGCAGAAAGTATTGGCCGTTCACAAACGATTACAGATATGCGGCATGATTTCAGGGACATGAGCAATAATTTGTATCCTTTTATCAGAACGGTGCATTATAAAGGCAAAACATTATACTGGCAGAACTGTGGTATGCCCTTCGACGATAATTCAACTGCTAACTGGATAAGTGCGGAAGCAAAAATTACCAATCCTTATCTTGGTAAAAACCATCCGAAATACCGGGCATCTATGCTGGAATGTGGAGAAACGCAGGATAGCATTGTGGCAAAATAAACTCTATATCAGCCCTGTAAAAACAACAAACACTTTGAGAACATCATTCGCAATTCCTGCTGTAATAATAAAAAGCATTCTTTACTGTTTTTTATTGTTAGCATTACCGGTTGCCCTGCATGCCCAAAAAAAGTTTACCATCAGTGGCTATGCAAAAGACGCCCGCAATGGAGAAACGCTGATTGGCGCAACTGTAATGGTAAACGGGCAAACTAAAGGCATCAGTACCAACCAGTTTGGGTTCTATTCACTCACGCTTACTGAGGGCACCTACACTTTGGTTTGTTCCTATGCAGGTTTCCAGGCAGCCACCAGCGAAGTGAAACTTACAGAAGATAAATTGTTGAATTTTGAGTTGGCAGTTCGTACTGCAATGGATGAAGTGGTGATCACTTCCAAAAAAAGGGACATCAATGTGAAGAATGCACAAATGGGAAAATTTGTATTGCCCATTGAGCAGATAAAGGCCATTCCTGCATTCCTTGGTGAGGTGGATTTGATAAAAACGATCCAGTTGCTGCCGGGTGTACGCAATGCAGGGGAAGGCAGTGCAGGTATCTATGTGCGAGGCGGAGGTCCGGATCAAAACCTTATATTGTTAGATGATGCTATTGTGTATAATACGGGCCATCTTTTTGGTTTCTTTTCCATTTTTAATTCAGATGCCATCAAAAATGTTTCCTTGATAAAAGGCGGCATGCCGGCTCAGTATGGCGGCAGGCTGAGCAGTGTGCTGGATATTGCCATGAAGGAAGGGAACGATAAACAAATGCAGGTGGAAGGCGGAATCGGCCTCATCGCTTCCAGGCTTTCGATTCAGGGACCGATCAAAAAAGACAAAGCTTCTTTTATCATTTCTGCAAGGCGTACTTATATTGATGTACTTACTAAACCACTCATTCCCAAAACAAGTGAGTTCAAGGGGTCTGGTTATTATTTCTACGACCTGAATGCAAAAATGAATTATAAATTTTCTGAAAAAGACAGGTTGTATATCAGCGGCTATTTTGGAAGGGATGTATTTGATTTCGTAAACAGCAAACGAAGTCTTGACATTAACATTCCATGGGGAAATGCAACCGGTACGGTTCGCTATAACCATGTATTCAATAAACGGTTGTTTGGTAACACCACGGCTGTATTCAATAAATACAATTTCACTTTTGAAGCAGCCCAAAACAATTTCGAAATAAAACTGGCGTCGGGCATCCAGGATGTAACCTTAAAGCAGGATTTTGATCTCTATCCATTCACAGGACACAAGGTAAAGTTTGGTGGCGCCTTCACCTTTCACCAGTACACACCCTCTGTTGTAAGTGGCAGACAGGATACCGTAGAGTTTAAACCGTTTAATGCACAGGTTAAAAAGGCGCAAGAGGGTGCTTTGTACATCCAGGACGAATGGGAGATCAGCGACAAGCTGAAAATAAATGCAGGTATGCGGTACAGCTGGTTCCGGCAAACGGGGCAGTACAAAATTTACAAAACAGATGCTGATGGTAACCGCATCGACAGTACGGTATACAGGAACGGGCAGACGGTAAAACTATATGGCGGACTGGAACCAAGACTAACGGTACGGTATGCCCTGAATGATGAAACTTCTGTTAAAGCATCTGTCAGCCGCAACCTTCAATACACACATCTGGTAAGCAATTCCGGCACCACATTGCCCACCGATCTTTGGGTGCCCAGTACCTTTACCGTGCAGCCCCAAAAAAGCTGGTTGTATGCTGCCGGCGTATTCAAAAATTTTGAAGACAATACTTATGAAACTTCTGTAGAAGTGTATTATAAAACCATGCAGAACCAGATTGAATATAAAGAAGGTTATACTCCCAACACACTTGAAGACACGGAGAACTCTTTTGTGTTTGGAAAGGGCTGGAGCTATGGTGCCGAGTTTTTTGTAAATAAAACAAAAGGAAGGCTCACAGGCTGGGTTGGTTATACACTAAGCTGGACCTGGCGGCAGTTTCCCGACCTCAATTTTGGCGAAAAGTATCCTGCAAAATATGACCGCAGAAATGACCTGAGTGTGGTGGCCATGTACCAGCTGAACAAGCGCTGGAAATTTGCCGGTACTTTTGTGTATGGCAGTGGTAATGCAGCCAGCCTTCCCCAACGTTTTTATTTTGTGAACGGGATACTAACGCAGGAGTATAGCCGCATAAATGAATACCGCCTGCCGGCCTATCACCGGATGGATCTTTCAGCTATTTATTCCCCAAAGAAAAACGACACCCGAAAAAAATGGTACACTGAGTGGGTATTCAGTATTTACAATGCCTACAGCAGGCAGAATCCTTATTTTATTTATTTTGACCAGGAGGGTTCTTTAAATGACAATAACCTGCAGGTTACCGCCAAAAAGGTAAGTATCTTCCCGATCATACCTGCAGTTACTTTCAATTTCAAATTTTAACGGCAGTTGATAAAACGTCAAAAATACCCATGTACTATACAGGGTATTTTCTTTTGAGGGTAGGGACTAAATCAGCGCACGAAACCCTGGAAGGTTACAACTGTTGCGCCGGGAAAATCCGGGTTGTTAGACGACGTTGATTCAATGTTGAAATTCGTGCCGGTCAGCAACAATATCTTCCATCTCGTGGTTTTATGGTCCACCCTTAAACTTATCGAGTCGTTTCCTACAAAAGAGTAATCACCACCTAAAACAGCAGGGCTGTTGAAGCTGTACTGCAGTGAGGAAACACCGTCAAATGAAACGAAATTTTCTGGATTGGGGCGCCAGGGAATAGTACTGTCTTTAGGTGTGGGTGTGCCGGTATAAACCTTGTACCGCACAGCATTAATGCTCCATTTTCCGGATGCTTTATCCAGCGTAACGGGACTGTCAATACCCTTTTTTGAACAACCGGAGAAAATCACGGAAAAAACAGTAGCCAATATGGCTGTAATTGAGAGTAAATTTTTTTTCACGGGGTATGGGTTTTAATTTACCCCTGTAAAACGCTATTTAGCACAAATTATTGTGGATTTTTTGGTTTGTGTACAAACCTGATCGTACCACTGTTTTTTAAATCTGATGATATACGCACTTCGTATCTTTTGTCACCGTCTGTGATCACCATCAGGGCTGTGTTGGGGGGTATTTCCCCCAGGTTTTCGGCATACATGGTCAGTTCATTTACCGCATCGTCATTGGGCGTACTCAGTGTAAGAGTGAGGGGCTTGGTGGTAAGCCTTTTATGTGATACAAGTAATTTGTCGTTGTAAAAGAGAGAAATACTGTCTCCGTCTATTTCTCCATTGTCATACAGGTCCACTTTAAAAGTTTCACTTTCTATCTGTATCGTTTTTAAAACTTCTGTCTTTCTTTTTTCAAAATTCAGGTCCGGCTTTATGGCTGCGATTTCCGTTTTCCTGGTTTTTGGCTGTTCAATATTATCCGGATCTTTTGTAAGCGGCTCTATTTTGGCAAGGGGCGGATTTGTTTTTGTAACCGGCTTGGCTGCTTTTGCAACAGGGGGTTTTGGTACAGCAGGTTTGTTTGATTTTGCGGTCGTATTCTTGGTGGCCGGCGTTGTAGTTGCAGGTTTGGGTTTCACTGTGGCAACTGTATTATTTTTTTTAGGTACTGCCTTCTTTGCTACCGGCTGTTCTGTATTTTTTTTATTTAGCTGCGAAAGACTTTTGTCAAGGGTTCTCCTGGTGAGTGTGGTCAGTCCATCCCCACAACTGCCCGGTTGGTTTGGCCTGGTAACCCATCTGCCATCCAGTTCTTCCAGTTTGCCTTCTTTCTTATAGGTAAGGTAGTGTATCTGGAAACAATCCTGGAAATCAGGCGGGGTATTCCCTTTTACTCTTTCGGACTCTATTACTTTTAATGACTGGCTGGCGGGATAATAAGTACCTTCGAGTTTGCAAACGACATAGAACCTGCGTCCCTCAAAGTATGAATAAGAGTAGCCCGTTACTTTTGTTCCATTAATTTCAATTTCCAGGATATATTCCGTACTGCCAGGGCTGTTTAACACGATATCACCCTTGCTATTGAAATAACCTCTCCATTGGCCGTTTATTTTTTGAGAGAAAACAGCTAACGCTGTAAAATAAAAAACGACACTTAGTATGAATTTTTTCATCGGCACTTTTCTTTGATCTTTCTTTTAATTTCCTGAACACCTTGCACGTCTAAAGTAACAAACGCAAAGTTATTTTCAATAAATTTTTCCTTCGCCAATAGTTCGTTAAATTTGCCGCTCAAAAATAAAGACTGGAATTTTGGAAATGATAAAAATTACACTGCCGGATGGCGCAGTAAGAGAATATGGAAAAGGTGCTTCTGCTATGGATGTTGCCAAATCTATCAGTGAAGGATTGGCAAGAAAAGTACTGGCTGCAAAGATCAATGGAGCGGTTTGGGATGCCAGCCGCCCTATTAATAACGACAGTACTTTGCAATTACTTACCTGGAATGATATGGATGGCAAAGAAACCTTTTGGCATTCTTCTGCTCATTTAATGGCAGAGGCGCTGGAATCGTTTTATCCAGGTGTAAAATTCGGCTATGGCCCACCGGGTGAAAGAGGGTTTTATTACGATGTAGACCTGGGCGGCCAGGCTTTGGGTGAAGATGATCTTGGTAAGATCGAGAAGAAAATGCTGGAGCTGGCTAAAACCAACAGCGAATACAAACGCAAAGAAGTAAGCAAGGCAGATGCAGTTGCTTATTTTACAGAAAAAGGCGATCAATACAAACTGGAGATCATTGACCGGTTGAATGATGGCGAAATAACTTTTTATACCCAGGGAAACTTTACGGATCTGTGCCGTGGGCCGCATATCCCCAATACTGGTTTTATAAAAGCAGCTAAACTCACCAATATTGCAGGCGCTTATTGGCTGAATGATGAGAAGAACAAAATGCTAACCCGTATTTATGGTGTTACATTCCCTTCACAGAAAGAACTGGATGAACACCTGGTATTGCTGGAAGAAGCTAAAAAACGTGACCACAGAAAACTAGGGAAGGAATTAGAGCTGTTTGCTTTTTCAGAGAAAGTAGGCATGGGTCTTCCTTTGTGGTTACCTAAGGGGGCGATGCTTAGAGAGAGATTGCAGCAATTCTTACAAAAAGCGCAAATGGATATTGGCTATTTGCCTGTGATTACGCCGCATATCGGGCATAAGAATTTATATGTTACTTCCGGCCATTATGAAAAATATGGCAAGGATAGTTTTCAACCGATCAAAACACCACAGGAAGGGGAGGAGTTCTTTTTAAAACCAATGAACTGCCCTCACCACTGTGAAATTTATAAAACATCACCCCGCAGTTATAAAGACCTGCCATTGCGATTGGCTGAATTTGGTACCGTGTACCGCTACGAGCAGCATGGTGAACTGCATGGCCTTACAAGGGTACGTGGTTTTACCCAGGATGACGCCCATCTTTTCTGCATGCCAGACCAGGTAAAAGAAGAATTTAAAAAAGTGATCGACCTGGTATTGTATGTTTTTAATTCGCTGAGTTTTACAGAATACACAGCGCAGATATCACTTCGTCACAAAACCGACAGGGCAAAATATATCGGTAGTGAAGAAAACTGGGACCTGGCAGAAAAGTCGATCATAGAAGCTGCTGCTGAAAAAGGTTTGAATACAGTGACTGAATATGATGAAGCTGCTTTCTATGGCCCTAAGCTGGATTTTATGGTGAAAGATGCCATTGGCCGTAAGTGGCAGTTGGGCACCATACAGGTAGATTACAATTTGCCTGAGCGTTTTGACCTCACCTACATTGGTGAGGATAATCAAAAGCACCGCCCTGTAATGATTCACCGTGCGCCTTTTGGAAGTATGGAAAGGTTTGTGGCAGTATTGATCGAGCACTGTGCAGGCAAGTTTCCACTTTGGCTTACACCAACCCAGGTGAAATTGTTGCCCATCAGTGACAAGTTTATTCCTTATTGCCAGGAAGTATTAAAGCAATTAAAAGCTGCAGATATCAGGGCTGAAATTGATGACCGCAATGAGAAGATCGGGAAGAAGATAAGGGATACAGAACTGGATAAAGTGCCTTTGATGCTGGTGATAGGAGAAAAGGAAATGAATGAGAACAAAGTGGCTGTACGCCGCCAGGGGCATGGCGATATTGGGGTGCAGGGCATTGATGAATTCATAGCTTTTGTAAATGAAGAAGTAAAAAATAAAAAGTAAAAGTTAAAAGGGCTATATTTACATATATATCTTTGCAGCAAAGCTGTTAAAAAAGAAATATAGTACCGGTAATAATTAAAAAATAAAAAACAACAACGCTTAACAACTTTACAGAACCGGTTGTAAACAGTAAGCAAAATAAATATGGCATTCCCACCCAGGCCACCCCGTGGCGCATTCAACCCCCGCTTTAGAAAAGAGCAGCAACAGGAGCACCGCACCAACAATATGATAAGGGTACCCGAGGTACGTCTTGTTGGCGAAAATGTAGAAGTTGGCGTGTATCCATTCCTGGATGCATTAAAGATGGCACAGGATCAGCAGCTCGACCTGGTGGAAATTTCACCGGGCGCTAACCCACCGGTTTGTAAGATCATTGATTACAATAAGTTCCTGTACAACGAAAAGAAGAAGAAGAAAGAGATGAAAGCCAACTCAAAAACGAGTGAGGTGAAGGAGGTTCGTTTTACGCCCAATACAGATGACCACGATTTTGAATTTAAGAGCAAACATGCCGAAAAGTTTTTGGCCGATGGCAATAAAGTAAAGGCACACGTACAGTTTAAAGGCCGTGCCATTATGTTCAAAGAAAGAGGTGAATTGTTGTTGCTTAAATTTGCAGACCGTCTTAAGGAAGTAGGGGTACTGGAAAGTCTACCTAAAATGGAAGGTAAAAGGATGCAGGTTATGTTTGCGCCTAAAAGCCAAAAGAAGATCAAGAACGCTGATAAATAGTCGTTTAATTCGTTTAATACGTTAAAGGCGTTTAAGTCGTTAGAAATCCTAACGGTTTAAACGCCTTCAGCATTCAAGAGATGTGCAGATTCCGTTGTATGCCAGAACGGGCACACGGTCTTAATTCTTGCTTCCTTTGCTTTTGCATTTTTTGCCAATTTGCTATTTCCCCTTGTCCATTGGGCATTTCCCCTTATCTTTGCCGCCCGAAAAAGAAAAGCTCTTTTTAAGGACATTTCCCACATGGCTCCATAAGCGTCTGTCTGTTCAGACCGCCAGCAGGGAGTAACTATAATAAGTTATACAATGCCAAAGGCAAAAACAAACTCAAGCGCTAAAAAACGCTTTAAGGTAACCGGCACCGGCCTTATTACCTACCAAAAACCTTTCAAACGTCACATCCTGACGAAAAAATCTACCAAACGTAAACGTGGCATGCGTAAAGATGGCGAAGTACATCCTACACAGGTTGCCTTTGTAAAACGCTTATTGCGTCTTCGTGGCTAATCCACCTTTCAACTTTCAACATTAACTACAAAAAAATTAAGATATGCCACGTTCAAAAAATGCAGTTGCATCCAGGGCACGCCGCAAAAGGATTTTAAAACAAGCCAAAGGTTTCTATGGCAAAAGGAAGAATGTATACACCGTTGCCAAAAACGTTTTAGAGAAGGGTTTAACATACAGCTATGTTGGCCGTAAAAATAAGAAAAGAGATTACCGCCGCTTATGGATTGCCCGTATCAACGCCGCAGTTCGTGAGGAAGGACTTACTTACAGCGAATTCATTCATAAACTGAATGAAAAGAACATTACACTAAACCGTAAAGTACTTGCTGACCTGGCAATGAATGAGCCAGAAAGCTTTAAGAGTTTGATCGCTTCTGTAAAATAAAGCAGACTGATTTATAGTATTGAAACCGGGCGTGTTGATTCACCCCCGGTTTTTTATTGGCAGCAGATGGCAAAGACAGTCAAAGATTTCATTGATATCGATCCAGGCGATTCCTTGTAATTTCAACGGTGTTACAATCATCCTACGTCTAACGCTTTGAACGCCGGAGTCTGTGGCAACAGCCTTGTTCATTGCGGTCATTCCCGCCTGGCAGGATGGACAGACTGGGTCACATGAATTGATCTGTGTTGATCCCTGTAACCTGTGGTAAGAACCTCTGAATCAACCTGTGTAGTCAGTGGCCTGAAAAAAATAGTCCCCATTGTTTTTCCTATCAAGTACATTTGCACATATTTTTAAAAAATATGCCTTAGCCAATGAGCAAAATGAACAACTCCTATGCTGACCTTGTAAAGCAGACCTTTAATTTTCCACAAGAAGATTTTAAAGTTGAAGATGATTACCTGCGTTACAATAACCAGGATATAAAAGCATTGATCGATAAATATGGTACGCCATTAAAATTGACTTACCTGCCTAAGATCGGCATGCAGATAAATAAGGCAAAGAAGATGTTTGCCAACGCTTTTAAAAAACACAAATACACCGGCAAGTATAATTATTGCTATTGCACCAAGAGTTCGCATTTTTCTTTTATTGTGGAAGAGGCATTGAAACACGAGATTCACCTCGAGACTTCCTACGCATATGATATCGACATCATTAATAAGCTATATAGCCGCAGGAAGATAAACAAAGAAACATTTATTGTCTGCAATGGCTTTAAGCAAAAACCTTACACCAGCCGTATTGCGAAATTGCTGAATACAGGGTTTAAAAATGTGGTTCCCGTTCTTGATAACAAAGAAGAACTGAAAGCATACAAAAACGTGAAAGTGCCATTTAAATTAGGAATTCGGGTGGCGGCAGAAGAAGAGCCCAATTTTCCTTTTTATACCTCCAGGCTGGGTATGCGGGCTAAAGACATACTGGAATTTTATGTGGACCAGATAGAAGGATATGAGCATAAATTCCAGCTAAAAATGCTGCACATCTTTTTGAATAAAGGTATCAAGGATGACATTTACTACTGGAGTGAGCTGAATAAAGTGATCAACCTGTATTGCCAGTTAAAAAAGATCTGCCCGGAACTGGATTCTATCAATATCGGCGGCGGCTTTCCGATCAAACATTCCCTTGGTTTTGAATACGACTACCAGTTTATGATCAACGAAATAGTGCGTAACATCAAAGTAGCCTGTTCAAAAAATAAAGTCCCGATGCCGGATATCTTTACTGAGTTTGGCAGCTATACGGTTGGCGAAAGCATGGCACACATTTACAGTGTAATAGGGGAGAAGCAGCAGAACGACAGGGAGATCTGGTACATGATCGACTCCTCGTTTATTACAACACTGCCGGATACATGGGGCATTGGGGAAAAGTTTTTATTGTTGCCCATCAACAAATGGCAGGACGAATACCAGCGGGTTACTTTGGGAGGTATCACCTGCGACAGTCATGATTATTATGACAGCGAAGAACATATCAATGAAGTGTTTCTTCCAAAGCTGGCACCAGAAGAGCCATTATACCTGGGCTTTTTTCATACCGGTGCGTACCAGGACCAGATAAGTGGCTATGGTGGAATCAAGCATTGCCTGATCCCTTCACCAAAACATATCATTATTGGTCATGATAAAAATGGAAAGCTGGTGGATTGGGTATATGCAAAGGAACAAACAGCTCAAAGCATGCTGAAGATCTTAGGATACTGATAAACATTGACACTATAAAAATAATAAACGCCCTGTGGAAACAGGGCGTTTTTAATTATCAAAACCAACTGTATGCTTTTACTGCTTAGGCAATCGTAATTTCTTTTGCCACAGCTTTTGTTTCTTCTTTTTTAGGCAGTGTTACTTTCAAAATGCCGTTTTCGTATTTAGCGGCAATGTTTGTTGCATCGATCTTTTCATCCAGCGTAAAACTGCGTTTAAAACTTTTATGGCTGAATTCCCTGCGGATCGATTTTGCCGTTTCATCTTTAGTCTCTTCTTTTTTCTCAGCACTGATGGTTAACAAATTGCCATCCAGCTTCACATTAAAATCTGCTTTATCCATACCGGGTGCTGCTACATCCAGCTGATAGGCATTTGCATTTTCAAGGATGTTTACTGGCGGAAATCCAAAAACATCATCACTTAATTTCTTACCAAAAGATGGCACTTCATTAAAGAAGTCGTTAAAAAAACCATCAAAGGATTTGGTGATCGGGCTGTTTACTTTTACGAGTGTCATAGCTATTAATTTTTATTTTTTAATAATTTTTGTTTGCTGTTGTAATTGAACAAACGCCGTTCCATCTCATATTTTCAGGAAAAATTGACAAATGCAGTCTGTTTTTAAGACTAAATGTCTTATTTCGATCTTATATGCTGACTAAATGGCTGTTTCTAATAGCTTTTGAGTTATCAGGGAGCATTATCCAAATACGGAACATTTATTCGTTGTCGGTAAGTTTCAAAGCTTTCTTTATTTCCTGTTCGTAAATTTGCCGCCTAAACAAATTCATATAACTATGTATCCAGCGGAGATTGTAATACCAATGAAAGAAGAGTTAACTGAAAATGGTTTTTCAGAATTATTAACTGCTTCGGATGTAGAAACAAAAATGTCGGAAAAAGGAACCACGTTGGTGGTAATAAATTCAGTTTGCGGTTGCAGTGCCGGAACAGCAAGGCCGGGCGTTTTAATGGCGGTGCACAACAGCGAAAAGAAGCCTGATCACCTGGCCACCAGCTTTGCAGGTTTTGATGTGGATGCTGTTAAAAAGATTAGGGAACACCTGTTACCATATCCTCCTTCTTCACCTTCCATCGCCTTATTTAAAGACGGCGAATTGGTTCATTTTATTGAAAGGCACAACATTGAGGGAAGGAGCGCTGCAATGATAGCTGAAAACCTGAAGGGCGCTTTTGACCAGTATTGTAACTAAGTTTTTTTATGGATTAGTAAGTATATGCCCGTTCCAATTCTTTGGAATGGGCTTTTTGTATTTGAACAACACAACTGCAGCATTTTAAAAAAGCGGCACCGGTTTTATTTTTTAAAACTTTATCTTGCACAGCTTATAACCGAATAGTATCACAGTACGATGTATCCCAATTTATATTACGTTTTCAAAGACTGGTTTGGAGTAGAATGGAAAGTTCTTAGCTTTCTGAATACATTTGGTTTTATGGTGGCAGTTGGATTTATTGTTGGTGCCATTGTACTAACCAGTGAGTTGAAACGCAAAGAGAAATTATCGCTGTTGCTTCCCCGTGAAGAAACAATTACTGTTGGCAAACCTGCAACGTTTTTAGACCTCCTCATCAACTTTATCACAGGATTTTTATTTGGCTTTAAGCTGATTGGGGTAATGCTGAGTAAACCGGATAATGTAACACCGCAGGAATATGTATTTTCATCTCAAGGAAACTGGGTGGCAGGTATTTTACTCGGCTTACTGCTGGCCGGAGTAAAGTGGCGGGAAAAAAATAAACAAAAAGCTGCCAAGCCAGAACAGCGGTCCATCAGGATCTGGCCGCATGACAGGGTGGGTGATATTGTAGTGATTGCATTGGTATTTGGTATTATTGGGGCCAAGGTGTTCGACGGACTGGAAAACTGGGAAGATTTTAAGGCACACCCGATGGAAAGGCTTTTTTCTCCAGGTGGACTGACTTTTTATGGTGGTCTTATTGTAGCAGCAATAGCAGTTTGTGTATATGCCTCAAAGAAAAATATTAAACTGATCCATTTGGTGGATGCGGCAGCACCAGTTTTAATAATTACGTATGCTGTAGGGCGCATCGGTTGCCAGTTAGCTGGTGATGGCGACTGGGGCATTTACAACAGCGCTTATACAACTGCGGCGGATGGAAAGGTAATTGAAGCAAAAGCTGGTGAGTACAAAGCACAATTGGAAAAATACAGCGATTATTTTTTAAGAGCACATCCCGAAAGCAAAACACTTGACCAAATTCCACATAAGGCAGTAATGGCCCCTGCATTTTTACCAGACTGGATGCTGGCTTATAATTATCCTCAAAACGTTAATAATGATGGAATTGTGCTTCAGGGTATTACAGACGAGCACAACCGGGTACTGCCCATACCGGTATTCCCCACACCGTTTTATGAAACGATCATGTGTACCCTGCTTTTCCTGGTAATGTGGGGTATCAGGAAAAAACTAAAAATTGCTGGTCTTATGACTGGTATTTACCTGGTTTTCAATGGTACTGAACGATTCCTGATCGAACATATCCGGGTTAATAATATCACCACTTTCTTTGGAATGCAGCTTACCCAGGCCGAACTTATTTCATTTTCTATGATCATTGCAGGCTTTATAACTATAGCAATTGTTTTGCTTAGAAACAAAAAAGCCTGAGAGATTAAATCCCCCATTATTTGTTAAAAATATTTCCGCTCAACAGCTTTACCGAACCGTTTGTGTAAAGAAATGTACCTTGTTATGCAAAGTACCTACTTTTGACCTGTAATATTTAAAACAAAGTATAGCCATGAAATTTTTATTCACCACGCTGATAGCCATCAGCGCAAGCACACTGTGCATAGCACAAAAAACAGGAACCATCAGCGGTTCGATCAAAGACGGAGGGAATCAAAAAGTTATTGATGCCGCATCCATCTCCCTTTTAAAAAGTAGTGACAGCAGTCTTGTAAAAGTGGCTGTGACGGACAAAGAGGGTCATTTCAGTTTTGAAAATGTAAAACAAGGCAGCTACCTGGTTAATGCCAGTTCAGTTGGTCATTTAAAAGTGTATTCCGCTCCCTTTTTGATCAATGATGAACAAACCAATGTCAATACAGGTGTATTGCAACTGGTTCCTGTAAGTGAACAATTAAAAGAAGTGGTGGTTGAAACAAAAAGGCAATTTATTGAAAGAAAGGCCGACAGGATGATCGTAAATGTGGATGCTGCTGTTTCCAATGCCGGTTCTTCTGCACTGGATGTACTGGAAAAATCTCCGGGGGTAAGCATTGATAAAGATGGTAATATCAGTCTTAAAGGTAAGCAGGGTGTAAAAATTTATATTGATGGAAAACCATCGTATTTGTCCGGTCCTGACCTTGCTAATTTCTTAAAAAACCTTTCTTCATCACAGTTAGACCAGTTGGAGATAATGACCAACCCGCCTGCAAAGTATGATGCAGCAGGCAATGCCGGTGTTATCAATATCAAAACAAAGAAAATAAAAATGATGGGGTTGAATGGCAGTCTTAATTCATCCATTACTCAAGGAAAATACACCAGGGGTAATACAGGATTGAATTTTAACTACAGGAATAAAAGCATCAACCTGTTTGGTAATCTCAGTTATAATAACAATAAAAGATTTTCTGATTTAAATATTGTTAGAAAATTCAGGGATAAAAATTCAAAGCAGTTGATATCCATTTTTGATCAGCAAACAGAGATCACAGATCATACCCGTTCTTATGATGCAAAGATGGGTATTGATATTACGCTTTCAAAGAAAACCACAATAGGTGCCGTGGTTTCTGGATTTAGAAATGATGATAGTTTCCTTAGCGAAGGCACTACCTTCCTGAAAAGCAAAAGTGGTATCACAGATTCAAGTACTGTAGCCGTAACCACTATGAATAATAAATGGAAAAACTTCAGCAGCAATTTTAATCTCCGTCATGTATTTGATACTACAGGCAGGGAACTCACCTTTGATGCAGATTTTATCCGTTATACCCAGGATAATGACCAGTTGCTCGATAATCAATACTTTGATGCAAATAATAACCCGGCCACACAAGGAGATTCTTTACTAAGTAAAGTGCCATCCAATATTAAGATCTTCAGTTTTAAGGCGGATTATAGCCAGAATTTGAAAGGCAATGCAAAATTCGAAGCCGGTGTAAAAGCAAGTTTTGTAACCACAGATAATGATGCAAAATACTATGTGCAAAAAAATGGTAACACCACTTTTGACAACAACCGCAGCAATCATTTTATTTATGAAGAAGAGATAAAGGCTGCGTATGTAAATGTAAACAAGCAGTTTGGCAAAAAGTGGAGTTCACAACTTGGCCTTCGTTTGGAAAACACCCTTTCAAAAGGCAAACAGGTAACCACCAATCAAATATTTAACAGGGACTATACACAGTTTTTTCCAACCATGTATGTTAGCTATGAAGCCAGTGAAAAACACAATTTTTCTGTAAATTATGGCAGGAGGATCGAAAGACCTGATTATAGCGACCTGAATCCCTTCGTGTTCTTTTTAGACAAGTATACTTACCAGGCAGGCAATCCGAATCTGCGTCCACAGTTTAGCCATAACATAGAGCTATCCCATACTTTTAAAGGGAATTTTACCACATCACTGAACTATACAAAAGCGACAGACCTTATCAATGACATACTTGATCAGAATGAAGACAGGAACGAAACATTTATTACCAAAAGCAATATCGCCAGCCAGGAGCAATTTGGGATCACCATTACCGCAATGGTGCCAGTAACAAAATGGATGAAGGTGAATATGTATGCTAACTTAAGCAATAACAGGTTTAAAGGCTTTATCAACAACGCCAATGTAGATCTTCAAAGCAATCTGTTTACAGGCAATCTAAATGCACAGATCAACCTGGGTAAGGATTGGAATGCTGATATCAATGGCTTTTACCGGAGCAAGGGACTTGATGGTGTACTGGTGATTGGCGGAATTGGGGCAGTAAATGCAGGTATCTCAAAGGCAGTATTGAAAAAGAAAGGCACTGTTAAACTGGGTATCAGGGACATATTTTTCACACAACGTTTTAAAGGTTCTGCAGAATATTCTTACATAGATACACAGTTCAGGCAGCAGCGTGACAGCAGGCAGGTAAGCCTCAGTTTTAACTGGCGGTTTGGGAATGGGAAACCAGCGGCGCCAAAGAGAAAGACCGGCGGCGCATCCGAAGAGCAGGGCAGGGTAAAGGCTGGTGCCAATTAAAAATAAAAAAACGCAGTTCACTTTGAATTGCGTTTTTTATATTTGTTATGCTTAAACATTGAAACCATTAGCTATGCCATCATTTGACTTCAGCAGTAAAGTAGACCTTCAGACACTGGATAACGCCATTAATACCGTAAAAAAAGAGATCACTACCCGCTACGATTTTAAGGGTACCCATGTAGTGATTGACTTAAATAAAAAGGATTTTAAGCTAAGCCTGGAGGCTGACAGCGAGATGAAATTGAGCCAGATACTGGATGTATTGCTGAGCAGGAGTACAAAACAGGGCCTGGCGGCAGAGATTTACGATCTTACTAAAGAGCCATTCCAAAGTGGGAAAGTTGTGAAGCAGGAAGTGCCGGTAAAAAACGGCATTAAGCAGGAAGACGCAAAAAAAATTGTGAAGTTGATAAAGGACAGTGGTATGAAAGTGCAAACTGCCATTATGGATGATATTATACGGGTGACTGGGAAAAAAATAGATGATTTACAGGAAGTTATACAGGCGTCGCGGTCATGGAATATTGGGGTGGCGCTGCAAACAGTTAATATGAAAAATTAACATGTTATCCCCTGCAACCGTTAACAATTTCTTGTGAGGGTGTATGCAAACTTTTGATTCAAAAAATTGTCTTTAATTTGAGGCTGTTTCTTTTGAAACAAGGGTGTTTAAACTTTGATCGTAAGCGATAAAAGCTTACTTTTGCGGTCTTTAAAAATTAGCATGGCAAAATCCATGCATTAAAAACTCAATTATGAAAAAAGATTTGCATCCTAAAGGTTACCGTTTTGTAGTATTTAAAGATATGAGTAATGGCTACCAGTTTTTAAGCCGTTCTACTGCAGAATCAAGAGAAACAGTAAAGTGGGAAGATGGTAATGAATATCCCGTAGTTAAATTAGAGATTTCTAACACCTCACATCCTTTTTACACAGGTAAAAATGTGTTGGTAGATACAGCAGGACGTATTGACAAGTTCAAAAAGCGTTACGGAAAAAAAGATTAATAACTATTTCAATATAGTTTTTAAAGATTGTTTTTCATGGCTATACTTTAAATCCCCTACGGTTCTCCGTGGGGATTACTTTTTTGTGTAATCAGCAGAAGGTCTGCATCTCTTCAAAAAATACTGCCTTTATGAAAGAAATCTTTTCAGCCATTTTATTATTTGCATTCACAACTGCCTGGGCCGGCGAAGGAAACAGAAATACAGTAAAAGCCACCTTGAATGCTGTAACTGTCTTTCGCCAGGGTGCAGAAATGACCCATCTTGCCAAAGCGGATATTGGAAAAGGTAACAACGAACTTGTAATTGAAAATGTCAGCAATGCAGTTGATATTAATAGTATACAGGTGACTTGTAACGCTCATGTAACAATAATGGGAGTTGAATTTAGTACAGATTTTTTGCAGGACGAAACCAAGTCTGCTCTTCAGAAAACACTGGAAGACTCGTTGAGTAAAGTGAATGAACTAATTGAAAAAAACAGGACATCCGTAAATATCACAAACGAACTATTGGCAGTGTTGAAGGCCAATAAAGAAATAAAAGGTGCTCAAACCGGACTGAGTGTTGCCGAGTTGGTAAAGTTGATGGATTATTATAAAGGGAAATCTACAGAACTGCAAAATGAACTGGCATTACTTGTTCAAAGCCAAAAAAAGCTTTCAGAACTTACGAATAAACTTACCGGCCAAATAGCAGAAGAGCAAAAAAAGAATGTAAAAACATTTGGAAAATTAGTTTTACAACTGAACTGTGTTGTGCCTGGTAAATACGACTTCAACATTTCTTATGTAACGCCTAATGCACACTGGTCAGCTTTTTACGATTTGCGTGCAGACAATGTATCGTCGCCTTTAAAATTAATTTACAGGGCAAAGGTCTTTCAAACAACAGGTATAGACTGGAAACAGGTAAAGCTTTCTCTTTCAACTTCCACTCCATCACAAACCGGGAATGCACCTGTATTCAGCACCTGGTTTTTGAGTTATATTAATCCTGTGAGTTTATACGAAAAACAGATATCTGCAGGGAATACCATACAGTCTTTTGACAAGGGGGAAAGCCTTAGCGAAGTTGTTGTTTCATATGGCACTGACGTGAGGGTAAGAGGGTTGAGTTCAGTCGCTGCCAGCCCACCCTTATACATAGTAAACGGCATTGAAATGCCCGCTGACGAATTTGCTAAATTAGATCCCAATGCAATTAAGAGTATGGATATTTTAAAGGATGTAAGTGCAACCGGTATATACGGATCGAGAGCTGCGTATGGAGCTGTAGTGATCACTTTAAAAGACGGGCTGGATGATTATGTTTCTGTGGCGGATAAAGAACTGAACGTTACTTTTGATATAGACCTTCCGTACGATGTGCCTACTAACGGTAAGGCACAGACGGCAGTTCTGAAGGAATACAGTGTACCTGCAAGTTATAAGTTTTATGCCGTACCCAAATTAGATAAGGATGTGTTTTTACTTGCTGAAATTGCTGATTGGGAAAAACTAAACCTTTTACCTGGAGAAGCCAATATCATTTTTGAGAACACCTATATAGGTAAATCATTTATTGATCCTTCATCAACACAGGACACATTGAACCTAACGGTGGGAAGAGACAAAAGAGTAGTTGTGAAAAAGGAGAAGCTGACTGATTTCAGCAGTGTGAAGTTTTTAGGAACCAATAAAAAGCAAACCTTTACGTATGAATTAACGGTGAAGAACAATAAAAAAGATGCCATTGATATCCTGGTAAAGGACCAGTATCCCATTTCACAAAACAAAGAAGTGGAAGTAGAGTTGATCGAAACAAGCGGGGCATTAAATAATACAGATACAGGTGTGCTCACCTGGAAGCTGCAGTTGGCACCTGGGGAAACAAAAAAAATGCGGATGAGTTATAGTGTGAAATATCCGAAGTACAAAACGCTCAATCTGAGATAGGATATTTACAAGGTCTTCATGAAGCAGCCTGTCCCAGGCTGCTTTTTTCGTTCACAAGATTATCAATTTGCTGAATTTTTTTGAGCCTTTCCCTGGGCAGTAAATACCGTTAGGTTCCGTGTAGGCCTTATCTTTACCACCGCCATGATCACTTCCACCAAAAAATTATACAGGGAAGCATACGCCGGTCTTTCTGAAAGTACCTGGTGGCTGTCGCTTGTAATGCTCATCAACAGGAGCGGAACCATGGTAGTGCCGTTTATGACCATGTATATGACGCAGCATATGAAGGTGGGTATTGGTAAGGCTGCGGTGGTAATGAGCTTGTTTGGCGCAGGTTCTGTTGCAGGTTCCTTACTGGGTGGAAAAATCACAGACAAAATTGGTTTTTATTATGTTCAGATGTTTACCCTTATTGGGGGTGGTATTATGTTTATTGTGCTGGGGCAAATGACAAGTTATACTTCCATCTGTGTCGCTTCCTTTTTTTTGAGTATGATAAATGAGGCGTTCAGGCCGGCTAATACAGTAGCGGTTGCTCATTACAGCACGGAACAAAACAGAACAAGGTCTTATTCGCTCAACAGGCTTGCCATCAACCTGGGTTGGGCTGTTGGTGGTGCATTGGGTGGTTTTGTAGCGGGTTATAATTACCAATTGTTATTCTGGGTGGATGGTTTTACCAATATAGGGGCGGGTATTTTATTGTATAATGTTTTATCTCCTTCCAGGAATGCGGCTACAAAGCAGGTACATGCAAAGGAATTAACACCTGCTGCATCTGTTTACAAAGACCGTATCTATCTCTTCTTTGTTTTGCTGCAAATTGTTTTCGCTATTTGTTTTTTCCAGCTATTCACTATACTGCCCGTTTTTTTTAAAGAGGAATGGCATTTATCAGAACCATTTATCGGTTTTACCATGGCGCTAAATGGCCTGCTGATTGCCGTAATAGAAATGGTGCTGGTGTACAGGCTTGAAGGAAGGCGTCCTTATCTTCATTTTATCTCGGCAGGCGTGTTGCTGATAGGTGTGTCGTATGCCATGCTGAATGGGAGTGCGGTATATGCTGTTTCATTGGCCATCCTTTCCTCTATTGTAATTACAATAGGAGAAATGCTCTCCATGCCATTTATGAATTCATTTTGGATTAGAAGGACAACCAACAGCAACAGGGGTCAGTATGCAGGGTTGTATACCATGGCCTGGTCAATGGCACAGGTGGTGGGCCCGTTAACAAGCGGCCAGGTGGCTGAAAAATATGGGTATGATGTGTTGTGGTGGGCAACGGGTGGTATATGTTTATTGTTGAGTATCATATACTGGTTGTTACAAAAATTTGCAGCCAACAAATAATGTTCTTTATTACAACGCAACCAATTGCTTAAATTCCCAATCTTGTAATCTACAACCTTTTATTGTAGTTTTTAAAACCAGAAAACAGGGGCAGCGTGCCATTGTTTAATTTTATACCAAGCTATATGACAAATAATTTTACCCATACCTGGCATTATCATCTTGTAAGTATGGATAATTCATTTTCCCTTTACTTCAACGACAGGCTGATTGCTATTATCACCAGGCCTTCCAGTGGCCACTGGCCGGTTCATGCAAGCATTAATGAAAAGATGTATTCTTTTTCCAAGAAACATTTGTTACAAAGCGATGTACAGATCACCGATGCCATTACAGGAGAAAAGGTCGCCATTATTAAAATGCCTTTTCTTTCGTCAATCTTTTCTAAAGCAACTATCAGCTTTACTAACGGTGAAGAATATACCTGGTACACCAACAACTTTTTTTCATTGCACTGGAAATGGAAAAAAGGAAATGACCGCATTGTGGATGCGATTGACAACCTGGCGGCTAAAAAGCATAACGGGGTAATTGCAATTAAAGACTACAAAGCCGGTACCGACCTGCTGATCATTGCCGGGTTCTTTTTGTCCTTGTTAAAGCGAAGCAAACTTTCCCTGGGTATAAGAGGTTTGAAGAGGAGGGGATTGCCGCTTTCAAAAGCCAATTAAAACTGCTAATCGCTGTTATCTTCAGCAGTGTACTTTCTCAACTGTATACCTGCAGACGGGATGACAAAAATTTCTTTTGCAATAACCTCCCTGCTTACCTGTGATGCCTTGAATACAACCATGCCCCGCCTGGAAGTATGTTCATATTGCAGTACCATACCCGGTACACAGGTAAAAGATGGTTCGGTAAAGCCATTGGCTGGTTTTATACTGCTGGTATAATAAGCAACTATTTTATCGCCGGAAGTTAAATGAATGACTGCTTTTTTGCACCAGTAACCCGCAATCAACATTGAATCGTTTTCAAAACTGCAGTCAGCATCTTCATATTTTTTATTAAAACCCTCCCATTGCGGGGCAGATAAATTAAAACGGTATTTTTTTGCTCCTGATTCTTTGATCACTGCCGCCTGTTTTAGTGTACTGTCGTACTCAAAGAAGATGCTTTCCATGCGCATAAGTGATACCATTCTTATTCTTGCTTTGTTCCCGGCAATAAATACAGTCCTGGTACCGCCATTATAGGTTTCTTCCAACCCGGTAGATCTTTTAGTTTTGCTGATGCTGATGTCGTATACAATGGTAAGATCATTGTGCTGCTGGGCCAGGCCCTGCCCTGCAATCAACAACCATATCAACAGCAATGATATTCGCATAGAAAAATAAGCAGTTAGTTTTTCATTAAGAACTCGCTCAGGTCAATGATGTCAGCAGGATTCTTATCCAGTTCTTTGTCAAAATATTTTTCATCCTTCTTTTTCCACTTTTCAAACTTCCTTTTAGCCCGTTTTGCTTTCCTGGCCATATTGCCATTCTTTTTGGTAAGATATACTTCCTGCAGCATGGCCACCATTTTATCACTCAGGTTTACATAGGAGAATTGGTTAAGTGTAACTCTTTTTTCTTTTAGTGCTTTGGTAAATAATTTTTCTTTACCATATTCTTTATAATTCACCAATGTAAAGAACAGGTCGTTGTTATAAAAACCCGCTTGTTCACTGTAGTGTTGCTTTTTTTCATTTTTTGTATTTCCTGTGGCCGTCGCTGCCTTTGCAAGAGCTGGTTGTTGTGCAGCAGCACCCGCCAATGCCGTAGTATCCTGTGCGGAATCGATCATCAAATTAACTGCGGATTCTTTATTCATCCGGGCTCCTGCATATTGCTCATTATTGACCCCATTTTTATCGTCCGGCATAGCAGCCATATAAATAAACGCACCGGTAACAGCCAGTGCCAGTACAGCCGCTAACCGCTTGAAATTTTGGGAGATAACTATTGTTTGTTTCTTTGCTGGTGAATTTTTTTCACCTCTCAATAAGGATCTAAAATCCAGTTCAGGTGCCTGTATACTAAAGGCCTGGAGTTTTTCAAAAGCGTTTTTTGGAGCTTCCTCACTGTGATCTCTACCCTCATTTAACAGCAATATATTCTCCCATGCCTTTTCAAAAGCACCTGCAGGAGGTGTGAGTTCATGTTCCTGCAATGGTTTTAATATGTTGCTGTATTTGTCAGCCATTGATTGCCTGTATATTTTTCTGCAAAATCACTTTTGCTCTTGATAACTGTGATTTGCTGGTGCCTTCGCTGATGCCGAGCATTTCGCCTATTTCCTTATGCGTATACCCTTCTACTAAGTAAAGGTTTACGACTAGCCGGTAACCGCCTGGTAATTCCTGGATAACTTTATGCAAGTCGGATTGCGAAAGCCTGTCAATGCCGTTTAATTCATTTGTTGGTACGTCGTTATTATCAGAAAGCTCTGCGTATAATAGTTTTTGTTTTGTTTTCAAATGGTCCAGGCAGCTGTTTACAAAAATGCGCCGGGCCCAACCCTCAAAAGAGCCGGTTCCCTGGTATTTATTAAGGTTTCTGTAAAGCCGTATTAATCCTTCCTGGAATACATCATCTGCGTCGTGGTTGTTGCCTGTGTAGCGTACGCACAAGCTGTACATTTTACCCGACAACATACTATAAATCTCACGGAAGGCTTTTTCATCTTCCTGTATGGCCATCTGTAGCAAGACTGACAGCGGCCGGGAAAGGTTGCCTTGCGGATTTATATAATTTGTAGCAGCCTGTGTGGCCATGCTTGTGGAATTAGTGGTAAAATTATTGCAGCGCAAATTAAGGTAAAGCGGGCAATAAAGGGCAATTGCTGTGATGTTAATAGTGTAGTAAAGCATCCATGTTGTATAGACTGAATTATAATCAGATTCTGCATTTGCAGGTAATGAACATACTGTGCTGCACTAACTGATGTCCCTTGAAAAGAATACATGTTATACGGACCTTCAAAAAAGCTGGCACGTATTTCCTTGTTATTGCTGCTATTAAATATCGATACAACTATGAAAAATTACCTTTTGGGTGCTGCTTTATTTGCCACTTTATTTCTTTGCTATTGTAACCCGCAGGAAACTGCAACGGCACCTGTAAAAGCCAAAAAACTTATTGATAGAAAAAAGCCTGTGGCTGCTATCAGTTATCATTACGAACAGGGAAAACGTTGGGTGAATGATCACAAGGGCGATACTGCCTTTCTACGGCTTGTGGCCACTATCAACAGGGCTGATGTAAAACATATTGCTGCAATGGACAGTATTCTCGTGCCATCTGATTCAATTGCAGATATGGCCTACTATCTTCCTTTTCCGGTAACCGTAGAAGCAATTAAGGAAATAGATAAGATCATTTTCTTTTCTTATGCCACACAAGCATTTGCAGCGTACGAAAATGGGGAAATGATTTACACAGGTGCCACAAATATGGGTAGAAAAAAAGACCCCACGCCAACCGGGTTATTTTATACCAACTGGAAAGCTGAAACCACCACCAGCACCTTTAACGACGAATGGGAATTGAAATGGAATTTTAATATTGAAAACAAACTGGGTGTTGGTTGGCACCAGTATGAAATGCCCGGCTATCCTGCCTCTCACTCCTGCCTGCGGTTGATGGAAGAAGATGCAAAATATTTATATGAATGGGCCCATCAATGGGAATTGGATAAAAAGGAAGCGGTCATCTTAAAAGGAACACCCGTGATTGTATTTGGCAATTATGATTTTGAAGGAGTAAAACCATGGTCTGCCCTTGCCGCCAATCCACGTGCACTTGATATATCAGCAGCAACTATCTCGGGAATTGTAAGCACATATTTACCACAAATTATTGCCGAACAGGATAAGAGAAATAAAAGAACGGTTGAAGATGGGATGTGATATTAAAATATTTTTCATCAATTATTAACTGTATAGGTACTTATTGGGCACATTTGACGGACTATAATCCATATCATATTTCGCTTTAATCAACAACGAAACAATTTCATAGATATCTTTTTCATTTCTTTGAAATTGCCTGAGCAAACCCATCATTGAATAACTAACGGGATTTACGGATGGAATAAATGTTTCCCAATCGTAACCCTTGCCCCAAATAAGGCCTTTTACAGTTATTCCCAGGTCGGGTTGTAGTGAAAGTAAAAACTTTAAAACATCCAGGCTTTTACTGGCGTCCTGGTTCACCGTATGAAAGATGGGTGTATGACCACCAAAGCCATGCTCGTCGAATCCGGCTGTTGCATTCACATCTGCCCCGTGTTGCACAAGGATTTTTGCACAAGCCAAATGATTGTACTCCGCACAAATATGCAAAAGCGATGCTTCGTGCAGTGGTGTAAACGTACAGTTAAGCGAATAGCTTTTTCTGATGGCATCTGGATCTGCACTTAATTGGGGATCAAGCAAAACCGGTTCATCTAATAACACTGATAGTAAAACCTTGTCCTCAAAGATTAACCCATGATCCACAAATTCCTGCAGGCAGGTTTTGAACAACGGGCCACGGGTGTACATATTAATGAGTTCATACACCAGGGGTTGGTTATGTATGATTGTGTTAGGGCTAATGCCGTTTGCAAAGCATTTCCTTATTCCCTCAACTGAATGAAGTTCAAAGGCTGTGATGATCTTCTGTAAATAATCCATTTTATTTTTGTGAAATAGTCATTTGATCATTTTACCTGTCCACTATATAATTCAATTCAGTCACGCCACAGGCAAATGACCGGGTTGTCAATAATTGCAGTTTTATTTTATTGCTGATATTTGTAAACAATGGAATGCCGCTTCCAAGAATAATTGGATTGACAAACAGCCAGTAGCCATCAATTAAGTTCAACTGCATAAGTGAATGCGTTGCTCCAGGGCTGCCAAAAAGAAGGATGTCGCTACTTCCGCCATTGTCCGCTGAATGCGGTGCGCTGGATTTTTTTATTTCATTAATGTTTTCCGAAAGGTTGTCACTGATAATTTTTGTGTTCGTTAAACCCTCTTCATTCATTGTTTTTGACAACACCAGTTTTTGAATTTTGTTATACCACTTTGAGTGTTCAACCTCGTGCCGGGTAGCATTGGGCTTATTTCCTGCAGCAGGCCAGTAGTTTTCCATCATCTGGTAAGTTACCCTTCCATATAATGCAGTATCACCTTTGCTTATGCGTTTCCCAACATGATCAAATATTTCTTCATTGGCTTTAATCCAATCCATTTCTCCGTTGGGGCCTGCAACAAAACCGTCAAGCGAAATATGCATAAATGAAATGATGTTTCTCATGTTTTCTGTTTTTATTTAGTGACGATGAATGTTACTGCTGTCTGAATAATTCTTTGCCACTGGTCTAACTAAGTCTGCAAGTTTTTTGGGCGCTGTTTCACAATAGGCAGTTGTAACGGCATCAATAAACAATTGCTTTTTTATTTTACTCATTTCGATCAATGTCCAGCCTTGTTTACCCCACTTGTTATCAACCGGGAAAATGATCGGTTTGCCTGCAGTTGAAAAAATGTGCTGGTCAGTTTCTGATAGTTTGATACAGGCTCTCTTCTTTATCCCGTCGTAGGTGGCAAATATTTTCTTTTTAACCCTAAAAGAAGTTTTTTCGAAGTGAGGCTCTTCGGTTGCTGCTGGAAAGGACAGCGCCACTTTCCTCAATGTATCAATTGTTACCATGGCAAGCTATATTTTTTACCGGGTCAGTTTTCAATTTGACTAATTCCAGATATCATTCATTGCTGTCAGCACAACCGGTTTGTTATCCGTCACCACAATGGTGTGTTCATGCTGCGCCATAAACCCTCCTTTGTTACCCACCATTGTCCAGCCGTCGGGTAAAGTTTCTGTATAAGTGGATGCAGTGGATATAAATGTCTCGATGGCAACAACAGTATTTTTCTTAAATCTTGCCAGGTTAGACCGGTCCCTGTAATTAGCTATTTCGGTTGGGTCTTCGTGCAAACTTCGTCCTATGCCATGCCCGGTAAGATCTTTGATGACTTTATAACCACGCTTTTTTGCTTCAGTTTCTATCAAATGTCCAATATCGGCAATACGCACACCGCCCTTGATATTGTTGATGGCTTTATATAAAATTTGTTTTGAAGCCTCTATCAATGGCTGGTGCTGGTTCACATCTTTTCCTATTATAAATGAGCCGCCGTTGTCAGACCAAAAACCATTCATTTCGGCGGACACATCAATATTTACCAGGTCACCTTCTTTTAAAATATTTTTATCCGAAGGAATACCATGGCAAAACGCTGTGTTCACACTTATACAAGTACAGCCAGGAAATCCATAAGCTAAAGCGGGAGCTGATCTTGCTCCAAATCCTGCAAGAATGGATGCACCATAATCATCTAATTCTTTGGTCGTGATACCGGGTTGAGCATAGTCCCTCATTTTTTTTAAAGTACAAGCAACTGCTTCGCTTGCTTTCTGCATTCCATCTAATTCTGATTCTTTTGTTATCGACATGGTTGAATAGATTAATCGCCTCTTTGGTTGAAGGCACAACTAAGTAACTGATGACACTTGTAATGATGTATCCCAAACTTACAGGATTGCTTTAACGCCGCCAAATAAAGGAGTGCAACGAAAGATCTGCGGGGAAAAATTCCAGAATATTGGCAGCTGGTTTCCACATAAAATAAATTCGGAAATCAATAGCAAACTTTCTATAACTTTATTGTCTACTCATTTTATTGTAAAAAATTTCAGCATGGCAACATTCAATCTCCACATTAATGGAAAACAACAGCAGGTGGATGCAGATCCATCTACCCCTGTATTATGGGTATTAAGGGATAATCTCAACCTGGTTGGTACTAAGTTTGGATGCGGCATAGCCATGTGCGGTGCCTGCACCATTCATGTGGATGATGTGGCAACCCGTTCCTGCGTGTTGCCCGTATCAGCTATTGGCAGTAAGAAAATAACAACGATAGAAGGGCTTTCAGAAAAAGCCGACCATCCGGTACAAAAAGCGTGGATGGAAAAAGATGTACCTCAATGTGGTTATTGCCAGGCGGGACAGATCATGACGGCCGCTGCATTATTAAAAAAGAATGCCAATCCCAGCGATGAAGAAATTGAATCAACCATGAGTGGCAACCTTTGCCGTTGTGGCACTTACCAGAGGATAAAGGCAGCCATAAAAACTGCCGCTGCTTCACTATAAAATTTTAGCTATGTCAACAAATGCATTTAACAGGAGAAGATTTATAAAAGTATCTGCTTTGGCCGGGGGCGGTATGCTGCTCACATTTGATTTATTGAATGGTTGCAAGCCTGCCGTGAGTGACGTGGTAACGTTGCCAAAAGAATGGTATCAACTGAACGGGTATTTAAAGATAGGCGACAATGGATTGATCACTTTGATGTCGCCAAACCCGGAGATCGGTCAGAATGTAAAAACAAGTATGCCCATGATGGTGGCAGAAGAACTGGATGTAGACTGGAAAGATGTGATGGTAGAACAGGCGGCGCTTAATGCCGATCTGTATAAACCCATGCAGATTGCAGGTGGCAGTAATTCCATCAGTGCATCATGGGAAGCCATGCGTACTGCCGGTGCTACCGCAAAGCAAATGCTGAAACAGGCAGCAGCCAACGAATGGAAAGTACCGGTGGCGGAGATATTGACAACAAATGGTATGTTGAGCCATAAAGCCAGTGGCAAATCGGCTGGCTATGGTGTTTTCGCTTCTGCTGCATCAAAATTACCGGTACCCGAAAAAGTGGCGCTGAAAAAAGTAAGTGAATTTACAATCATCGGCACCAGCCGTAAGAATGTAGATGGACAAAAAATTGTTTCAGGTCAACCGCTTTTTGGTTTGGATTACAAAGAAGAAGGAATGCTGATCGCCATGATCGTACATCCCGGTGCATTTGGACAACAGTTAAAAGAAAGCGATATAAGCGGCGTAAAAACTATGCCCGGTATTGTGGATGCATTTTTTGTGGACGTGTATCCAGAAAAATTGGAACGACAGTGGAGTGATGTTGCTGCCTTTCCAAAATTATTGGCCATTGTGGGTAAATCCACCTGGCAAGTGATGCAGGCTAAAAAGACGGTAAAAGTGGAAACAGAACCTATCAAACCCACGAGCAAAAAAATGAATGTTTTTGGTACGGATGTGGAAATGATCACACCTGCGGGACCGGAGAATACCGCTATGCACAAAGAAAAAATGATGGCTGGTGCTCCTTCAAGAACCAAGACGGTAAGAAAAGATGGTGACCCCGAAGCGGTATTTAAAAAAGCAGCTACCATCATTGAACGCAGTTATTCCTGTCCTTTTTTGGCACACAGCACTATGGAGCCAATGAATTTTTTCGCTGATGTAAAAGAGGGCAGTGCCATACTAACCGGACCGGTACAAACGCCTTCCTTTCTTGAAAAAACCATTTCTGACAGGCTTGGTTTGCCATTGGATAAAGTGGAAGTGAAAATGACCCGTATGGGCGGAGGCTTTGGCAGGAGGCTCTATGGACATTTTGGTGTGGAAGCTGCGGTGATCTCTCAAAAAATGAAGGCGCCTGTAAAACTGATCTATACCAGGGAAGACGATATGACAAACGGCGTATACCGCCCTGCATATTATGCTACCTACCGGGCAGCCTTAGACGAAAACAAAAACCTGCTGGCTTTTCATGTAAAGGCAGGTGGTATCCCCGAAAGCCCCTTGCATGCCAACCGGTTTCCGGCAGGTGCTATTGAACATTACCTGGCCGAAGAATGGGATATACCTACCAATATCAGTGTGGGTGCTTTCAGGGCGCCTGCTTCTAATTTTATAGCCGGGGCAGAACAATCTTTTTTAGACGAACTGGCGGAAGCCATGGGTAAAGACCCCATACAGTTCCGCCTGGAGCTTTGTGAAAAAGCGAAAAGCAAACCAGTTGGTAAAGACAATGATTATGAAATTGACCGCTATGCAGGGGTATTAAAATTGGTAAGGGAAAAATCAGGCTGGGGTACGCCTGCAGCACCTGGTGTGGCAAGGGGAGTGGCTTCCTATTTCTGCCACCGGAGTTATGTGGCGCATGTGGTTGACATCGTGATGAAGAACAACAAACCCGTTATAGAAAAAGTTACAACGGCGGTAGACTGTGGTATCGTGGTAAACCCGGATGCAGCTACGAATTTGTCTGAAGGTGCTGTAACAGATGCCATCGGTCATGCGATGTACAGTGCCATCACTTTTACTAACGGTGTACCTGACCAGAAAAATTTTGATGGCTACAAACTGATCCGTTATTCGGAAGCGCCTAAAAAAATAGAAACCCATTTTCTGAAATCTGAAGTGGACCCAACAGGTATGGGAGAACCATCCGGTCCGCCTGCGATTGGTGCATTGGCCAATGCGTTATACAAAGCAACGGGCAAGCGTTTTTATGATCAGCCGTTTTTTGGGTAGGGAGTTGGATGTTGTGAAAATGTATTGCGCATTCGTGTGTCACGAACGCCGGCTTAGGTATATGAGTGATAGTGTATTAAATTAACGTATGTGGTGTTTGAAAATGCGGATTCAATCCTGTTCCACAAACGCATACTTAGTTATTTTTTATCTTCTTCTGCATGATCAAGTTCAGGGGATGCCATTTCTCTTGAAACAAAATGCATTGTGCCTTGTTTCTTCCAGACTCTGGTCGCAAAAACTATTCCCGTTATTAAGCCAATAAGTACAATGCCGATACCAATTACAAGTCTTAATGTAGTCGGGTCGGAAAAGTAAATGCCAGCTCCCACCAGGAGGCCAACTGATAATGGAAATGCAGCAATTTGTAACCACCCAACTACTTCTGTGAAATAATCAAAGGGCGACATTCCCTCCTTTTTTGTTTCTCTATTTTGAATTTTGAAAGACATAACTATGAAGCTAAAAGTGCTGTGTTAAATAGCATGACTCTGGTATTTCCGTAATTCAAACTTACATTATTGCGGCAGTGCCGCCAAATAAATCGGGTTATGGCAGGCATTATAAAGAAGCTGCTCAAAGTGACAATGGGGTGAAATTATAAAGAGGTAATTTTTAATTTAATAGGGGTTGTGTTTGTTCATTGTGGTGCATTCATGGCTGCCAACGGAGGCTTGGTTTTCTACGGCGCTTTGAAATACTCAACAACAATATCAATTTCCTGCCAGGTCTTATCAACAAAGTCAAAAACACGTTTCTTTAAGCCGATAGTTAAATTGCCGCCCTCTTTTAAAGTCAGGTTATTTATTTTGCCGATCTCATTAGTGTATGCCGGATTTGAACTGGTGACACGTACACTATTGTTTCCGTTGAATTCGTACGTATAGCCGAGCAATTCATTTTTATATGTCATCAAAAATGCAGTATTGTCGCTTAAAGAATCAATTACCTGGTGTGGGAAATTGAAATCAATATATTTAGCCATAACAGACTGATTATGCAGTGGCCTTACTTCAATATAATTTGTTATTGATTCAAAATTGTAAAATGAGATGTATTGTCCGTCAGGCGTTGTCACCGGGCCTGAGATTTCAGAATATAAGTCTGTGGATTTTAGGCCGTCATTGTTCATGTCAACTGCAACAGTTGATGTGATTTTTTTAGCTTCATAATATCCCGGGAAAGAATCTTGAATGGACGGTGTTGGGTTCTTTTTACAGCTACAAAATGGTAGCGAAATAAAAAAAATAAGTAGAAACCTGTACATATTAGTTTGTTTAAGGTGTTGTGTTTAGAGCTTTGGATTGTGTGAATCTTTTTTTTTGCCTTGCCTGCAACGGCCAGGTACTGCTGCATACGGGATGTTTTATAATGTTCCCACCAGCAGCAACCACAATGTCAGGTGCAACCCTCCATGTCCAGTATAAAATTAAATCTTTAATCAGTAATAGCTAAATTCAACATAAGACTGTAGTGCACCTGAAATAGTTCCATTTATTACATTACCATTATTATTCCTGTTCCAGCTACAAGTCCTTTCTATGGCCGGGTCACTATCAGTCCGGAATATAAGTTTTCTAAAAAGGTCTTTAGATGTAAAATCATGAAAGCCGCCATATCCATCATAAGTTAAAATATGTAACAAAGGGCCAATTGTTGAGGTAATGGCCGGTTGGTATGCAGGATTTGAAAAAGACGTGTATTCGCATTGAAGTGATCCGGAAAGCACCGCAGTAGGGTTACCATTTGAATAATAAACTCTTCGCTCAAGTATGTTTCCATTACTTACAAATATACTATCCACCTGCCTGTCCGAAAAATTGCCACCAAATAGAAAGGTGGATGAAATTCCCGTATTAGAATAAGAATAGTACACTACATTGTGGGTTCCATTTAAACTTGTATCCTTAATAATTCTATTTTGAGAGTCAAATGTTAGAGAATGATTTTCCACTTGCGATAAACCCGTAAAAACATAGGATTGAGGTATCATTTCATTTAAATTATACTGGAAGGAAGCTTCCAATCTTGCCTGAACTACCGATAGGCCGTTACTATCCCATTTGTGTTGAGCATAGCTTATCAAGCGCATATCCGTATCATACAAAAAAGAATCTGCAATCAAAGACCTGTCATAGTAATACTTGATTGTAGACAAATATGGTTGACTTGCAGGTCTGGCACTATTGCTATCCTTTTTGCAAGAAGTACAAAAAATTATAAAAGAAAAAAAGACAAGATATTTCATGTGTAGAGTATTTAATTGAAAATATGGATTGCGATCCGCAAAGTTGAATGAATTAAAGTTGGGTTGCACCTGATTCTTGTATAGCCGAAAGTCAAACTTACATTATTGCATCAACGCCACCAAATGAAGCAGAGTATCGCAGGCCATTTTTAAAAGGCACTCATAATAACAGTAGGGGAGAAGCTATTGCAGGAGGGAATTAAGCATCGTGTTACATTCATGTGCTGCCAACACAGGCTTAACATGCTTAAAACTTATAGCTATACCCAATTCTGAAAACCTGTGTTTCATAGTAGTCTGTACTGGTTAGCGTAAAGCCATTTCCTTTTAGTTCTTTTTGAATATTCAGTGTATTAAAAATATCACTGGCATTAAAAAACAGTTCTCCCTTACCTTTTTGTATTTGTCTTTTAATACCCATGTCCACCGAAAACCTCGTGCCTATCCTGCCCTGTGGAATGATATCAGGGGCTAAGTAAATACTCGTCAACTGGATATCGGTGTGTTTGGCTGCATGAAACAACGCATTCAGTTTTACATTGCCTGATGTAAACTTTTCTTTAGCGGCTGCATATACTGACGGAACAGGATACTGGTTCTGCACGGTGAAAGCGTCTATAATATTTTGATAAATGTTGATGTTGGTATTAAAGGAAAATATTTTGGAAAATTCTTGCTGCAATATGATCTCTACACCGGTATTGCTGCTATGTCCGGCGTTTTGAAAAACCGTATAAATGAGCGTGCCAGGCGGAACCTGTGTGGCGATCCTTGTAATGGTTCCTTCTGTGCGGCGATGATACAGGGCAGAAAAAAAGTAACCTCTTTTCAGGGTAGTTTTAAAACCCAGCTCATAGGAATTAGTAAACTGCGGACGAAGTGCCGGATTACCAACTTTAATAATTTCCGCATCATCATATTTCGGAAAAATCCGGATGTCCACTTCGTTTGGCCTGTCTACTCTCCGGTTGTAGAACAGCGAAATTTTATTTTGATCGTTTAATTTATACGCCAGTCTTATATTGGGAAACGGCTGCGTATAATTATAGCCATCACTTTTGTAAGTATTGTGATCAGGATTTACTTTGTATTCCAGATCTACATACTCAATTCTTACACCAACTTCCGCTTCTATTTTTTTGCTTTCGTACACATAGTTGCCATACACGGCAGGAATAATTTCTGTGTAAGTGGCTGCGCCGCCTGCATTCGTATCTAAAGGAGAATTCATTCCAGGCTTAAATTGCATATTCGTGGGTATATCACGATAGCGGAATTTTATTCCGCCTTCTATCCGGCCGCGTTTTAAAGGCTTTGTATAGTCCATATTTACATCCGCCACATGTTCATCTGATAAGAGTTTAAAAGAATCTAAACCTGTATAGGCAGGCAATGTATTTACAAAATTATATTTCTCATCCTCCCGGTGAAAAGTATAGTTGAAACCCATGTTTAGTAAATGTCCTGCCTGTTTAAACTTATGCTGCCAGGCTGCTGTTGCTGCCACGGTGGTTTTTAGTTCGTCTTCCAAAAATTGCCAGAGCCGGAACCTGTCAGCATAATTTTTATTAAAGAAAGGCTGGTCTCCACGGTCAATTATTTTTTCAATGCCAAACAACCCCGAAAGCGTAAGCATGTCCTGGTTATTGATGCTCCAGTCAATACCTGCTTTGGTAGTAGCAAAATGTGTATTCCTGTTTCTTTTCGTTTGCTGGTTAATTACAGTGCCATCATCAAAACTGCGGGTGACAAATTCGTTTTTATTAAGGGTTTCTGTGTATAGCCAATCGGCTTGTACAAACGTATTTATTTTGTTTTTCCGGTAATTCAAAGAAAGGGAGGGATTGATCTTCGGGGTTGTTTGGTATTGCGGCCTGATCGTTGGCAGGTTTTCTTTTTTCTGCCATAACGCACCTGCGCCCGTGGTGAAACCAATTTTTCCATTCCAACCTTGTTGTTTATTTTTTTTATAAATGATGTTGATGATACCTGCATTGCCATTGGCATCATATTTTGCCGAAGGATTGTTGATGATCTCAATTCTTTCTATGGCGGAAGCCGGTATATTATCCAGTCCTGTTTGGCTGCCAAATCCCGTGAGTGCGGTTTGTTTGCCGTCGATTAAAATGGCCACCTTATCACTGCCCCTCAATTCCACCTTGCCTTCCTGGCTGCTGGTAATGCCGGGCAGATTTTTTAATGCCTGTAAAACAGAGCCACCGGACTGGCTGATGTTCGCAGTAACGGAATACGTTTTCTTGTCCATCTTATTGCTGATTTCCTCCTGCTTTGAATTGATAACAACTTCCTGCAATTGTTTTGCATCCTGCTGTAATGATATGGTGCCAATATTTAAGAATCTGCTCAAAGAACCCACCAACACCGGTTGTGTGGCTGACAGATACCCGGCATATGAACACTGAAGAACATAGTTGCCAGCCTGTATGTTACTTAATGTAAATATGCCTTCTTCATTGCTAACGGTACCGGTAACGAATACACTGTCTTTTTCTGTTTGTAAAACAATGTTCACAAAAGGTATGGCTGTTTTGTCTGACTTGTTTTGAATAAAGCCTGATAGGGAAACACCGGTGTTTTGAGCAGAAGAATGCTGGGACAATATTGCTGCGAAAGCAAGGGTTATAAAAAATCTTAATTCCATTGTGCAGTTTTCATTTTAGTCATTAAGCTATAGTTTTGCAAAGGTTCAGCATGATTTAGAATAAAACCTGAATTTTAGAATGTAATGGTAAATGAATGCAGGTTGCTGGTATAATGGTAGGAAACTTTAAAATGGTTGATGTCAGCAATTTTTTTAACTATTGATAATCCTAATCCAGTACCATCCTCTGAAGGATTTACCTTGGAAAAACGATTAAATAAATGTTCCTGTTTCAAAGGCATTGCTTGCCCGCTGTTTGAAAATGTAAGGTTCCCCTTTTTTGCAGATATGATGATTTCTCCGTCTTGAATGTTATGTTTAATGGCGTTTAGAAACAAGTTACTTATCAGTATATCTGCTAATATGGGATTAAGTTTTATTTCCATATTTTTTTCGATATCAATCTTGATATGTATGTTTTTCGCATTTGCCTGTTCTTTAAAGAAGTCGAGGTTTTTATGAATATAGTTGGTCAGTGAAATGGTTATTTTATCGCTATAAACAGCATTCTCCATTTTTGATAACAGCAACAAGTTTTTATTTAGCCGGTTAAAGCGGGCAACAGCCGTATTTAATGAGTCCAGGATTTCCGACTGCCCCTGGGTAACGTCTGTTCGTTGCATGAGTGAATCAATTTTTGCCTGAAAGACTGCCAGGGGTGTTTGTAATTCGTGTGCCGCATTTTCTATGAACTCTTTTTGCGTTGCATAAATACTTGTATTTCGTTCTATCAGTTTCTGAATGCTGATTCTTAACCGGTTAAACTCTTCAATCCTGCCAGGGGTAAATTGCAGCGTCTGTGTTTTATCAATCTCGAAAGTTTCTATTTGCTGAAGGATTTTATAGAATGGCTTCCAAAGCGAGAGCGATAACCTTTTGGTGATAAAAAACAAGCCTGCCAACAAAACTGAGATAGTGATAAAAAATAAAAGCCCGATACTTTTTATAATGTCTTCACTTTCTACCAGGTTGATTTTACTGGTATAAGTATATATTCTCTCTTGTATTGTAACCGATGCCTTAAGTTCACGGTAAGGTTCTAATTCAGCATCCAGGGTATCGTAATAAGTTGTGTTGTAAATGCTGTCATTTTGCAGGCTTTCTGCAGGATAAATTTTCCTGTTACGGTTAAATTTGTTCCAGGCTCCGATGTCTTCTTTGTCCATTGTGGGAGCAACATATTGTATAAACTCTTTTTTGTGCAGTAATAAGGTATCGTCTGCCTCCTGCAAATACAGCTGTTGAGTGGCAAAATAAAGAACAGGTGCTGCAATTAGTAAGATCAGCAAAGAGTACAACAGGTAAACGCTGAGTGTTGTATGTAGAAGATTTTTAGTCATTTTTCCATTTATAACCTAAACCATACACTGATTTTATATAATCCCGGCTTCCAGCCTCGTTTAATTTCTTTTTCAGGTTTTTGATGTGAGCATATACAAAATCATGATTATCGAGCATATCTGCCATGTCGCCGGATAAATGCTCAGCGATGGCGCTTTTAGACAGCACCCGGTTCTCGTTGCCGATTAAGTACAGCAGCAAATCAATTTCCTTTTTAGTAGTGTCAATTAATTTGTTATTGACCCTGACCGTTTTTGATAGGATATCGATATTGATTTCATTAAATACAACGATATTATTCCCATTGAAATTTTTTCTCCTGATGAGCGCCTGAATTCTTACGAGCAATTCGGATAAATGGAATGGTTTGGTAAGGTAGTCATCGGCGCCGATCCTGAAGCCTTCAATTTTTGTTTCCAGCGTTTCTTTTGCTGAAATAATAATAATACCTTCTGATTTATTCTGATCTTTTATTTCTTTTAAAATTTCAAATCCATTACCATCCGGTAACATAAGGTCAAGTAAGATACAGTCATATTCATACATCGAAATTTTCTCAATCGCATCCTGCTTTTTGTAAACCCATTCACAAACAAAGTCTTTGTGGGTTAAGTATTTTTGAATACTTAGTGCCAGTTCCTTTTCATCTTCAATGAGTAATAATTTCATGCAGCAAATCTAATTGTTCAATTTGGTAGAAAATTTGAATTTGTAAAATTTCAGTTTGGGTATGTTAGTATTCTTTGTCCGTGGTGGGATGGCACTAAAAGTTACAAGTAATTCAGCATAAGCCGTCGGTGTAGTATTGGGCGTAGCCGAAATATCAGCAACAACAGAAACATATGCCTTTAGCAATAGTATTTATTCTTTGCAAAACTTATTTTGCAAAGACCAATAAAACATTACATCATCTTTCTTTGTCTCTATAAAATTTAATTTCTTTAGTAAATTGATAGAACTAATATTGTCTATTAAGCAACGTGCAGTTATTTCCTTTACAATTTCTCTTGAGTGTACCCATTGTAGAAGTTCGGTTACCGCTTCTTCTGCATAGCCTTTTCTTCTCTCTTCTTTTATAATGCCATATCCTATGTCAATATTTTCTTCTTCATAATTAAATCCTTTAAACCCTGCATCGCCAATTATTTCTAAGGTATCTTTTTTAATGATCATCCACGACTCAAATCCTGTTGGTGATTCAACTTTAGATAAATTATTAATTATTTTAGGCAAGGTTTCTATAACATCACTATCCGGCCAGCTTTTTCCTTTTTTTAGCCCCATTTTATATAGATCGCTACAATCATTATTTACCAGGTTTTTGCAAATCTGTAATGTAAACGGAATAAGAATCAATCTTTTTGAAACGAGTCTGTCTATTTGTAATGTTTGTGTTGTCAAGATGCCGGTAAAATATGTTGAAATGCTGTTTGAAATTTTCAGGGTGCCTGTCTATAATTACTGCCAACGGACAGGGCTTTGTTTCAGGCGGAAAAATAGAATTAAGTCTGCCGGGAACCGCTGCTGATTGAAATTTTTTTATTGAAGTTAAGATTAAATGCTCAGCGTTGTTTGCCCCTCACCGAAATGAAGATTGGATTTTTACTTCCGCTAGTTGTACTTTCGTCCCTCCCCACTATTGGCAATACCCATATTGTACGTTCGTACATAGCTGTCACAAGATTTCATTTTGTCTTTCTTCTGGAACATACAACATAAACTTGTCAAACAAGTAAGTTCGATTGTCATTATCTTCTTTTTTATCTAAGCCTTCTGCATAGTGTTCCATTGTACCTGAACCATAACCATACAGAATTCCAAGTTCATACTGTCCTTCAGCAAAATCGTTTTCAAAAACCATCCACTCTGCCATTTCGTTTGAAACAAATACCTGCCGCATATATTGAGTTAACAATTCCTCCATTCTTTCTTTTAAAATTTCAGAAGAAAGGGTTTTGTCAACATAGCACTTAAAATAAAAATCCTCGAACCTTTGCAGACTCTCGGCCCGAAAGTTCAGGTCCAGCTCAGGGTTTGTTACATTTAATTTAGCAATATCCTCCAGGTCTCGGTCACGTTGAGCAAAAAAGAATGTTTCCGCTTCCTCTTGAGTGTCAAACTCAAACCCATTTTGAGCTAAAGCGTCTTCTAATTCTTTAGCTTCTTCATCTGAAAGTTTTCTCATAAATTTTATTTTTCTTAAAGATTTGATGTCTGTCATGTATGATGCACAATTCCTGTATATCATCAACTCAAACTTACATTATTGCGGCAATGCCGCCAAAAAAGTATGGTTGCCGCCAGCCCCATAAACATGCTCCTTCGCAATTGTTTGTTTTGTATAAAAAGTTGCAAGCAATTCAGCACAAGCCGTTGTTGTGTGTACAGCGTTTAGCCGAAATCACCAGCGATATAAACTACGCCGTTGTACTTCAGCTATCTCAACAAAGTAGTTTCTGGACCAGATTATAAAGCTTCGCCGGTTAGTTAAAAAAAACAACCGGGGTGTTAGGTATAGCAACCAGTTTTTAAGTCTACAACACCAACAAAGTCAAAGGTATTGCTGACGGTTGGACATTTTAACGTCTTACTACTTGCAACAATAACAGTGTTCTGTGTAGTCATTCCAGGATAGTCTCCATATCCCGTCAATGTGAAGGCTATTGCCAATCCTGGCTTAACAGCGGCGTTAAAAGGTCACAGTATTCCGGGCGGTTAACCTTCATTAATTTCGATTTACGCATATAGACATATCTTTGTTCATTACACGTTGGCTGTAAAGGTGCTCCTTCTGAAAGGACAATCTGTAAGAACGATAGAAATATCCTGCAGCGATGAGTAAATAATTAACTAACCTTAAATTTAAATGTATGCCAAAAAAGACAGCTGAACCTAGGAAGAACAAGCCTACTAAAAAGAAAAGCTCAGCACAGAAAAAAGCGAATCCAAAGAAAAAAGCACGGTAAGGTCAAAGACGCA
>ERZ795056.635-NODE-635-length-43733-cov-9.242548_pt1 | contig 43733 bp, 34 predicted proteins | sample MGYA00375140_ERZ795056 | MGnify/ENA primary metagenome ERZ795056 (study PRJEB30185, sample SAMN05720227) | activated sludge metagenome | isolation source: Anaerobic digester | place: USA | collected 2015-03-09 ...
TCCCCGCCATGGCGAAGGGGTTTGGGCGCCGAGTATCCGCTTCCATAAAAATGAATTCTACATTTACTACCCCGACCCCGACTTTGGCATTTACCTCACCAAAGCCACCAACCCTGCAGGGCCCTGGAGCGAACCGGTACAGGTTGCGGCAGGCAAAGGGCTAATTGATCCCTGTCCGCTGTGGGATACTGATGGCAAGGCTTACCTTGTGTATGCCTACGCCGGCAGCCGCGCGGGTATAAAAAGTATTCTTGCTATTAAACGCCTTAGCAACGATGGCACCAAATGCACCGATGAAGGGAAAATTGTGTACGATGGTGGCGAAACCGACCCCACCATTGAAGGCCCCAAGTTTTATAAAAGAAACGGGTATTACTACATTTTTGCCCCGGCGGGCGGTGTATCTACCGGATGGCAACTGGTATTGCGTTCCAAAAATATTTATGGCCCGTATGAGCGAAAGGTAGTGATGGATCAGGGAAGTACCCCCATCAACGGCCCGCATCAGGGTGCCTGGGTAGATACCAAAACCGGGGAGGACTGGTTCCTGCATTTCCAGGACAAGGAAGCCTATGGCCGGATTGTACACCTGCAACCCATGAAGTGGGTAAATGACTGGCCGGTAATTGGGGCAGATAAAGATGGGGATGGTAAAGGAGAACCGGTGCTGATTTATAAAAAACCCAATGTGGGCAAAGTGTACCCGATAGCTACCCCGGCCGAGTCGGACGAATTTAACAGCCTCAACCCCGGGCTGCAATGGCAGTGGCAGGCCAACCCGCAGGCCACCTGGCTTTTCATGAATCCCGGCGCTGGTACTATGCGCTTGTATGCACAGCAAATGCCCGCGGATGCAAAAAACCTGTTTGACGCACCCAATGTGCTGCTACAGAAGTTTCCTGCCGATCAGTTCATGGCGACTACCAAAATGAAGTTTCGGCCATTTACCACTGCTTTGAATGAAAAGGCAGGGCTTACCATTATGGGGTACAGTTATGCCAACCTTGCGGTAAAAAACAGGAAGGAAGGGCAGTTTTTGGTATACACTTTTTGCAAGGATGCAGTGAAAGGCAACAAAGAACAGGAAACGGAGATTATGAAACTGAATGCTGGGGCTGAACTATATTTAAGGGTAAAGGTTGATACCAACGCCATGTGCCGGTTTAGTTACAGCCTTGATGGCAATACCTTTACTTCAGTTGGAGAACCATTTAAAGCTGAAGTAGCCCGGTGGAAAGGGGCTAAAATTGGGCTGTTTTGCACCCGCGAAGCGAAGCTAAACAATACCGGCAGCGCTGATTTTGACTGGTTCAGGGTTGAAAAGCCGGAATAAGAGAGGGTACCTGTCGCAACGTCCCCGAACGGCTGACGTTTCGGATCCTTAAAAACTACGTCCGTTCGGGAGACATTGCTCGAACACGTCGGCGCACCGTGTTCGAGTAACGTCTCTGCCTGCTACCCCAAGGGAGCGGGAGTCGTTTTCGAGCAACTTCTCTGAGACCGACGTCAGGAGGAATCAGGATGTTGCGATGGATATATCGCAACGTCCCCGAACGGCAGGCGCAGCGTCTACCCATCTCTACTCCGCCCGTTCAGGAGACGTTGCTCGAAATCGTTTTCGAGCAACGTCTCTGCCTGCTACCCCAAGGGAGCGGGAGTCGTTTTCGAGCAACGTCTCTCAGACCGACGTCAGGAGGAATCAGGACGTTGCGACTATAGAACCGTGAGCTACTTCTTAAAAGCAACCACCCTTTGCCTCGAAGTTCCAAGCCCATCAATACCCAATTCCATTACATCCCCTTCCTTCAGGTAAACCGGCGGTTTCATGCCAAGCCCAACCCCGGGAGGCGTGCCGGTTGAAATGACATCGCCGGGCAGCAGGGTCATAAACCGGCTTACATAGGAAATTACCTGCGGAATATTAAAGATGAAACTTGAGGTATTACCCTGCTGAACATAAGCGCCATTCAGTTTGAGCCAAAGCGGTAAATGATGTACATCGCCCGCCTCGTCGGGTGTAACGATGTATGGGCCAAGTGGTGCAAACGTGTCGCAGCCCTTGCCCTTATCCCAGGTACCGCCCCGTTCCAGTTGGTATTCGCGCTCCGAAAGATCGTTGTGCAGGCAGTAACCTGCTACATAATCCGGTGCTTCGGCTTCCGAAACATAACGGGCTTTTTTACCCAATACCACTGCAAGTTCTACCTCCCAATCGCTTTTCAGCGAACCCTCGGGCAGCATTACATCATCATTTGGGCCAATAATGGCTGTAGTGGATTTCATAAAAACTACCGGTTCGGCAGGAATAGCCGCACCGGTTTCGCGGGCATGGTCTTCGTAATTAAGGCCAATACACACAATTTTTGATGGCCGGGCAATGACCGGCCCAAAACGGAATCCCTCTTCCAAAGGCGTTAACTCATTCACATTTTCAGCAAACCAGGCAGCAAGTTTTGCCATACCACCCGTTTCAAAAAAAGATTCATTGAAATCCTCAAAAGCTCCGGCCACACTATAATGTTGTCCATTTGCATATACACCGGGCTTTTCTGCCCCGGAATTGCCGTATCGGAATAGTTTCATGATGATTATTTATAATTATTTACTTTAAATTTCCAACCCATTACCCCGTCAACTCGTCAACCTTTCAACCCATCAACTCTTCAACCAATCAACTCGTCAACCAGTCAACCTATCAACCTAATTATTCAACCTCACAAACCCTCCATCAAGCGGATAATCGCATCCTGTTACAAATCCCGCCTCCGTGCTGCACAAATACAAAGCCAATGCCGCCACTTCATCCGGTGTGCCCATACGCCCAATGGGTTGAGAAGCAGAAAGCTTCGCAAACATTTCCGCCTCTTTTCCCGGGTAATTTTTTGCCAGGAAACCATCTACAAACGGCGTATGCACCCGGGCAGGCGAAATGCAGTTGCAACGGATATTTTCAGCGAGATAGTCCCTTGCTACCGAAAGCGTCATGCCCAGAATAGCGCCTTTACTCATGCTGTAGGCAAACCGGTCGGTAATACCCACCACGGCGGCAATGCTCGACATATTTAATATAACGCCGCCACCTGCCTTACGCAAGAGGGGGATTGCACAATGCATGCAGTTATAGGCGCCTTTTACGTTTACATTGTACACCCGGTCAAAATCGGCCGTTTCGGTGGTATCTGCCTTACCAATATGGGCGATACCCGCATTGTTTACCAGTATATCAGCCGACCCGATGTTTTCCATCACTGTACGTACCTGATCCTGTTCACTCACGTTGCAGGCATGTACCCGTGCGCTGCCCCCCGAAGCCATGATAGCATCTACTACTTCGGCCCCGGCTTCGGTATTCAACTCAATAATGTGCACCACAGCGCCCTGTTTTGCAAACAAAAGAGAAATGGCCCTGCCAATGCCGCTGCCACCGCCGGTTACAATGGCGGTTTTGCCCTTTAAAGAAAATAATATTTCCGACATTTTTATAAACCAGTTTTCGTAAAAAATTTAATCCATACAACCGGGATGCCACCTTCGTAGGCATGACGGTTATCTTTCGTCACCCCGCTACCCTCTGTCGTCACCCCGAGGTACGAGGGGTCTCGGTTGGCAGGAGCACGAGCGGCTTCGGAAGCCGGGATGCCTCCTTCGTCGGCATGACGGTTATCTTTCGTCACCCCGCTACCCTCTGTCGTCACCCCGCTACCCTCTGTCGTCACCCCGAGGTACGAGGGGTCTCGGTTTAGATGACGCCAAATATGCTTCGGAAGCCGGGATGCCTCCTTCGTCGGCATGACGATTATAGCGAAATCCCCCTTTTCCATGGAATAAAATCATCCTGCCCAAGCCTCACTGCAGCGGGCTGCTGTTCGCCACTTGCCACCGCAATCACGTATTCCAGTATTCTTTCCCCTGCCTGTTCAATTGTTTCCGTTCCTTCAATAATAGGGCCGCAGTTGATATCAATTATGTCCGGCATGCGCTTATACAATGCCGTATTGGTACTCAGTTTTACCACAGGAGCTATTGGGTTGCCGGTGGGTGTACCAAGCCCGGTGGTGAACAGTACAACATTGGCTCCCGAAGCCACTTCGGCAGTCGTGCTTTCCACATCATTGCCGGGTGTACACAAAAGCGATAAGCCCTTTTTGGTAACCGGTTCCGGATAATCAAGCACATCCATTACCGGCGAAGAACCCGCCTTTTTGGCCGCGCCGGCCGATTTAATGGCATCGGTAATCAGCCCGTCTTTTATATTGCCCGGCGAGGGGTTGGCATGAAACCCGGAGCCAAGGGCCTCTGCCTTATCATTATACACCGTCATCAGTTCGTTGAACCTGATGGCTGCATTTTCATCAATGCATCGGTCGCTTAGCTCCTGCTCCACCCCGCAGAGTTCCGGAAATTCAGCAAGTATTACCGATCCACCCAATGCCACCAACAAATCGGAGGTATAGCCAATGGCCGGATTAGCCGATATACCCGAAAAGCCATCGCTGCCACCACATTCGAGCCCGATGGTAATTTTAGATAGCGGGGCGGGTTCGCGTTTCAATTGGTTGGCTTCCATCAGCCCGGCAAAAGTGAGTTTCAAAGCCTTATCGAGCAGTTGTGTTTCAGTGCCTTCCTTTTGCTGTTCCAGCACAATCAACGGTTTGGTGAAGTTGGGATCGCGTTTGGCAATTTCTTCTTCAAGTATAGCCGCCTGCGCGTTCTGACAACCCAAACTCAGGATGGTAGCACCTGCTACATTGGGGTGGGTGATATAACCGGCAAGCATGCCACACAAGGCCTGCGCATCACTACGCGTACCACCGCAGCCCATATCGTGGGTCAAAAACTTTACGCCGTCTACATTCGGGAAAACCCTTTGCTGATTGCCGGTTACGTCCATGCTTTGCTGCAAAGGCATTTGCCGGATATCATCGGGGGATGCACCAGCCTTCAGGGCATCAACCAGCGTTGCCGCCTGTTTTTGATAAGCGGCGGGTTTGCCATATCCCAGTAAATCAACCAGTGCATACCTGAGGGTTTCTACATTGCGGTTTTCACAAAATACCAGGGGAATAACCACCCAGTAATTGGCAGTACCCACTTTACCGTCGGCACGGTGGTAACCCATAAAAGTGCGGCCTGTAAATTTGGAAACCTCAGGCGTACTCCAGTCTGTTTTACGTTCGCCCAACCCAAATGACTGGGAAGCATGATGCAGGTTGGCCGTAGTAATGGCTTCGCCCCTTGCAATAGGAACAGTAGCCCTGCCTACGAGTACGCCATACATATAACATTCATCGCCTGCCTGCAAATCTGTAACGGGAAATTTATGCTTGGCCTTTACGGCAGTGGCGAGTTTAAAATTAACGCCCCCAAAATGAATATCGGTGCCTGCCGCAAGGTCGGTTAAGGCAACCAGCAGGTTGTCTTTTGGATGAATTTGTAGAAAGGATAAACGCTCGCTCATAAAATATAATTACAATGAAAAAATCTTTTGCATCAACACCCATTTTTCGCCGGGTTTGGATCCCGGTAAAGCCTGCTGATAATTCCACATCAGGGTTTCCCACTCCTGCACTTTGGCATTAGCAGCATCTGCCACGCCTTTTGCCTCAAAGCTAAAATAATCCTCCGCTTCCAGTATCATGAACAGTCTGTTTTGTACCCGGTAAATATCCAGGCGGGTTATGCCGCTATCCCTGATGCTTTGCAGCACTTCGGGCCAAACCGCCTTATGATACGCCTCGTAATCCGCTATCAGTTTCGGATCGTCCTTAAGGTCAAGCGCGAGACAAAAATGTTGCATTGTATTGATTGTTAATGATGAATAGCCAATTCAACCGGGTCTTTGCTTTTACTTTTTATAGCAAACCAGGCAACCGCCACAAAGCAAACAGCCGGTACAATATAGGCGGTTTGAATACTCGTTCGGTCTGATATATAGCCCATGATTACCGGCATTAGGGCACCACCCGCAATGGCCATGATAATAAGCGATGAACCCAGTTTGGTTTGGCTGCCTAACCCGGCAATACCCAGTGAAAAAATGGTAGGAAACATAATGGACATAAAAAACGTAACGGCAATCAGGGCGTATAAAGCAACCATTCCTCCGAAATAAACCATAATAAGCAACAAAACGATATTGGTAAGGCTATAGAGCAAAAGCAGCCTGGAAGGCGCGATAAATTTCATAAATGCTGTACCGGCAAAACGGCCAATCATAAATGCAAGCATAGCGGCAGAAAGGAATTTTGCGGCTGTTTTTTCATCCACCTCCGCAGCTTTACCGGCAAACCGGATAAAAAAGCTTGTGATACACACCTGCGCCCCTACATAAAAAAACTGGGCAATCACCCCCCGCATCAGGTTGGCCTCCCTGTAAATCGGCCTTTGGGGCGCATCGTCCGTATAACCCTCATTTTCGTCTTCCTTAATTTCGGGCAACACAGAACGCCATACTATGAAAGCTAGCAGCAATACAAGCCCGGCAATAACGAGGTAGGGTATCTGAACACTTTCGGCTTCTGTTTGCAGTAATTGCTCCGCCGCTTCAGGCGAAAGTGCCTGCAAATCGGCATCGCTGATGCTGCGGCCCGATAAAATGAAAATACCGCCGAGCAGGGGTGCAAGGGTTGCCGCAAGCCCGTTGAATGATTGGGAAAAATTCAAACGCTGTGTTGCCGTTTCGGGCGTGCCCAATACCGTAACATAGGGATTGGCCGCCGTTTCCAGGAAAGTAAGCCCGCTTGCTATGATAAAAAGGGCCAATAAAAACAAAGGAAAGGTTCGCACCGCAGCAGCAGGATAAAACAGGATGGCCCCGGTGGCAAAAAGCAATAAACCGATGATAATGCCTGATTTGTAACCCATCTTTTTCATAACCATTCCCGCGGGTAATGCCATAACAAAATACCCGATAAAAAATGCGCTGTCAATAAAAGCGGATTGCAGATCAGTAAGCCTGCATGCTTTTTTAAGGTGCGGAATTAAAATAGGATTGAGGTTGTGCGCAAGCCCCCACATGAAAAATAAACTGGTAATAATGATAAATGCAGTCAGGTACTTTTTACTGGTCATTTACTGGCAAGTTTTATGGAGGCAAACAAAAAATATCCCTTCAATGTGTTTTCATTAAGCATCATTGAGTTTGCGTGTGATAACACCCGCAAACGGCGGAAAAATAGCAATCAGCGAAAATACCAACAGTTAACAGACATCAAGTAATCATTTTTTACTGATCATTACACTATATTACCCTATTTTTAGTAAAATAATGGCATTTAAAAGAAATATAGGACAATGAACCCCCAATTGATCAAGGTAATCCCAAATCCCAACCACTCCTTCAGTGTTCGGCGCGATGTGGTTCCCTACTTTTATAACCGCTGGCATTTTCACCCCGAAATTGAGTTGGTGCATATAGAAGAAGGATATGGTATCCAGTTTATGGGCGATAGTATCAGCCGTTTTGGTAAAGGGGATGTGCTGCTGATTGGTTCCGGTTTACCGCATTACTGGCGCTGCGATGATGTGTTTTTTGAATCAAACCCAACCCTCAATGCTATTGCCAACGTAGCCCATTTTAAAGACAATTTCTGGGGAACGGAATTTCTCGAACTTCCCGAAAACAAGAAGATAAAAGACTTGCTGCTTAGGGCAAAAAGGGGCATTTTGGTACCTGAGCATATCCGGGAAAGCATCATTGGCATTTTAAAGGAAATGTTGCCCGCCGAAGGGGCCGAGAGGCTTTATTTATTGCTGAAGGCCTTGCATATACTGGCACAGCAAAAAGACCTTCATTGCTTTTCCTCTGCCGGTTATCATTTGGAAGTAAGTGCCGGGGAAACAGAACGTATAAACGAGATTTACAAGTTCAGCCTTTCAAATTTCAGGGAAAAAATTACGCTTGCGCAGATAGCTGCACTCGCCAATATGAGCCCCACCGCCTTTTGCCGGTTTTTTAAAGCCCACACCAAAAAAAACTACAACAGCTTTTTGCACGAACTGCGCATTGGGCATGCAAGCAAACTGCTGATTGAAAACAAACGGACCATTACGCAGGTATGCCACGAAAGCGGTTTCAACAATGTCACCAATTTTTACAAAACGTTTAAAAAGCTAACAGGAAAAACGCCACAGGAGTATCAGCGGTCGTATTTGGGATAAATTCCCGAAGGCATTTACAACCCAAGCCCCGTTATAAGAACAATTATAATCAGTATTCCTAAAACTTTCCATATACCTCCGGATACAATGCCTGTAATGCCCCACCCCCGGCCCCGAATCTTAGGATTTGTTTTAAAACGGGACATTGATTTAAGTCCCATAACACCCGCAGCAATACCCGCAGCAAGGCCAAGGGGCCAAAATAAAAGTCCAAGGGTTAATGCCGCAATCCCGGTAATGCCGGAAGCAAGGGCAAGTCTGTCTGTTACAACATCCTTGCCATACGTCATGTTCCATTGCTCATCCTTTGATGAATAAATGGCTTCCCCATTGCTATCTACTATAGAATGAACGTCCCCCTTGCCAATAATGTTTTCAGGATCATCAGGCTTGTTACATAGCTGATACTTAATTTGGGTAGTGGAAATCTGGATCAGTTTTACTTCCATTACATCCCCGTTCCTCAGGTGCATGATAAAACATTTATCAACCCAATCGGCAGTAAGGGTTGTAGGGTCGGCAGCATTTACCTTGTTCTGCCTGCGGAACCAATACAAACCGGCCCTTTCCCGAAGCGACAGCTTTTTACCGCTTAACTTTTCAATTTCCCTATTGCTCAAACCAGCCAAAAATGAATACGTTTCCCATGTATTTTCGGCACTTACTGCTTTTCGGGCCACACTTTGTTCCTTTTCAGGAACAAAGGCCGCATTGGTTTTCGCTGGAGAAAATAAACTGCCAAAAACCACGGCAGATAACAAAATACATTTATTCAGCAAGTTAGGGTTATAACTCAGGTTTCTCATAATACAAAGCTTTACACGTGCAAGTTTCATTTTTCAGGTTACTTTTCCAAGATTCAATATACCTAAGGTTATTATAAAATGAGTGTCATCCTACGAGTTAATGCCCATTATAGGAGCGATTGGCTGGAAACACCAACCCAAAAAAAGACTGCAGGCCATGGGTAAAAATTGCCTTAAGTTTGACCATTCACAACGCTGATAATAATTGATTATGAAAAAAACGATTGCCCCGCAAAAAACACTTTGGATACTGGCTTTTACAACAATTTCCATCCTTTTCGCCCAGGCACAACCCCCTGAAAGATTCATTAAAATTATTGTGGCCCCCGATCATACCGACTGGGTTTACAAACTAAATGAAAAAGCAAGCTTTAAAATAAGTATAACCCAATCGGGCGAACCCATTGCCGTAACCAATGTACGCTATGCCATTATGCCCGAAAAAATGCCAAAGGAAAAAACCGGTACATTAACACTAAACAATGGTGTAGCTACCCTTGAAGGAGGCACCATGAAACAACCCGGCTTTTTGCGGGTAGAAGTGGAAGCCGATTATAATGGTAAAACCTATAAAGGCATTGGAACAGCCGCTTTTGAACCCGAAAAGATTCAACCTACGGTAAAAACGCCTCCCGATTTCATGGCATTCTGGGAAAAAGAGAAAGCTGACCTGGCTAAAATACCGCTGCAACCCAAACTTACCCTTTTACCGGAAAAATGCACGGATAAGGTAAATGTGTACCATGTAAGTTTCAGGAACTTTGCTAATTCGCGCATGTTTGGCATTCTTTGCACACCTAAGCAGGAAGGGAAATATCCTGCCTTGCTGCACGTGCCCGGCGCGGGTATCAGACCCTACGCAGGTGACCTTGCCAATGCGGAAAAGGGTATGGTAACTTTACAAATAGGCATCCATGGCATTCCTGTAAATCTCGACCCCGATGTGTACACGGCTTTATCGGAAGGTGCACTGAGAAACTACCCCACTTTTAACCTCGACTTTAAGGAAACCAACTATTACCGCCGTGTATACCTTGGTTGCGTAAGGGCAGTAGATTTTCTTTACCAACTATCCCAAACTGATACTACCCGCGTGGCCATCACCGGGGGCAGCCAGGGTGGGGCGCTTTCCATCATTACCGCATCGCTCGATAGCCGCATAAAATACCTGACCGCCTTTTACCCGGCCCTCAGCGATATGACCGGCTACCTCGAAGGCAGGGCCGGCGGATGGCCGCATTTGTTTACAGGTCAAAATCTTGCATTCCAGAATAAACCCGAAAAAATTGCCACCCTTGGGTATTATGACGTGGTAAGTTTTGCCCGTAACCTGAAAACGCCGGGATACTATTCCTTTGGATACAATGATGAAACCTGCCCGCCAACCTCTATGTATGCTTCGTACAATCAGATAAAGGCACCAAAAGAATTGTTTATTGTGCAGGAAACCGGTCACTGGACTTTTCCCGAGCAAAATGAAAAGCTGAGTAACTGGATGCTGGAAAAACTGGGGGTTGGTAAGTAATGAATTTATTTGGGTAATACTACCATCCCGAGGCAAATGCAATTAATACAAGGACACTTAAAACAATCCATAAACCGCCTGCAACAATACCGGTAATGGCCCAACCCTGTCCAAGCAGGTTTCGATTCTTTTTAAACCTTTGCATAGACACAATACCCATAATCCCGGCGGCAATACCCGCAGCCAAACCTACCGGCCAAATTATAAGACCAAGGGTTACGGCGGCTATCCCTGTAATGCCGGCTGCAAGGGCCAATTTGTCGGTAGTTCCATTTGCAACTTCATAACCCTTCTTCCAACTTTCATCTTTAGATGAGTATATGGTATCTCCTTCACTGTCTTTAATACTGAACACATCCTCTTTTGCAATCACTATTTCAGGATCATCAGGCTTATTACAGCGCTTATATTTTATTTCAGTTGTTGTAATCTGAATCAGTTTCACCTCGAGTACATCCCCGTTTTTCAGGTACATGGTAAAGCATTTATCCTCCCAATCGTCAGGGATTTGAAAGTTTCCATCCTCCATTTTGCCTGCTTGCCTTCTTAAAAAATACAAGCCGGCTTTCTCCCTGATAGTCAATCTTTTACCGGTTATTTTTTCTATTTCCTTATTGCTCAAAGCGGCTAAAACGGTGTAGGAATCCTGCTGAATTTCAGCATTAATTTGTTTGCCGGATTTAGCCTGTTCATTTGAAGGAACAAAAGCCCCATAGCTTTTGGATGTAAAAAAAGTAAGGCTTAAAACAAATAACGATACACAGAAAAAGGCTGTTAACTTTTGAGTGAGTAATTGTCGGTTCATAAACGATATTTGGGTTGATAGGTGCAAGTTGCATGTTTTGAAGCATCCAACCAAGCATGCAATGGCTTTAATGCCTGCGTTTTAACATTAATTGCTTTGCCTGTCCAAAACTATCAGGGAGCCATCATAGAGGGTACAATATTGTGTAAAAAGCTGGTTCCACCTGAATTAACCAACCCAAACCATCCCCTGTCGTCCCAAACGGTTGGCGACATTTTTTCGCTCAGGCAGGTGAACCGCATGGTTCTGTAATACTCCCGTACAACATTGCTGTTTCGCTCCGAAGCATTGGCATCACGTCCTACACCAAACTCACCGTAGTTAACCGGTACATTTAATGACTTTGCATAGTTTGAAACGGTTCTTAGCGAGTTGGCAATGGAACTACTCCCCGGCCATGCTGCATTGCTTCCCGTTTGCCCGCAGAAAGCCCAGGGGTCGTAGGTGTGCGCATGAAACGACAAAAGGCGTGGTTTAAAAAAATACTCTTAAAAATTATTTAGCCGTAAGCGAAAGTAACCTGCCCCCGTCTTCCACGCTTACATAAATTTTACCTGCAGGGCCCATTTTAACATTACGTATCCGGCCAATATTTTCAAGTAAAACCGTTTCACTGCCGGGTACGCCATTAGCCATACTTATCATGAGTAATTGCCGGCGGCCAAGGCTCCCCATCAGTATATTGCCATTCCAATCTCTGAATGAAGGATGATTGATAAAGGTAAGGCCCGCGGGTGCAAGTGCGGGTGTCCAGCTTTTAAGCGGGGCCACAATTCCTGCGCCATTATGCCCGTTACTGATGGGGGTTCCGTTGTAATTAATGCCATTGCTAAAAAGTGGCCAGCCAAAATTATTGCCCGATTCAATCCGGTTAAGTTCGCAGCCACCGCTTGGCCCATGTTCATTTGCAAAAAGCCGTCCGGTTACTGGTTGAAAAGCCATGCCCTGCGGATTGCGGTGACCATAACTAAAAATGGTGGTACGTACTGTTTGGCCTGGAAGTATTGGATTATCAGCCGGAACCGTTCCATCAGGGTTCATCCGGTGTATTTTACCCCAAAGTGTATTTAGCCGTTGCCCGTTTTGATGCGGACTTGATGCCCCACCAAGAGTAGCTGCACCACCCTCCCCCACACTCCAATATAATTTACCATCGGGGCCAAATGCAATCCGGCTTCCAAAATGACCATTCCAGGTAGAAGCCGATTCAGTGGTTTGTAATACCTGCCAGTTGGCAGCCAGGTTTGCATTTAAAGTAAACCGTGCAAGCGAAAGAAAACCGCCGGTGATGCTGTAGGTAACATATACACTACGGCTTGAAGCAAAATCGGGCGAAATGGCTAAATCAAGCAATCCACCCTGCCCTGTTGCCGAAATATTGGTTGGCAACCCGGTAATATTCGTTGTGGTGCGGGTGGTGGTATCAAACAGTTGCATGCTACCTGTTTTCTGGGTAAAAAGCAGGTTGCCATTGGGCAGTACATCAAAGCCCCAAATGGTGCCCTGATTGGTTAAAAGGGTGGTAATAGTAATAGTAGGGACCCCGGTTAAGGGAGGTATTACATCGGGGGGAAGAGTTGGTGCGGGATCTTTACTTTTTGAACAAGATAAATGGGCAATGAAAAATAAAGATGTTATGAGCATTACAACAATATCTTTAACTAAGGTGGTTGGCCTGCGGTAATTCATAACCATTTTTCCTTCATTAACCATCAGACATCATTAATGTTGTAAAATGAGTCCTATTTAGTACGTTACTATTACCGATAACCGGAATTTCCGGCGAACAATTGTTGAAAAACCAACCAAAGCCCATTTAAGACAGCAATAGTTTGGGGGCAACAATAATCACTGCCTGTTAAGAAGAATCCGGAAAAGGGTTTTGAATGGTGCTTTCCGCGTTGCAATGCAACTAATTCCTGATAAGGGGGGGATAACCCTGAACTACCCATTTTTACAACCAAACTACATTCCTATGATCTTCCGGCCATTGAATAATCAGCCCCTATCTTTTATGCATCAGGAATTGAAACCATTCATCCGCAGATTTAAAATCGCCCTTTTTATCCCATGCCGCGCCCATGAAATAAACGATGGGAGTTCCCGATGCCACATGTGAATTGAACAATAGATGTCCTTTATACTGCTTCATTTCGCCTTGTATACCGGGTACCAGAATACCTATCCCGATTACCCCATTTGCAGCATCAGCAGGTTGCCAATACCCCATGGTTCCTGCCGTTTCATTCATCATCACTGCATCATTTCCCGCATTCTGCCGGATACCGATACAGAATCCGATGGAGTCCTTTTTAGCACTTTCAAAAGTGGCCGTAATTTTATTGAAATAACTTCCTGCATCCAATTGGATTTCCTTTACCAATTGCACATCGTCGTCACCAGCTTTCCACGGAGCATGGTACAACCGGAAAGTGCTGCGCAGCGGTCCATTGTCCAGCACTTCATACTTTACATAATTGGCCGGAAAAACAATCTGATCACCTGCAAAAGCGGCAATATTTCCGGCCCCAAGTGTGTTGCCAACATGATAAAAGTCCAGGCCCTCTCCATAGTCGCGGTGATAGTCATTCTTTTTATACCATTTATCAATAACAAGTTCATTGGTCTTCTTCGCCCATACATCCAATCCAAGGGCGTTTTCTTTGGTTGCTTCCAGCGCTTTGCCGTACGCCCTAAATGCCATCACATCATTTTCCCAGGCAAAATCATCGTAGCGCTCCGGCACATAGCGGGCATAGGTCCTGGATGGGAAACTATTGCGCTTACCATGCGTAGCAACCAATTTCAGGGATGAACCGGTCTTTGCAGAAACCTGCACCAAAAGATTTTTCACAATCCCTTCGCCCCTTGTTTCCAATTGAAACGGAAGTTGCTTCCCATCGCTTGTTTTAATAATCAGCAAAGACGTATCAGGATTCCATCCCTCAGCAACCTCACTCCATGGAATTTCAACCACATGTGCTTTCCAATCGTGGGCTGTTTCATTTTTTATGGTAAACGTTTTTTGCTGGCCAAAAACACCTGAGGCAACCAAAAGAGTTAGTACCCACAGGTTAATTAGCCTGATTATATTTTGTTTCATAATGGTCATATTAATTCAATTAATATTATTTTTTACATCTCTTGATACACTTTCACATAATCCACCTTCATAATTGTTTTGAAAGAAAATGGGAAACATAAAGAATGAGTTCATTTATTTTTTCTGAAGGGATGTGCTAAAAAAATGGGCGGAAACCGGCCGCCCAATATTTATTTATTTGAGGTACCAGTCTTTGTACCGCTTCAATGCCTCCAGAAAATAATAGTCTGCATAGGTAAGGGGCACATCCACTTCGCCATTGAAGGGCAGGGCCCCAAGGCTGTGCATCAAAATGAATCCGCCGTTTTCACCTTCTTTGGCGCGATAAGCATCGCTGCTGAGGGTAATCAGCATTTTCTCTGCTGCATTGAGGTAGCGGGCTTTGAGCTCATTATCCGAAAACTGAGCCAGCTCAAGCAGCGCAGATGCATTGATGGCTGCAGCCGATGCATCGCGATAGGTATTCGGGATATCGGGCGAGTCAAAATCCCAATAGGGAACCATATCTTCCGGTAAGCGCGGGTGCGACAGGATAAAATCTGCTATTTTTTGTGCCTGCTGCAGGTAGCGGTCATCTTTGGTCATGCGGTACATTAAGGTAAAGCCATACAATCCCCACGATTGCCCACGCGCCCAGGCAGAACTGTCGGCTGCACCCTGCCAGGTCCTTTTGCCGATAACCTGTCCGGTTGTGAGGTCATAATCCAGCACATGCCAGGAACTGTTATCGGGTCTGTAGTGTCTTTCCAGCGTACTGTTGGCATGGCTAACAGCTATATCACGAAAACGGCTGTCGCCTCCCTGATCGCTTACCCAATGCAGCAGTTCCAGGTTCATCATATTATCTATAATCACCGGGCAATTGAAATGCTTGTTCTTATCCCAGCTTTGAATAGACTTGATCTCCGGACGATAGCGTGTGGCCAGCGATATGGCTGCTGTATCAATAGTAGGTTTGTACAATGGATTGCCGGTAATGCGGTAGGCATTGCCAAAACTGCAGAATATCATAAACCCGAGGTCATGATTGCCGGTAAAATGCTTTTCAGGCTCCAGCAGCGCAAGCCTTGCCTCGGCTTCTTTGCGTATGGCTTCATCGCGGGTTTGCTCATAAATGTACCACAGTGTTCCCGGATAAAATCCACTGCACCACCATTTGGTGTCGCTTGTTACCATACTGTCCTTACGGGGATCATAGTATTTGGGCATCCGGTCCGTCGGTATTTTGGATGCCAGTATTTTGTATTGTGCAGCCGCATGCCTGAAGTTTTCCTCAATCATGCTCTCCATATCGGGCTTCGATGTTTTGGGTGCTTCGCCACAGGCAATAAAAAAGGCACTGCTAAGCAGGCAGGCAAAAATGATCGTCTTACGCATCATCATCCGGTTACATTTTTTTGATATGAATAAAATACTTTCCTGAAAGGTTTTGCTTGCGGGCGGTCAGTCTGAGGCGGTAAATCTGCGGGCCCCATACATTTGAGAGGCGCACATCGGTAAGCGAAATAGTATCCATGGCTGCCTCAAATTGCTTGTTGTCGTATTCCATTACGAGGCCGGCACCCTCTTTCTGCAGCATTACTTTTCCGGGTACCGAAAGGTCAGGCTGTGCCCAGGTGAGAAAATGCAAGGCATTGGGCTCCTTCAGTGCGCTTAGCTGAAAGGCATCTTCCATGCGCAGGCCATTCGCGGGCAGCAGGGTGTAGGTGCGCTTCCATGATTTTACGGCAGCGGCCTCCCCGTAAGCACCGGCCAGCTCCATACTCAGGGTAGATTTTGTTGAATCAAAAACCACTTGACGGGCTTTATAATCTCTTCCAAAGGGTTGCGAAGCGCCATTAATGCGGGGCAGGTTGTGGTAATCGCTCTGCATGGTCCAGATAGAATACCGTTCATCACTAAAGGTCTGCCTTGTATAGGTGCCCACCCCCGCATCTATAAGCATAGGGATGTTATTTACATACAGCGAAAAAGTACCCGCATCATTGTGGTTATGGCTTTCGGCATTGTATCCACCCTTCGCTGCAAAAAAGAAACCCTGATCATTGGTCATGTAGCAAAACTGGGTTTCGGGATACCATGTAAAGCGCTGGCGTATCAGCCGGGGTTCTACCTGTTTCAGTTCAGGTTCAAAGCGCATGTTTTCAAAAGCCCTGAAAATATCCTTCCCTTCGGTAATCCTTGGATTGGCTTTTTCTTTAGCATAGAGATATGCAGCGTATGAAATCATCTGCGGACTATTAACGGCTTTTCCATACCTGTAGATGATGCCCGGATAGCCTCCTCCCCTTGCGGATGCATCAGCAAAATTAACCACCCAACCATTGCCTACATATGATTTGGCAATGTACTCCCCCATATTGCGGACCATGGGTTCTTCAAACAGGCTGATGCGCCCGTTGGTGGCATAGTATAACAATTGCAGGTAATCGTACATTTTGCCCGCTGCGTGCCCCCAGTAAGAAGGACCTTCTTCGCAGGCTCCGTCGGCATGGTTGTAGTTGATAAATTTATCTGCCGATACCATGGTGCGGTATACTCCTTCGGCCCGCTTTACCGGGTCGTTTTCCAGCAGCAAAATACAGGCAAGCACATTGAAATTGCACCATGGGTTCCAGTTGTTTACCATTGTTTCAGGAGTAGCATGAAAAGCCTGCCACCACATGTCATCGCGCTGCATAAATGGATCGAGTATGCGCTCCTGCAGGGTATGACGCAACCGCTTGCTTACCAGGGGGTGCACTTTATCCAAAGGCTCCTGCAAAAAGTGAAGGGTCCATGCAAATACGGCGCCCATATCGCCGCCGGCAAGGTCAATAATCTGATCCCATGGATCGGGCAACGGACGCTGATTTTTTTGCCGCACCAGGTGAGCCGATGAGGTCCAGGACGACACATCGCAAAAATACCAGATGCCATTGGCCAGTTGATCCATAAACCGGCCTTTACCCTCGGCCAGTTCGGCCAGCAACAGGCTCACAAACGCATCATGATTTTCGCCCATCGGTCCTTCCATTTTTTGCCGCGAGCCGCTTCTTTCAAACTCAAGGTAATCCGTAGCTTTTACCACCTTCCATGGGTAAGAGAGCATTTTCTCCCCCTTTTCAATGAGGGCAGCCTTATGCTCCCTTGTGAGTTTATCCCAGCCATCGCGATCTGCGTAAGCAGGATAGCTGACCCAACTTTTTCCGGGCATCAAAAGGGATTGAATATCTGCCTGTGAGAACCTGCCAGAAAGCAAATTGCGATCCTCATGCGCCCAAACCGGAAAGGCATACAATAAGGAGAGAAAAATGATGACAAGGCTTTTGTGGCAACGCGGGTAATATTTATTCCTCAGCATATATTGTATGTTATAAATGGCGGGCAAAAGTTTCTGCCGATACCAGGCATCTCCAACCGGCAGCATTGGCAGAAGATACTGCCAATGCGTTACCGGGGAGATTTTCTAAAACCAAAACCAACTGCCTGCTTATCTTTCATGAATCCGGACTTCTTCAATCCGGGTTCATGGTTTTATAAAATTTATTCAAGGATTTTAATTGGGCCAACCCGGATTTTGGGTCAGGCTTGGATTTCTTTCCATTTCTACCTGAGGAATTGGCCAGGTATAAATGAAGTCTCCTGCCCAGTTGTACGGAACATTATTCTGACCCCATATCTGCTGAACCCCGTTTCCAGCCTTAAAGGTGGTTTGTCTCCAGGTTCTCCACCTTACTTCATCATAAAAGTTGATGCCTTCGTTGGGAAACTCCACCCGGCGCTCGTTGCGTATGCGCTCCCGCATGTTGGCCTGGCTGCTTACAAATGTGGGGAGGCTGGGATTGGTTTGTTGCAGTGCCGGCATACCTGCGCGTGTGCGTACCCGGTTTACCAGTTGAATGGCGCCGGAAATATCGTTCAGTTCGGTGCGGGCTTCGGCCCACATCAGCAGCACATCGGCAAAGCGAATGATGGGATAATCAATAGGGCCATAGGCACGGTTCACGAGTTCAGTCAGCCCTTCGTAAACAAACTTGCGATACAGGTAAAAGAAAAAGTTTTGCGTATCTGTGCGCAGGTCGCGGGTTGGAGCATTTTCGGTACGATAAGGGAAGCGGCTCGTTGTGAGGGAGGGAGCGCCAGCCAACACGCCATTGTAAATGTCATAAGGCACAATTACATTGTGGCGCAAACGGGGGTCACGGTTTTCATAAGCCATTCTGATACGGGCTTCATTACCGGTGGGTAAATATTTGGTCATATCGGCTCCACGGTTGTTGGCAGCGCTTATTTCTCCTGCCGTCATATTGTCGCGGAAAAAATATACCTGCCGGGCTGCCGGCGCCGTGGCGGAATATCCATGGATAACATTATCCCATGTGAATGCAGAGCCATCTGCATTTTCATACAAATCCACCAGGTTGGGCGATACGAGGAAATTGTTCCAGCAGGAGCCAAAGGAGGAGCGGGTTCCAACGTAAAACTGGGTAGAAGAACCGAGGTTGGGAACACCGATATTTTGTACCGAAAAAATCATCTCTTCAGACTGTTCATTGGCCTCACGGAACAACTCACGGTAATTGGGAAACAAGGCATGTCCGGCTTCTTCTACTTTTGCAAAATCGGCAGCAGCATCACTCCAGCGGCCCATATAGAGATAGGTTTTTCCCCGGAGGGCGTACGCTGTACTTTTGGTTGCCCTGCCAAAGTTCGTATTTCCCTTGGGGTACCGGCTGGGCAAGGTAGGCTCATTAATGGCATCGGTCAGGTCTTTGATCACCACTTCCCATACGGCCTGCTCCGTTTCGCGCGGCTTTTTAAACTCATCGTAGCCAACCGGCTCCAGATAAACAGGCACACCCCTCCACATCTCATTGAGCTTAAAGTAAAAATACGCCCGCAGAAATTTGGCCTCGGCAATCAGCCTTGCCTTTTTGATTTCCGCAGAAGGCGATTTGGCGGGAATATTGGCAATGGCATCGTTGGCCCTTATGATTCCTTCATAATAACCTCTCCAGTAATTGGAAAATAATGCATTGTTGGGGAGTATGGTTCCCTGCATCATGGCCTGTGCATTGCGGTGCATGCCGGTGAAAGACCACATATCGGTTTGATAAGGCTCATATCCGTCGGGATTGCCGTAGTTCAGGCGAAGCGCCTGATAAATACCATTCACGCCCAGGTCGGTGAGGTTATCGGTAAGCCACATATTCTCTGATCCAAGTTGATCATAGGGTGCAGTATCCAGCAGGTCTTTTTTACAGCTGCCCAGGCCCATTAAGGCAAAGGCGGATAATATGATGAATGTTTGCTTCATGATTCTTAATATTTTGAGGAGGTGTTATTTAAAGGTAACATTTACGCCGAAGGCAAATTGCTTCATGGTAGGGTATCCCAGACCAGGCCCTATCTCCGGATCAAGACCCGGGTACCCGGTAAACATCAGCAGGTTTTCGCCGCTTAAAAACACCCGGGCACGCTGTAACCACATTTTATCTGCTATTGCCTCCGGGAGATTATACCCAAATTGCAGGTTGCGGAGTTTTACCCAACTCGCATCGTACAGCCAATAATCGCTGGCCACATTGTTTTGCGGGTCCACTACTGCTTTAAGTCTCGGCTGACTCCCGTTGATGTTAGTACGCGGATCATTTGGATTGGCCGGGTCGTAGAAGTAGCGGTTACTGACCACATCTGTATTCAAGGCATATCCATTGCGCACATCACTGTTATTAAAACCCTGGGCATTCCAAAAATACTGATGCCCTGCGGCCCCTGCCCATATCATGGATATATCAAACTGCTTCCATGTGAAAGCCATTTGCATACCAAAAACAAATTTGGGCAATGTTGATTTACCGGAAAACTTTCTGTCGAAGCTATTTCCAAAATCGTCGTCGCCATTAACATCGGCATAGATCAGATCTCCATACCACAGCGCATTGTTGCGCACGGCATTGGCCGGACGAAGAGGGAAGCCGGCAGCCAGCATGGCTTCCACCCACGCAATGTCCTGTGGGGTACGGATCATACCATCGCGCGGACCGCCATTTTTATCAAGTGTACCATCGGGCAAAAAGTAGGTGCCGGTTCCACGGTACACCTTGAAGAGGTGAAATTCATTAATCATACGGCCTTCCACAATACGATTGTTACCACCCAAGGAAACCGCACCCAGGTTGCTCACCCATACTTTATTGCCATTGGCATCGGTTTCAAAGCCCTCTTCCAGTTTACCCCGGAATTTGGTAACCATGTTGGTATTATAAGCAACATTACCCGACACATTTATACCTACATTACCGATTTTGGTACGGGATCCAAGGGTAAGTTCTATACCGTTGGTGGTAACTTCGGCAGCGTTTATTATGGGTGCCGTTGCAAATCCGGCCGTAAGCGGAAGCACTTCACTGCTAATAATGCCATCCGTTATCCGCTTGTACACGTCCAATTCAAAAAATAATTTATTGCGCCAGAGTGATCCTTCCATGCCAAAGTTTCCATTGGTGGTAGTTTCCCACCGAAGAAGCGGATTGGCAAAACGCCCAACGGCCAGGCCACTCGCCTGCGCATTGTTGAAGGAATACAGGAAGTTGGAGTAGGTTGCCTGCCAGTCGTAATTGCCGCTGGCATTGTTACCCAACTGACCCCATGAACCCCGCAGTTTGAGGTTGGTCAGCCAATTGCCGGTAGAACCCATGAAACTTTCTTCTGACAAACGCCAGCCGGCCGATACCGAAGGGAAAACCCCAAACCGGGCTTCGGGCCCAAAGCGCGATACCCCATCCCGGCGTACGTTACCTTCCAGCAAATACCGGCCTTTATAGGCATAGTTCACCCGGCCAAACCATGAACGGATGGCATAGTCCGATTCATTGCCGGAAGAGCTTACAGGTTCCAGCACACTGCTGAGCGTCCGTATGGTGAAATCCACCATCCCTCTTTTGGTAGCAGCAAAATTGTAGTTGTTTACATATAGCTCATTGTAACCAACGAGTGCGCCAATATCGTGGTCGCCTATCTCGGTATTGTAGCGCAATACATTATCCAGGGTGGTTTGGGTAAACTTGCCAAAGCTATAGGTTACAGATTGATTGGCGGCAATGGGTAAAAACTGTTTTTGCTCGCCGGTGGCAAAGTTAAACCGCTCCTGTGCAAAAGCATTGCCATAATTATGGCCCTCGTTCTGAACAATCTGGTAGTTGTAGCGGCTTTCAAAGCTCAGGCCCTTTAATATATTTATATTGGCATACAGGGTGGTATTAAACCTTGTTTGCTTGTCGGCGCCCAATCTGTTGTTAAGAAAGGCCAGCACATTATTGGCCGTGCTGCTTTCTTCTGGTGCCTGCGGAAAACCATATTGTCCGTTGTAACGGGGCACTAACCCCGGGGTGGTTGCAAACAAAAAGGTGAAAGCATCTTCTGTGTTTCCCATTTCATAGTCCTGCATGGATGCAAAAGTCTGGGTACCAAGGGTAAGCCACTTATTTACTTTGGCATCCAGGTTGGTGCGGAACTGGAATCGTTTTGTACCGGTATTTTCTATGGTGCCCGAGTTGTTGAGATAGCCAAGGGAAAGCAGGTATTTCACCTTGTCAGTACCCCCATTGACTGAAACGTTGTGAGATTGCAAAAAACCATTGCCAAAAAGCGCGTCGGCCCAGTCGGTATTGGGATAGGCAATACTATTGGGAACTCCGTTGGGATTAAGCTGATTGGGTATTCTGCTGGCTGAGTCCCATGCATTAATGGTTAAGGGAGAAAACACCGGCTGCTGTCCTACATTTACGTGGCCTTCATTTACCAATCGCATTTGCTCGGCGTAGTCGGTTACAAAGGAAGGAACATTAATAGGGCGACTTGCCGATATCATACCATCGTAGGATACGGACATTTTATTCTTCTGACCTTTTTTAGTGGTGATTAGAATAACCCCATTGGCAGCAAGAGAGCCATAAATAGAGGCAGATGCAGCGTCTTTCAGCACCGAAATACTTTCAATATCCATGGGGTTTACCGCATCCATGTTGCCGATAATACCGTCGATAAGGACAAGTGGCGCCTGATTACTCAGGGTTCCAAGACCCCGAATGAGTACCTGGGCACCATCGGCCCCCGGGCGTCCCGAAGTCTGACGTACATATACCCCCGGGCTCAGGCCCGAAAGCGCCGAAGAAACATTGGTTACCGGACGGCTTTCCAACTCTTTACCGGAAATGGTGCCCACTGCACCGGTCATATTAACCTTGCGCTGGGTGGCGTAGCCTACCACAACCACCTCATCGCCAACTCCGGAAGATATTTTGAGGGTAACCTGCATGTTGGCGCTTGCAGGCAGTTCAATTATTGCAAAACCCACCGAGGAAAATACAAGTGTATTGCCCTGCTCTGCTGCCAGGGAAAATTTTCCTTCTGCATCTGTTTGGGTGCCCGTTGTTTTGCCCTTGATGATGACAGATACTGCTTCTACCGGGCGTCCGGTTTCATCTTTTACCTGCCCAGTTACATTAATGGATTGTGCTTGTGCCACAAAAAGGGAGAAGGTACTTATAAATAAGATAATACCCCGTAGCATCCCATGCAGGTGGCTCCTGCAAATTTTTTGCTTTTTCATTTGGTAAACAATCAGTTTTGGTGAAACAATAAATAGAACAGAATAATGGCCTTACGGACATTACCCGTGCTTTTTCAAAAATGAAACTAAACTGCAATCAGGAAAGACAGGGTGGAGAATCTTCTTTGTTTATGGGTAAAAATTTGTTTAAGTGGCTAAAGCAGGGTAATTAAAGAGGATTTTACCCCGCTTGCGATAAATTTACACCCCCTTCCAGAAAGATATTCTTCTCATTTTTGTGTAAGGGGAACTTCTAAATAGGTTTTTTTTCAACGAAAACTTGTTCATGCAGTATAGGCGCTATTTATATTATTTAATGGCCGGTTTCCAAAGAGTTGGCGGGCTTTTCGCGGTTTGCCTGCTTATTTTTTTGTAAATAAAAATTCATTATGTCTGATATTTTCAAAATTATGTTGGTGGGCATCTTGTTTTTTCAAGCCTGCCAATCCACTTCCAACCAGGCTGTAAAAGAACCGCTTTTTGTACTGCTGGACTCTGCCCAAACCGGTATAGATTTTGTAAACAAAATAGAACAGGGCCCCAGAACCAACATCTTCATGTACGAGTACTTTTTCAACGGAGCAGGCGTGGCGGCAGGTGACCTCAACGGAGATGGACTTGATGATTTGTATTTTACGGCCAATCTATATGGCAACAAAGTTTTTATCAATAAGGGCAATCTACAGTTTGAAGACATAACAGTGGCTTGTGGGGCAGGGGGCAGGCAGGGCCCATGGAAAACCGGTGTAAGCTTTGTGGACATCAACGGCGATGGAAAATTGGATATTCACATTGCCTACAGCGGTATATTAAGCGAAGGGAGGCTGCATGGTCAGCTTTTTTTGAACACAGGTAATACTGCAGCAGGAATCCCCCAATTTAAAGACATTTCCGAGGCCGCAGGATTAGCTTTTCCTGTTCAAAATCATCAGGCATTATTTTTTGATTTCGACAAAGATGGCGATCTGGATATGCTGCTGCAAAACCACAACCGCAAACCTTTGCCATCCATGGACGAAAGCCGGATAGCCGATATGTTGAGTAAACGCGATACAGCCCAGGGTATACGGCTGCTGCAAAACAACCCAACCCCCGGGGGCATGCCGCGCTTTAAGGATGTTACCGAAAAAGCAGGCATCCATAGCTCGCCCCTTACCTATGCATTGGGCATTGCCATAGCCGACGTAAATGGCGATGGCTGGGACGACTTTTATGTAAGCAACGACTACATAGCCCCCGACTACCTTTATATTAATAACCAGCGTGGCGGTTTTACTGATGAACTGGGCAAACGGCTCACCCACACCAGCCACTTTAGTATGGGCAATGATATAGCCGACATCAACAACGATGGGCTTCCGGAAATAATTACCCTGGATATGCTGCCCGAAGACAACCGGCGGCAGAAGCTGCTGCTATCGCTGGAGAATTACGAAAACCATGACCTGAATGTACGAAGCGGACTACACCGCCAATATATGCGCAACATGCTGCATACCAACCTGGGCAATGGTATGTACAATGAAGTAGGGCAACTGGCCGGCATTAGCAATACCGACTGGAGCTGGGCCGCCCTGCTTGCTGACTATGACAATGATGGCCACAAAGACCTTTTTGTAACCAATGGCTACCTGCGCGACTTTACCAACCAGGATTTTGTAAAATACGTAGGCAACTATATGGGCCGCTCACAAGGTAAACTCAGTGAGCAGATGATACTGGATATGGTAGAAAAAATGCCTGCATCCAACGTAGCTAACTACCTCTTTCGCAATGAAGGGCAACTGCAATTCAGCAACCAAACCACGGCCTGGGGTATGGGCCAGCCCAGTAACAGCAATGGGGCTGTATGGTCCGATCTGGACAACGACGGCGACCTTGACATGGTGGTAAACAACATTAATCAGCAGGCATATGTGTGGGAAAACAAGGCTGCGCAAAAAGAAGCTGCCGCCTATCTTAAGGTAAGCCTAGAGGGCAGCGGGCTCAACCGGATGGGTCTGGGGGCCACCCTGCGCATTACCACGGGCAGCAATACGCAATGGCTACAGCAGCATCCCTACCGGGGCTACCAGGGCACGGTGTCGCCGGTGCTGCATGCCGGGCTGGGCAGTGCCGCCATGATTGATAGCCTGTCCATTACCTGGCCATCGGGCAAGGTGCAGGTGCTTACAGACGTGCCAGCCAACAGCTGGCTTACCCTCAGGGAAGCCGATGCCAGCCAGCCGCAGAACAACCAAACGTTGGTGGCATCCGCTCCCCTTTTTACCGAAATGAACCCGGGTTTTGGCTGGAGCCATACAGCTTATGAGGGAAATGACTTTAAGCGGCAGCCGCTGATGGTGCATGCCCAAAGCGATGTGGGCCCCTGCATGGCCGCAGCCGATGTAAACAGAGACGGGCTGCAAGACCTGTTCATTGGCGGTGGTGCCGGACAAGCCGGCCTGCTGTTACTGGCTAATGCCAACGGTACCATGGTACCCCGCAGCCTGGCTGCCCTGGATGCCGACAAAGCCTTTGCCGATGCTGCTGCCACCTGGCTGGATGCCAATGGCGATGGCCACCCCGATCTGTATGTAGGCAGCGGCGGGTACCATAATTTTTTGCCTGCTGATACCTTACTGCAAGACCGGCTGTACCTGGGCGATGGAAAGGGCGGACTGGCAAAAGCCGCCCGTGCCTTGCCGCAAATGCTTACCAGTACGGGCTGCGTAGCTGCTGCTGATATAAATGGTGATGGCTACCCTGATCTGTTTGTGGGTGGCAGGGTAGTACCGGGCAACTATCCTGAAGCACCCCGGAGCTATATACTGCTAAATGATGGCAAGGGTAGCTTTGCCGATGCCACGGCAAAAATAGCACCTGCGCTGGAGCGGCCTGGTATGGTAACCGCCGCACAATGGGTTAACCTCGGCGGCAAAGGCAAGCCATCGCTGGTAGTGGCAGGCATGTGGATGCCGGTGCGCATATACGAGTGGAACGGCAGCCAGCTTACCGACCAAACCACCCGATATATGGACACCTTGCACAGCGGCTGGTGGCATAGCCTGTGCATAACCGACCTCAATGGGGATGGCAAAACCGATATATTGGCAGGTAACTATGGCCTTAATAGCCAGGTGAAGGCTACAGCCGCCTTGCCGGCCAGCCTGCATTACAATGACTTTGACCGCAACGGCGCCATTGACCCCATATTTGGCTTTGCCATTCAGGGAAAAAACTATCCCTACATTACCCGCGATGAACTGCTGGAACATATGACGATGATGCGCAGCCGCTTTGGAGACTATGCAAGCTATGCCGACGCAGGGCTTCAGGAACTTTTTTATCCCGAGGAGCGCGAAGGCATGCAAAAACTGGAAGCAACCCGCCTGGAAACTACGCTATGGTTACAGGATAGCACCGGTAAGTTTAAACCCAGGCCACTGCCTGCCCTGGCCCAATGGGCACCTGTGCATGCCATTGCCACTATGGATGCCAATGGTGATGGGCTGACTGATATCTGGCTGATGGGCAACAACAGCCAAACCCGCCTGCGCCTTGGCAACATGGAAGCGAACTATGGCCTGCTGCTACTCAACCAGGGCCAGGGCAGCTTCACCCCTGCTACCCCTGCCGCTACAGGCATTTTGCTTCGCAGCAATGTACGGGCCCTTCAGGTATTGGGAGAAAAATTGTGGGTGGGAAGTAATGGAGAAAAATTGCGGGCATATAAAATGGGCAGGTAGTGATTGGCAGGCGCATCCATGTACGACCCCTTTTGGTCTTTCTATTTTATGGCATTTTTTAAAATTCGGCTCGTTATGGGTATTTTTTGCAGAGGTTATTTAACTTCTTGGGCGGTGACACTTAGCTGGCTCATGCCATTGGTGGCTGTTACAGGCTGTAAACAACAACATCTCACGCCCCTGCCTGGTACAACGGTAAGCTATGCAGTAGCCTCTATGACGGATGTAATGGTGGAAGATGTAACCAATCCACCGCTGGCAGCCCGATTTTTTTCCTATGCCCTGCTGGCCGGCTACGAGGTGGTGGCCCTGCACAACGATACTTTCCCCTCGATGGCAGGTAAGCTCCGGCAACTCGATAGCCTGCACCACCCCACACAGGCTGATGCGGATATTGCCGAAGTTGCCGCCCTGCTGGCCATTTGGAAAACTGCGGCTACCCTGCAACCTACGGGCTACAAACTACAGCAGCGCATTACTCAATTTACTGACAGCCTGAAAAGGGAAGGCTACACAGGCAGCATGCTGCAAAATGCCCATGCCTGGAGCGATAGCATCAGCGATCAGGTGCTGGCCTATGCCAAGGCCGATGGCTACCGCCATATAAGCCAAAACACCCGCTACCAGCCCCAGAACAAGCCAGGCTACTGGTACCCTACCCCACCGGCCTTTTTCCCCGCAGTAGAGCCCTTTTTCCATACCCTGCGGCCTATGCTGCTCGATAGTGCTTATCAGTACAGTCCGCCAGCACCGGCTGCCTATAGCGAAGACAAAAACAGTCCTTTTTTTGCCCTGCTGCAAGAAGTATATACCGCCGGGCAAAGGCCCGAAGAAAAATTAATCGCCTCTTTTTGGGACTGCAACCCTTTTGCCATGAAAGACCTGGGGCACCTGATGGTGGGCGAAAAAAAGATATCGCCGGGCGGACACTGGATGGGTATTTGCGGCATTGCCTCGAAAAATGCCGGTCACTCGGTGGCTGCCACCCTGTATATTCAAACCCTGGTAGCCATTGGCCTTTACGACAGCTTTATCAGCTGCTGGGGCGAAAAATTCCGCAGCAACCGCATACGACCCGAAACTGCCATACGCAAGCTGCTGAATCCCACCTGGCAGCCCCTGCTGCAAACACCGCCTTTTCCGGAATACACCAGCGGGCATTCCGTTATAAGCACCTGCAGTGCAGTAGTGCTTACACACCTGCTGGGTCAGGCAGCTTTTACCGATACCATTGAGGTGCCTTATGGCCTGCCACCACGCCACTTCAGCAGCTTTGCGGAGGCAGCCCAGGAAGCCGCCATCAGCCGACTGCACGGAGGCATTCACTTTAGCGACGCTATTACCGGGGGCCAGGTGCAGGGCAGGCAAATTGGGGAGCACCTGCTGAAGCGGTTGGAGCCGGTAGCTTTTTACCGCCAATGAAGCAAATAATGGCAATATGACTTAACAGGCAGGCTTTTCATAGCTACAACCTCACCTCAAATATTTCAGCCGCAAATTCAAAAAACAATATGGTAAACCACCAGGCGAATATGCATTGGAGGCCTGACACCGAATGTGGCGTAAAGGAACGGAGGGTGTATTACCGCTTCAGCAACTTAAACCCAATCTCCCTTCCATGCCTTTGGAACAAAGCCAGGTTGATCCAGAACCAGGCAAACTGTTCCATCAGTTCAAACTTATCGTTGCCACCAATGGGATAGCATGCTGCAAAGCCGGCATCTTTGGCCAGTTGAATGGCGGCGGCTTTGCCCTTTTCGCTATCGCCTGCCACAAACAGGTCAATGGCTAGTCCACCATACACCGGGTTCTGCATGTTGTTGAAGCCGGTGGTATTAAAGCATTTTACCACATCGCGCGTTTGCGTATTGGCCAATATGGCTTCGGCAGTAGTTTTAAATCCCGCAGGGCCCCGGCCCATCACAATGTTCATGGCATCAATAATTACTTTGCCCGAAGTATCGCCAAGCGATAGGGCAACTTCACCGGCAGCAGGGGCAGGGGTGGCTATCAAAATCACTTCGGATTTTGCCACCGCTTCTGCTACCGGGTATACGCGGGTGTTGGGATTATTGAGCAATTCCTTGCCCTTGAAATTGTGTACATCCTTCACCCCAAGGTTAATTTCATGGCCGGCATGTGCCCATTTGGTGGCAAGGGCGCCACCTACGTTTCCCGTTCCAATAATGGCAATTTGCATAAATATTCTGTTTGTTTGACTACAGGTTTATCCTGCTTGTGAAGATAAATCAATTAGTAAAGTACCTGATCTACCGGTTGTGTTTTTTCGGGTAATGATTGTTCTCCCAGCATTTCGCGAAGGTCTCTTTCAATGGTGTTGCATAGTGAGGTAAGCGGCACGTCCGTAACCCGGTTTTCAAAAGGATCTTCATTTACCTCGCCAACTTTAGCCAGTATGGCAAACACAAAGGAGATGATCAGCGAAACTGGTACCACCAGGTAATCCATACCCATGCGGCTGAAATCGGCAATAAGCGAAAAAGGCAGGAGCAGCATAAACGCAAATAAAAACAGCCGGGTAAAATAGTGGTATTGCCGCAGCAACGGGGTATTTTTAATGCGCTCGCAGGTACCCTGAAAATTGGCCAGGGCAAGCAACTGACCTTCCATCTGAAAAGAATCGAACCCGCCCAGCGTGCCATTGGCCATGGCTTCATAAACTCTTCTGCCCATTAACAGATGCAGAAAGTTGGGCTTATTTTGGCTGTGGTTTAATTTACGAAAATCTTCATCGCTCAACAGCGTCTTCAGGATACTCCAATCGTCCTGTCAGCGCAAATGCAGGCGCAGCGCATGCACCCAGGCAATGCAGGCATATACCATTTGCTTTTTAAAATCATTGCTTCTTGCCGAATCAAAATTGGCCTGATGGGAATGGCTATCGGTAAAAGTAATGATGAGCCTTGCCAGCACCCGGCTTGCATTTAAAATTCCACCCCATGCGGTCCGGGCTTCCCACCAACGGCTGTAGGCGCTATTGTTCCGGAAAGCAATAAAAATTGCCAGTGCACTGCCCAAAATGGCCGCAATGGAAAAAGGGAGGGATGCCTGTGGAACCGCGGCCCGGTAAAGCACCCAAACCAACAGGCTCACCAGCAGGGAAAAAATTACCTCCTGCCTAACATAACCCAGCACCCTGATGGGATTGAAATTTTTCTTTAAAATCATATGATGGCTATTTCAATTACACGCTGAGCAATTCAACCACCATTTCGGCAGCGGCTGCGCCGGAGTTTTGCTGTTGCCCGGTTATAAGGTTTCCATCGGCAATGGCATAGGATGAAAAGGGAGCCGCTACCTTAAAGTTAGTACCTGACATTTTCCTTGCTTCCTCCTCAATCCGGTAGGGCTGAATTTTCATACCAACCGCCTGATCCGCAAATTCCTCCTCCGCATCTGCAAAACCGGTCCAGGTTTTTCCGGTAACCAATAGTTCACCATTTGATTTTTTGGCTTCCAGCAGCATTGTGGTACTATGGCAAACCGCCGCGCTTGGCTTTCCTGCTTCATAAAAGGATACAAATAATTTTTCAAGGTCTTTGTTGCCCTTAAAAGTGTACATGGGCCCCTGACCACCTACCAGGAAAATAGCTGCATAGTCATTTGCATTTACCTGTGTAAGTTTTTGGGTATTTTCCAGCATGGCCTTAAAAGATGGTTTTTGAAAATAGCCCAGCGAGATTACATCATGGGCGGAGTAGCCACTTGTATCGGCAGGATTGGAATAGCCATCCATTTCCAGTTTTCCCCCTTCGGTTGATACCAGGTCAACATCATAACCCGCTTCTTCAAACACGCGTAACGGATGAGTTAATTCTGCAGCCCAAAAGCCAATGGGCCACCCGGTTTGAGCAGAAACCGACGGTGAACTTGCCACCATTAAGATTTTCCCTTTTACTGGCGCACCATGGAAATGTACATAGCCCTGTTTTTCTTTTACATTCGACATTTTTTGAAAATTTGGTTTTATTATTAAAATACTTTGGCAGGCAATCCCTGAAAAGAAGTTGGATGAGTGGTGGTGTTCCCGTGCATTTTCTTTTCCAATACTTTCAGGGTTCAAAATTGGTAACAAGCCCTACATTTACCATTACACTTTCCTTAAGTAGTGGTACACACTTTTTTGAAAGTATCAGTAAATCAACAACAAACCGGAGCAATGCCAGACTTTTTATATAACAAAAAATTATACTACAACCCGGTAGAATTTGCTATGGACCGGATTGGTGGTACCTGGAAGATGCCCATTCTTTGGCGACTGAAAGACCGGGTGATGCGCTATGGCGAGCTAAAAAAAGATATCCCCCATATCACCGATAAAATGCTGACCTCGCAGTTAAAAGAACTGGAATCAGAGGGATTTATAAATCGAAAAGTTTATGCGGAAGTTCCGCCAAAGGTTGAATACTCGCTTACCGAAAGGGGGAAAAGAGCCGTTGAAATTATTGATACGATCCGGAATTATGGTTTGGAACTGATTAAGGAATTTGGGATTGAGTATTAGTTGCAAAGGCTGCCGCATAAAAATTAGGAAACTAAGCTGTACTGAACTCGGGCAAGTCGGCTGGAGCCGACTTACAATTTAGAGTTTCTAAATTTTATTACAATGCCTCCGGGCCACTCTTCAATATAAAATTCAAACTTTGCCTCACCCAATCCAGCGTTACCTGTTCCTGTTCTAACCGAATATTGCCTTCACAAACCTGTTGATACAAGTTATTTTGAACGGTAGAAAGATGCAGGAGGTTTTTCGATTTCGCTCCGCTGCCTTGGGTAACTTCGTTGGTAAAAGCCGCTAAGGTTTGCTCATCCATACAAAAAGTCCTTGCGTGCGGAAAATACTGCAACAGGTTGTCGAGTATTTCAAACCCCTCCGCATCAATATCACCCCAGTAAAGTATTTCAGCCTTCTGCAGCCACTCAATATTGGCGAGTAAAGCCGCGGCGCGGCCACTGCCAAAAATGGCCATGGTTCCCAGCATAGCCGGAAGTGTGAGGTAAACATCGGCCCTTAAAAGATTGGTTTTGTTTTCTACAATCAGCACCCGCTTTACCGGCCAGGGTTTGTGCGCAATTTCGTTCACAGGTACAGACAAATCTTCAAGCCCGCCCGTGTTTTTTTCAGCAAGGATTGGGTCGAGCCAGCGAAAACGCATACGCGGCGCATCGGTCCTCAGGCCAAAACGTTTTTCAAATTGTGCGATACCAGTGAAAGTTTCATCAATAGCTGTTGCCGGTAGCAACTCATTCAGCAGGCTGTACAAAATGGCTTTATGGCTTTCAACAAACTTGGTTCCTAAACCTTGCAGAGGCAGTTCGCGGGCAAACAATCCCGGACGGGGATTTTGAAGAAAATATTCCACCACCTGAATCAAGGCCGCCCATTTACCATGATGGGCAATAACCTCGGCAGTATGGGTTGCAAGCCAATCATTTAAAGCAGGAAAATGGGATTGTATGATTGCCACATCCTCCGCAAAAGCACGAAAGGGTTCTTCCTCACCAATAAAGCCAAGGTATCGTTCCAGGGTATCAAAATAAAAAGCCACCGGTTCGTCCTGCGTACCATGCTGCCTGCGGTGAACGGTTGCCGTTTCTATGAGATAGCCAAAAGGATGATGGTGGCTGCTGTGTGCATACAATTGTTCCAGCTGCCTGTTTCTTGCAACAAAGTCTGCATCTCCTGTTTTGTCTGCACGGATGTACAGGGGGAAAATGGGTTCGCGCCGAACATGCGCCTGCAACACCCGCGGGTATTGCTTTTTAATACGCTTGTCCAGTTCCTCAAAGCTGATCATACCACTTCCACTGTTTCCTTGTTTGATTTCAATATTTCCTTCAGTTGCTTCATGGGCATATCGTACAAAATACTGTCCCTGTTACCCCTCCGCTGCACATAGTGCACCCTTGCAATAAACGGCTCCACAATGCGGAACTCCTCCGTTTTGTCGGGACTTACCACCATGATCTGCAGGTTCAGTTGCTTGCACAGGTTCATCAGGTAGCGTGCCTTTTCTTCATCCTGCCGGCTGAAAGCTTCGTCCACGCAAATAAAGCGGAAACTGCGTTGCGACAACCCATCTGCCGTTATGCCAAACTGATAAGCGATAGCGCTGCCCAAAATGGTGTAGGTAAGCTGCGCCTGTTCGCCACCGCTCAGTTTTTCGGTGCCTGTATAACTGCGGTAGGTGGTTTTGTCTTCGGCGCGTACTTCGCGTGCAACAAAACGCAGCCAGCGGCGCACGTCCATTACTTCCTTCCGCCAGGCTTCTTTGGTGTCGAGTTCTTCAATCAGTTCCTTTATTTTCAGGTAGCTTGCTTCCAATATGCTGTCGTCTTTGGTGCGGTGGTATTCGGCAAGGTTGGGTTTCCAGCTTACAAGGCGCTGCCTGAAGTCTTTGATGTTCGGGGTGAAATCCTCCCGCGCATCCAATTGAATGTAAGTGTTGGGATTTTGGCGGTAACTGATGCCCGAAAGGCTTTGATTCAGTTCGCCTACACGGCGTTGTATCTGCTGCAAATGTTCACCCAGCCTGCCGCCGAAACTGCTCATGCGGGTAATCATTTCCTCATTCAGGTACTTTTTAAACCGCTCCTGCTGATCTTTCAGTTCCTGACCTTCCAGTTTTTCCAGCAGGTCCATGTATTCACCTGCAAGGTCAATGCTGTCGGGCAGGCGGTGGGTATCGCCACTCCAGTCGGGGAAGCGTTGCCGCAGCTTTTCATCGGGCGGATTTTTAAAGCGCGTAATGGCGGTGTGTAGTTTTTCACGGCTCCTGAGTGCCTGCGAATTCAGTTCATCGCTGCGCTTGCGGATGATTTCACTTACCTGCTTTTGTACCCTGTCAATTACATCAAGGTCAATGGTGTAATCAATTTTTACAATATACAGCCGCTGAAACTCAGCAAGCTTTTCTTCGATGTTGATGCCTTCGTAGCGGTCGAGTACTTCATTGGCCTGCATCACTTTCATGCGCGCCTGTTGCAGCAGGGTTTTCAATCCTTCTTCTTCGCGGATTTTTTCTTCCTTTTTTCCGGCGAGTTCTTTCAGCCGCTTTTGTAGTTTTTCCTTTTGATGCTGCAATTCATGCAAAGTGGGGTCGCCCTTTTCCAGTTTCATGCGTTCCCTTTCTTTGGCGTCAATCCGTGCTACGGTATCCTCCCAGTTCAGTTCGCTGAAATGCCGGTAGCGGCGCATTTCGTCCAGCGCGCGCTGCTGATCTTCGAGCGCCTGAATACGCATCCGCATCACCGCCTGCTCTTTGTGCAATTTAATGGATTGCTCCTCCAGTTGGTTGAGCGTACCAATCAGCAATTTCAGTTTGGAAGTGTTATCCCAGCCCAGCACATACTGCTGTTTATTCTGCTGATTGCGGTCGTCTTTTTCGTGGCGGCTGCCACTCTTTATCAACCCGCTCGAGGTGATGGCCTGATCGGTGCGCGCCAGTTCGTTCAGGTTATCGGTACACAGGTAGTTGTAGTTTTTACGAAGCATAAAATCCACCCAATCAGCATACTTGCTCTCGGTGCGGATTTCCACCTTATCGGGTACGGTTCCTTTTTCCAATGACAACAGGTTGGCAAGGTAATTGCTTTCGCGGTAGCGCTCGTACACAATGCGCCCGCGCAGGTCAGTACCCTGTACATATTTATTCACCATTTTGTAGTAATCCTCGGGCACCAGCAGCCGCAGGGCAAAGGAATGCAGGAGTTTTTCAATGGCATATTCCCACTGCCCCTCTCCATCGGCAACTTTTATCAGCTCGCCCACAAAAGGTATTTCGGCTTCGGTGGCGCCTGTGTATTCCAGCAATTCCTGCCTTATTTGCGAAATACGTCCGGTAATATTGTTGCGCTGCTTTTTCAGTTGCTCAATTTCATTTTCCAATTGCGCCATTTCGTTGTCGCCGCGGGTAATAGCTTCACGCGTTTGAAACTCAGCACTGCGCCGTTTATCAAGGTCATCCTTTAATTCATCTCCCTTTTCATCTGCCTTCTTCAGGTTCTTTTCAAAAATCTTATCATTTACCTGTGCTTCCCAGCCAATTTTTTCAGCAAAAGCCGCATAGCGTTGCGCTGCCTGTTGCCGCATCGCTTTCTCCGCATCAAGTTCCTTCAGGGTTCGTTCCAGTTCTGCCAACAACCTGCCGGGTTCGCTTGTACGCAGTTGCGCTTCCACTTCCAGCAATTGCTCGTTCTCCTCATCTATCACCGTTTGTATTTCGGCAATTCGGTTCTGAGCAGCTTCACGTTCCTGTTCCAGCCTTTTGATGTCGGTTTCCAGCAGCCGTTTGTGGTAGCTTGCAAACCAGGCGGGCAATGTGTCGCGGTGCTGTTGTAAAATGTACTTCTCGCCTTCCAGGTTGCGCCAGTCGTTGTAATGGGTGCGAACGGGCTGCAGCAGTTCAATCTGCGCCAGCGTTTTTTCGATATTCCGGTGGGCTTCGCTCAGGGTTTTAAAATGGTCTTTCAGCCTTTCAAAATCCTCCTCCATATCGGTTTCTTCCAGCATTTGGGTGCGGATGAACTCGTCGAGGTTGCCCAGTATTTTCAGGCTGATGGTTTGGTTGAACAGGCTTTGGGCTTTTTCGCTGCGCATGCCAAAAATGGTGCGCAGCCTTGTACTGTATTCGCGGGGTCCATCGAATATTTCGATCATCTCCCGGTTGCCATGCTTGGGGTATTGCTGTTTCAGCCGTTTCTTCCATTCGCCCTGTGTATCAAAATAGCGGAAGTCGGTTTCGATGGTGAGGTTTTTATGCGCAATCAAAAAGCTCTTGCGCAGTTCCATTCCACTGAACCAGCGCACCTGTGCGAGGGTAACAAAATGGTCTTCGCTTTTAAATACGGCAAGCAAAATGCTGCGTACTTCGTTGCGTTCGGGCCGCAGCCGCTGCGCCTGCTGACCGGCCCCTTCTTCTTCAATATTGGCATACTCACCCAGTACATAGCTTTCTTCAGTCCGCTCATTCTTGGTTTTGCCTTCGGCGCTCATGTTAAAGCTGCGCATACGCCTTTCGGCAGCAAGCAGCGTAAGCAGGGCATGCACAAAGGTGGTTTTGCCGCTGCCATTGGCTCCGGTAAGCAGGCTGTTTTCACCTCCGGGTTCGATGGTGTATATTTTATCGTCAAAAGTGCCCCAGTTCCATATTTCCATCCGGTGCAGGCGGTAGCCGCTTTCGGCAGGATTGAGGCTGAATAGTGATAGGTTCATTGGGGGCGAAAATAAGGCATTGGAACAACCTCCATTACGAGAAATTTAAGTTGGGGAAAACAGGGGCATGTGGTGTTTAATTTTGGATTAACGAGCAGAAGAGTAGAAATTTAAAAAAAGAATCAATTATATCACCAGATTATATAAATGTACTTAAATTTACAATTAATATTTCAGCTATGGCAAAGCAGGAATTGCAGGAATTATTAGCAGAACAAAAGATTCTTAACCGAATATATTCAGTACGAAGGCAAAAGGTAATGATAGACGAAGACCTTGCTGAACTTTATGGGGTAGAAACAAGACGATTAAACGAACAAGTAAAACGCAATATAAAACGGTTTCCAAAAGATTTCATGTTTAGCCTTAACCAAAAGGAATTTGACAACTTGAAGTCGCAAAATGCGACATCAAGTTGGGGTGGCAGGAGAAAATTACCAAATGCTTTTACAGAACAAGGAGTAGCCATGTTGTCCAGTATATTAAATAGCGATATTGCTATTGAAGTAAACATAAGGATTATAAGAGTTTTTACAAAACTCAGAGAGTTTGCCCTTACTCATAAAGAAATCCTGTTGCAGTTATCGAAACTTGAAAGGGAAGTAAAGGGCAACAGTAAGGATATCCAAAATATTTTTATGGTTCTAAAAGAATTAATCGAAAAGCAAAGTACACCTGCACCAAGAAGAAAGATCGGTTTTATAAGAGACCCTGACGAAATATAACTTTTATAAGGAACCAAATTTTCTTTATAGAAATTTGAATAGTGTAAGTTAAAGTGATGAGTGCCTGTTGCACTTATCACTTTAACTTACAATTGGTAAATCTGCACAACTACATATAAAGCGCAATAAAAAACCGGTGCCTTAGGATTTCATTTACGTCCTTACCCAAAATGAATGTAAAACCTGAAGTAGCAGAATGAAACTTGGAGAAATCATAAAAATAAATCACTGGTTAAGTGTTGAACTAACACTTTTAAAACTATATCCTGACCAGGATGAAAATATATCAGCGTACAAAAGCATCTATGCAAAGCTTCGGAAAATGGAGCCTGTTGATTCGGCGATTGAAATAGTTATTGAACAGGTATTTGATGAAAAAAATCAGGAATATGGTATTGGTAATGTTTATGGAATAGATCATTCCTCAACCAATGAAATATCCAATGGTATAGCCCTTGAATTTACCAAATGGAATAAATGGCTAGGGATGAAAATTCAGGAAATGACTCTTAAGGAGTTCACGGAATTGGAAATTATTGCCCACTGTTTGTATGAGATGACTTTTGTTGGTTATGAAGAATCGGAGATTCAGGATGAAGTTGAAAAGATTAAGGGTATTGCTGACGAGTTTAAAAACCTTTCACCGGAGGAAAAGAAGTCAAGAACCAAATCGCTTGACGATTTGCTGAATGAGCTTGATTTGGAATAATAAGACAGAAGACTCTTGAAATTAACCCATCTCAAGGCTTAATCTTAAACCGCAAAACAATTCCTCCTTTATTCGGGTCAATTTCTACCGAATTACCCCCGGTTGGCATATCCTTACCAGTTGACATTTTGTAAAGGTTGCCAAAAATTGAATACCCCTGTCCAAATCTGTCCGCATAGATTTTATTTCAGGGGAAATGGATTCTTATATTAGCTACTGTATTCAAGGGTAGCCAATAATCATCATCGCCGTTTATTGATTAAATTTTTCATCCATAACATTAGGCGCCTCCAACTGCTGCAAAAAATACTGTAACGTATCCTCATCAAACCTTGCCTTCAAAATTCGCCTTACTTCAAAGCTGTCCTCTTCCGGATTAGCACTGTCGCTGCGCACTTTTTTCACATAGCCAAGGTCGGCCACTTCTTCAATGTAGCGGTTCAGTTCTTTGATGAGCTTCATCCGGTTGGCCTTCTCCTTGAAATAGGTTTCCAGTTCCACTCGAAGCAATTTTCGCGTAATGTACAGGTTGCGGCTGCTTGTGTCGTTCAGCTCAAATTCATCCAGCATTTTGCGCAGGATCACGCAAAGCAGGGTAACTTCGTATCCCAAAGGACGACGCTGCACCAATCCAACAGTGTTGCCCTTGTCGTCGAGTTCTATCTGCCGCAGGTAAGCGTAACCATCACGCTGATCAATAATCAGTTCTACCCCAATCAGCTCAAACCAGGCGATGAGCTCAACTTTATAGATGACCAGCTTGTTCCAATGCTCTTCTTCGTCATCGTGCAGGGCTCCGCGGAGCAGTCTTGCGGCACAGCGCGCCCAGGGTTGAACCTTTTGCTGTGCGGGCAGGTAGGTGGTGCCGGTTGCTGCGGTTTCGCTAAATAGGGTATTCATTGCTTTTTCTCATTTTGTTTAAGCCATGTCTCCCAACGGAGACATGGCGCTTTTGATATGCAGGTGTATTCGATACGCCTTGTCCTTTTCAAGAGACATGGCTACGACCAGGGGGTCCCGGTTGCTTTAGCCGGGATGCCTCTTTCATCGGCATGACGATTACTATTTTCGCCTCGCCAGCCACACCGTCACCCCGACGGCAGGAAGGGTCCCGGTTGCTTTAGCCGGGATGCCTCTTTCATCGGCATGACGGTTACTATTTTTGTTAACTATAAAAAGATTGTTCATTTTGTAAAAATAATTTGTGGCACCTGCAAATACTTCTGCAAATCCGTGTCAAACAATAAATCTTCGGTAACCGAATGGTTAATAGCCGTACCTGGGAGGATGGTAGCAATACTGATATATGCAAGCACTTCGGCCAACCCGCGCGTACAGGGGTAATGCACCAACACTTCGCTCAGGGGCACCTGCTTGCGTACTTTCAGTAAGTGTTTAATGTTTTGAATCATCTTGCTTTTGTCAATACTGCCATCATCCATCAGGCGGTGAAGCCCGGTAAGTTGTTCCAGGCTGAGGGCCGCTTTATTGGGCGCTTTGCCAAACTGATTTTCGGCAGGCCTTTCACCAAGTTTACGTTCCAATGGCAGGTATATGCCGGGCCGGTCGTCCACTTCTATTACTACGTCCAGCTTTTGCATGCGGTCGGTTTGCTGAATGGCATGCTGCAAAATTTTATTGACAATATCCCGTGTTTTACGGCGGTTGCCTTTTTCTTTTTCCACTACAATGCGGCTTAGCTTATAACCCAATAACTCATTGGTATGCAGCACCTTAATGCCCGCGTTATGCAAAATGTATTTTAGTTGCAGCAGTTGCCGGTTGGGGTATTCCACACCTGTTTTATCCAGCAGGTCGTATAATTGTTGCAGCATAGCACTGAAGGCCTGCTGCTTTTCTTCGTCCATTAAAAACTCCCAGAAAGCATAGAAACTGCGGCCCTGATCGTTGCTTCTAAGCTCTTCGAGCGCATCAAACGTAAGCCGCAGGATTTGTCCCTTGCTCAGGGTGGCATCGGCATGCCGGTGACTGATGGTTTTGTAAATTTCTTTGAAATTTTCTTCCACTTCCCTGAAATCGCCGGTAAGTTCACCCGCAAGGCGTTCAATATCGGCCCAGCGGCTTTTTATTTGCCAAGGTTCGTACACGGGTACTTCACCTGTTTTGCGTATTAGTTTTATTTCCTCGTCAATATTCCGCTTACGGGCCTGCAGTTCGCGGATGCGCTCATCGGGGTCGTCGGAAGTACGCTGCACGAGTTCCTGCACCTTACCAAACAAATCGAGCAGTTTGCTTTCGGTACCCACAAACTCCTTTTCACGCAGTTGTTCCAGTAACTGGAACACTTTTTCGGTGTAGCGCGACAGGCTTGCATAAGGTTCGTGGGTTTTATCGTCGAGGTTAATGTAGAGGTACCGGTTTTCATCCTCCGCCCAGCGTTTGATGTAAATGGCAGCCCGGTCGTAGTAATCCTGCCCGAGGTAGCCGGGCAATTGAGCCTCAGCCTCATCCATAAAACCGATGGTGGAAAGATAGTCCGAGAGTCTGTGCGTCAATTCTTCCAGTGGAATCGTTGGCTTTCCCGCCCCGCGGAACATTTTGTATAAAAAGCTGATACTCATGGCCGCATGACTGCTGCGGATCATTTTTACTGCAGGCGATTGCTGCAGAAAAACGCTCAGTTCGCGGTATTGAAAAAACAGGTCGGCCGGGGTGGACATAGCGGTGCAAAGTAAGTTGAAGGGTGCATTTTTAGGGCGGTATGTTGTTCACGGGGTTTCCACAAATTGGTGAAGCCCCTTTTCAATACCTGCTACCAGTAATCAAGAGAACAAGCTAAAAGGAAATGAAAACCTACCTTTACCAAATGACAGCTTGGGGCTTAACCAATAAGGCGTTTTGGGACGTGGATTTCAACCGGATTGATTTTGAAAGGCATGCCCGTTTTGTAATTGAAAAGGCCTTCAACCATGGCAGTTGGGCCGATCAGGTTGCCGTACTGAATTATTATGGGCTAGAGCGGCTAAAAACCGAAGTAGTGCATATCCCTTATTTGCGCCCAACGGTGGTTTCCTTTTTAAGCGCCTTGCTTGGCATACCAAAACAAGATTTTTTATGTTGCAAACCAAAGCTGTTGCCCCAGCTACATTGGGATTATTAAGGCGGATAAACGATCTGGAAGGATTTGAGCATTTTTGCCTTGTGGGAGGTACTAATCTTGCGCTACGCTATGGACATAGGATTTCCGTTGATCTTGATTTTTTTACAAAAGAAAAATTTGACAGTAATTCCGTAGTTTCTTCTATCAGCAGGCATTTTCGTCATTTTGAATTACTCTTTCAAAAAAATCAGACACTCATATTTGACATTGAAGGAATTCGGGTTGATTTCGTTTGGTACCCATTCGATTGGTTAAAAAACTTTGAAAATATAGAGGGTATCCGATTTGCAGATGTTGAAGATATCATCCCGATGAAAATTCAGGGTATAGAAAACAGGAAAAGTAAAAAGGACTTTTGGGATATTGCTTGTTTAATTGATCATTACAAAATGGAAGATATGTTCAGCATTATGCACCAAAAATTCCCTTTTGTTGATCCCGGACATTTAATTCATTCGTTTACGCACTTTGAAGAAGCTGATTTGCAACCTGACCCACTCGCGTTGAATGAATGGACATGGGAAATGGTTAAAGAAAAAGTTAGAAATGCTGTTTTAGATTATTCAAGATCATTTTTAAAATAATTGGACCTTTTCAATGGCTCAACCCAACCTTGTTTTCGCATTTAAACAATTCAGGCAATAAAAAGATCCTTCATCGTCAGTTCGTTCTGCACCATTTCGCGGCTGTATTCATTGGGCTGAATGCCAAAAGTGGAAATCATCGTAAGAAACAGGGTTTTCCTTGTTTCCTTTACGTTCAATCAGGTTCATAATATAAGTTTATATACAGCCAAAATTCAAACAAAATAGCAGTTTTGGCTGAATATAGTAAATATATCTGCGAAGCTGCTCCAAAAAATAACCTATTTATTTCCCCGGATAATTAATCCAAATTTTACACGAGCGGCTTGCATACTGTGGAAGAACAGGTTATTTTAGTACCCTAAAAAAACACCAATATGACCACACAAGAAATTGCTGCGCGCTTTGACGAGCTTGCCCAAACCGGCCAATGGGCCCAGATTTATGATGAATTATACGCTGATGATGCTGAAAGTATTGAGCCCGGAAGCGGCAGCGGAGCGCTCCAAAGTGTTAAAGGCATGGACGCAATCCGCAAAAAAGGGGAGGAATTTAATGCCCAATTGGAGGAATTTCATAGTGCATACTCATCCCCATCTGTTGTTGGTGGAAATCACTTTTCGCTGGCCATGGGTATGGAAGTAACCATGAAAGGTGCCGGACGAATAAAAATGGATGAAATATGCGTGTACAAGGTTGACGGAGGTAAAATAGTGAGCGAGCAATTTTTCTATTAATAAAGTTAAGATAGAAAAACGAAAAGCTGCCCGGATGCAAATACGGGGCAGCTTTTTGTTTTTCGTTATGATTACTCCCCAAAAACGACCACTCATTTACTACCTTTCGCTCCTGAAAAGGATACCATGCAACGAAAGAAGTTTTTTAAAGCACTCGGCCTGATGGGTGCAGGTGTGGCATTGCCCGGATTGAATGCCCATGCAACGGAAATTTCAACAAAGGAAGAAAAGGATAAACAGGCACCGGCTGCGCCTGACAGGCAATTTTGGGTGGAAACCCTGGTAAAAATTGCCTCACCTGTATTAAGTAATATGAGCAGGGGTGAACTTGCGAAAAACATGGAAGTGGAACTTAGCCCTGCCTGGGATAACCGCGATAAACGGGTAACCTATATGGAATGCTTCGGGCGGCTGATGGCAGGCATAGCGTCCTGGCTGACACTTCCGGATGATGACAGCGCCGAAGGAAAACAACGTAAACACCTGCATCAGCAGGCACTGGCAAGCTATACCCATGCAGTTGACCCGGCAAGTCCCGATTACCTGCTTTGGCGAAGGGAAAGTCAACCCCTTGTGGATGCCGCTTTTATTGCCCATAGTTTTTTACGCGCGCCCAAAGCCTTATGGGAACCGCTTGATGCCAAAACCAAACAGCGCTATATTGAAGAATTTACCAACCTGCGCAGGGTAAAGCCATCCTACAGCAACTGGCTGCTTTTTGCCGGCATCATCGAAGCCTTCCTTTTGAGCATCGGGGAAAATTTTGACCCCATGCGCATTGATCTTGCCATCAAAAAAACAAATGAATGGTATGTGGGTGATGGCTGGTACTCGGACGGTGTCAATTTTCATTTTGATTATTACAACAGCTACGTAATTCAGCCCATGCTGACCGACATACTTGATGTTTGGACAAAAACGGGAAAAGCCAGGAGGGAGGAATACGACCTGGCACTTAAAAGAATGCAGCGGTATGCCGATTTTATGGAAAGGTTGATTTCACCGGAAGGCACTTTCCCGGCATTCGGGCGGTCGGTTACCTACCGGATGGGCGCATTTCAACCCCTGGCACAGGTTGCATTATTGGAAAAATTACCTGAAGGGACGACCAACGGGCAGGTTCGCGCCGCGCTAACTGCCGTTATGAAAAAAGTGTTCTCCATGCCGGGCACCTTCTCCTCAACAGGCTGGCTGCAGCTTGGTTTTGCGGGGCACCAACCCAACATAGCCGATTCGTACAGCAATAACGGAAGTATGTACCTCACATCCCTTGTTTTCTTACCTTTGGGACTTGCTGAAAACCATGATTTCTGGACTGCAAAACCAGAAGCCTGGACTTCAGTAAAAGCCTGGAGCGGCCTTCCCTTTAAAAAGGATTATGCCGTGAATTATTAACTATCTAATTAGCCCCCATGAAAAGCTTTTACACCGGCATTATCGCATGCTGGTTGCTGGTTTTTGCGCATTCTACCAATGCGCAGCCTTTCCTTGATCCCATTTTTGAAAACCCACAGGTACAGGAAGAAAACAGGATGCCCATGCGCGCCGCGTATTTTCCGTTTGAAAGTACTTCGGTGGTTCAAAAAGGAAAAGAATCCTCTTCCCGGTTCTTAACCCTCAATGGCGACTGGAAATTCAACTGGGTGGCCCGTTACAAAGACCTGCCTGCTGATTTTTATAAACCCGAGACCAATGATGCGGGCTGGAAAACTTTTCCGGTACCTGCCAACTGGGAGTTTAAGGGATATGGTATACCCATTTACACCAATACAACCTATGAATTTGAGGTAAAAAGGCCTAATCCGCCAGATATACCCGACAGCATTGATCAGGCCGCCGCAGCTTACCGCAAAACCTTTACCCTGCCTGCCGGATGGAAAGGCATGAAGGTTTACCTGC